>Ga0310690_10007089_pt1 | contig 14531 bp, 6 predicted proteins | sample AusTroGonzalo_MG_2_FD_207661 | JGI IMG/M metagenome (GOLD analysis project Ga0310690, IMG submission 207661) | Bovine rumen microbial communities from tropical cattle in Woodstock, Queensland, Australia - Gonzalo_04 (v2) (version 2) | ecosystem: Host-associated > Mammals > Digestive system >...
TCATTGTTCAAAAACTCGTCGAATACGGTGGGGAACCATCCGTTTGTCGGCAGCCAACTGTTTCTACGATAGATTGCAGGTTTCATAATTTTGTCCTCCAAATTTAGTTAAACATTGTTTAACGTAGTTTGCGTAGTTTACGTTGTTGGCGTAGTATGCGTAATTGCGTTTTCACCCTAATAGTGGCAAATTATGTGCCAAGCCCCAAATCCCTGCCAAAATGTCCATCTTTCGTGCCAAATTGTCCACCTTCTGCCATTTTGTCCATTAAAATTTGCATATGTCAAAAAAAAGCAGTACCTTTGCACACAAATTCGTGCAAATAATAGAAACATGACTATCAAACCATCCGTTGTTCATACATTAATGGGCGTAGTAGTGGGCATTGTGCTCTTTCTGCTCACGTTTGGCGTTGAGCAATACTACCGCTATCACGTAAGTAACCTGTACTCGCTTGACGGGAAAGAGCATAGTTATTATATATACCCTGACATTTCTGTTGATTCGGTGCTGAATATGGTTCGCAAGAACTACGAGATCAGCGGCGAACTCGACCTGCGCTGGCACATGCGTCTGAAAGTATTCACGGAGGCGAAGCCGGGTTACTATGTCTTCCCTGCCGAGATGGGTGACAAGCTGTTTATCAGCAAGCTCCAGTCCGGCGACCAGACACCTATCCAGCTTAAATGGACAAACAAGGTGCACACGAGGGAGGAGTTAGCAGGCAAGGTAGCTTCGCAACTGATGCTGGACAGTGTGGCTATGATTGAACGTCTCGGTGATGACCGATACATGGCTGAGTTTGGTCTCAATGCAGAGAGTAGCCGATGCATGTTCCTCCCCGACACCTACGAGGTCTATTGGACCATCTCGCCGGACGATTTATTTAAAAGGATGAACCGTGAGTACCGCGCGTTTTGGACGGAGGAGCGTCTCAACAAAGCCGAGGCGCTGGGGTTGACAACTACGGAAGTGGCTATTTTAGCGTCCATCGTCGAAAGCGAGACCTATGTGCTCAAGGATATGCCTACGATCGCCAGTTTGTATATCAACCGGCTCCGCAAAAATATGCCGTTGCAAGCCTGTCCGACGGTGATCTATGCAGTAGGTGATTTCTCTATCAAACGTGTGCTCAAAAGCCATTTGAAAGTGGAATCGCCGTACAACACCTACAAGAACAAGGGTTTACCGCCCGGACCCATCCATTGTCCGTTAGCGCGTACGCTGGATTTTGTGTTGGACGCACCTAAGACGAACTATCTGTATATGTGCGCGAATCCTTCGTTGGACGGCACGCATATCTTCTCGTCATCGTACGGAACCCATCAGTCGGCGGCACAGAGCTACCACTCGATGATGGATAGGAAACGTATCCGGTAAAGAGAGGTTACGGGTTACAGGTTACGGGTTACGGGTTACAGGTTCAACGGTGCGGGTTGAGGACGGTACCGCTCGACGAGCGCATTATGGCGAACCCGGCCATAGATGGCTATCGCCGAAGCGCAGACGAGCATAAGGAGAAGATCCGTCATCGCATCTGCATAGACCGGATTGTCAGTGATATACTCCGGATCGAAAAGCGTGAAATAGAAATATTCTATTACCTCCCAACACGCTCCCATTCCCACCGAAAAGAAGACGACAATCAGCGCGATGAGGCGTTTATGGAGACGGATGTAGTCACTCCATAGGTGCATCGCTACATGAATCTGCCACAAGAGAATCAGCGGCAGGAGTAATGCTGTTTCCATCAGTACCAGTTCATCCCACCATCCTATGCGGCCGTTGAGGTCAAGTCCGTCGCCCAGGATGAGCGAACAGATGCAGTAGAGAATGATGAAGATAGAGATGGTCGGCGGTACGTCGAAGCGCCATGTCTTATGCATCATTCGCGGAATACTGATTACATACGCCATGCCGGCATACTGCAGTGCACGCAAGAGAATCAGACCGCCGGAAGCATGGTCGAAGAAGATGAGCTCCACCAAGTGGCAAATGCCCAAGGAGACTACAAGGCCGAGAGCGAAGTTGTTGAACATCTGGTTCTTCTTATGCTTATCCAGTCCGAAGAAATATTTGTATTTCTTTGCCATTCTGTTGTGAGTTTATCTTTTATTTCGAGTGCAAAATTACAAAAAAAAATTGACATGTGCAAGAATCGAACGAAATTATTTGCATATGTCAAAAAAAAGTTGTACTTTTGCGCCAAAATTTAATGATATGATGAGTTTATTAGCTATTATCTGGTCTCTTTATTTCTGGTCGGGTACACATGGTGTGGACGGTGATGCCGGAACGTTTGTAAGTACATCGGAATCGGTCTTTGTTCTCAAAGGCTGCGAAGTGCCGGCAGAAGGAATTAATTTCTGTGTGCATAATGGCGAATGGTCCACGCAGTACGGTTGGAAGGACGAGAGTGTTTCTGCGACCGGAGTGGATGTTGAGTTAGCTACAGCGACGCAAGCAACGGGTTGGCTTGCTTTGCCCGCCGGTACGTATGATGTGACGTTCAACAGTGCGGTGCTGACGATCCGTTTCGATGAACCTTCAGCAGATCCGGATCCGGAACCCGAACCGGAGGCAGCTTCGTTCCTGCGCGGCGGTGATCTGACGATGGCTACGTATGTGGAAGACTGGGGTGCGAAGTTCTATTACCACGATGGAACGGAAGGGGATCTGTTTGATATTATGCAGGAGTATGGTGTCAATCTGGCACGCTTACGATTGTATCATGCGCCCGGAACGGGTGTGAAGAACGGTTCTACCACCTATCGTACGCCGATCATGACGACCAAGTACCCGAACGGGTATGCGTACGCAGGTTCCGAAGATATCTTGCGGTTGGCACAACGCGCTAAGGCGCATGACATGAAGATATGTCTGACGATCTATCTGAGCGACTATTGGTCGGGTGCCACGGAGCAGTATATCCCTGCGGCGTGGGCGAGTGTGAACACTTTGGAGGTGCTTGGCGACTCGGTGTATAACTACGTGCATGCCTTCATGACGCGCATGGTGGAGCAGGGTACGACACCCGAATACGTGTCGGTCGGTAATGAGTCGAACTACGGAATCTTGTACCAGGATCTGAATAAGAACTATGTCAGCTACGGCGGTCACACGACGAGAAACGGGTGGGCTAATACTGTATATCTATTCAACAAGGCGTACGATGCCATCAAAGCGGTTAGTCCGGCGTCGCAGGTTATTATCCATCACAGTTACGGTGACCAAGGGAAGATAGGTATCTGCCGGTCGTTCTTCCAGAACTTCAAGAATAACGGCGGTAAGTTCGATATCGTGGGCGGTTCGTACTACCCACATTGGGCTACCGATCATGGCGCAACGGATTGTACGCCGACCGGTATGCTCGAATGGGCAGCGGACATGGAGACGAACATCGGCAAACCGGTGATGATCATGGAGGCTGGGTACTCGTGGGATCCATACAAGTGCCCGGAACGCAACGGCGGTAACTGGGCAGGGCAGTTAGGTCTGAACGGTGCTTATAGCGAAGCGTCCAAAGACGGACAAGCGGCGTTTATGCACGAGCTGCACGAAGCCATCAAGACGGATGACAACATCATCGGGTATATGTATTGGGATCCGATCTTCGTGGATCAGAAAGTGAACGGTTCGTGGATCAAGACCTGCTGGGCGGAGAAATACAGCGGTTCCGGTACTACATGGTGGGAAGATGGTAATGTGATTTCCAATACGACTTGGTTCGATTATGAAGGCAAGCCGCTCAAAGCGCTGTGGTCGGAAGTAGCATCGTACGCAGACCATAGTACTCCGACGGAAATGGAAGAGGTTACGGGTGACGGGTTACAGGTTACAGGGCGGAAAGTGCTCCGTGACGGACGGTTGCTCATTGAGCGCGGAGGCAAGACGTACACCCTCACCGGACAAGAAACGAAATAAGTCTCTTGTCCGGCGGAGTGCAGCGATTTATTGCACGGGTTGGCCTAGAACCGTAAAGGTTTGCTCGCCCCGTTGGATATACATTACACCTTCTTTGAGCACTTTAGTGCTCTGGGTATCGTTGTTCTGAACTTCTTGGACGCCCGTTGCAGTGTCGTCATCAACGGTGTACCAAACACCTGCATGGTCTCTGTTCGCCCATGCGCATACCCATTTCTTACCTTTCGGAGCTGCTACCATCGGTGCGTCTGTCGGATTACTGTCGTAACCGAGTTTGAGGAACAGTTGTCCTTTCGTGCCTTGGATTAGGGCAGTATAATAATTGTCGCCTTCTGCGCCGCTACCAGCCCAATCCTGTACGCTTGACTCGCTATGTACACCTACAGCACGGCGCGCCTGAATGAACGCTTTGCACTCGTTTTTGTAGTTATGCCAATAGGGGTACAGCACGCACGGTACGCCCGGCATGGAGAGCAGGTACGCCAGCGCCTGATGCGCTTGACGGTCATCGATCGTGTTGGCGTGATAGTTCAGACTCTTGCCTTCCTCGTGGAACGAGTCGTGGTTGTCGCAGAAAGTAACGGCATATTTCTTATACGGTCCGTAGATGAGCGTGTAGCCGTTGTTTTTCAAGTTCTGCAACTGATACTCACGAATAGCCGCATCGTAGATGGTAAACTTACCCGGGAAGTCAAAGACATAGGTGGAGTAGTTGGCGTCATAGAGATAGCCCAACTGCTTGTCTATATCGCCGTCAAACAGCTCTGCTACTGAGAAATAGGGCGCGCTGGCGCAGTTGTAGTCATAGAGGTGCGAACCATGAATACCTTTCATAAAATCGTATCGGAAGCCGTCATAACCTATGCTGTCACGCATCCATGTGAGGAAGGCACGACTCATCTCACGTACTTCTCTTTTCTTGTGCGCCCAATCGCGGGAGTACATACAGTTGAACTCCGATTCTGCCCAATAAGTCGATCCGCCTTGGTAGCTGACCGTCATCTCATCTTCCTCGTTGTAGGTATTGTCGCTGTAGCCGCAATCATTGCCATACACATCTTTCTTGCCGTAGAACATCTCGTCACCTTTGCAGATCCAGGTGTAGTCCGGATTGAACTGACCGTACGGACCGAAGTCCATCGTGCCCCAAGTACACCAGTTGTAGTTAGGGCCGGTGTATTCGTCCGGGTGGCTGGCGCTGGAGTGGTTGAGCACGATGTCGGCAACCACCTTTGCTCCGCCCTGATGCAGGTTCTCAATGAGGTTTTTCAGTTCTTGACCAGTACCCCACGGCGAGTGACCTTCCGTGTTGCCGGACACTTGTCCCTGCTTGCTGTAGTTGATCGGCAGGTAACCGGTGTAGTCAGCTGTCTCTGAGGACGGTGCTAACCAAACAAGGTCGAAGTTGGCGGCTATTTCTTCCGCTTCTAAATTGAGAGCTGCCCATCTTACATCTCCGAACTCGGTGTAGTCCTCTGAGGTATTACCCACGTGCGCCCAGTAGAAAGCCTGCAGCATGACGTCGGGGTTGTTATCCTTGACGGGCGAAGCGTACAGCGTAGCCTGCTTGGGGTTCTCGGGATAATTAACCGTAACGCTCATGGTGGTGGTATCGAGGGCAAACACATAATCGCCGGCGATTGTGGTGATTAGTGCGCAGTTTTGGTTCGAATCGAACACCCAGTTGGTGTGGTTGGCTTGGGTCATCATACCGCCGTTACCGAACCAAGTGTCGGCGCCTTGACGAATCTGGAACACATATTCCTTGCCGGCGGGCAGGTTCCAAGTGGCATAAACGGTGTTCTCTGCACCGTCGTCTTTGATACGCATCTGCTTGGGGAAATCCCAATCATCATTGATGAAGTTGCCCGGTACAAACCAGTTCACCAGATTGCCGGGTTCGGGTTCGGGTTCCGGCTCCGGATAAATCACGCTCAACGTAAGCGCATCGGGGTTCCATGCGAACTCGTAGTCGCCGGCTAAGAGCGTAGTAATCTGGCAGTCATTGCCATCTCCGAAAGTCCAATTGGTACAATTCGTGGAAGTCATTGTCCCGTTGTTGCTATACCACCGGTCGGATTCGCCTTTTAAATAATGAATCTTAAATCGGTAAGTAGTGCCGGCAGGTAAGTTGGAAAGGGTGGTGTACAGCATTCCTTCTGCGCCGCTTACTTTTTCTGCGAATTCATTGGCTTGGCTCCAGTTGTTGAACGTACCTTTGAGGTACCAATGCGTTTCGGGTTCGGGTTCCGGGTCAACAGAGCCGCTGCTTTTCTCGCTCAGCACTAACGTACAGCCGTTCTCGCTGCTCTGCGGAGTGAATAAGTATTCCTTGTCGCTCTGGCTATTTAAACCTGTAGTGAACTTCTCAGTGTAATGAGTGGCATATTGCTCCAAGGTGCTATATCCGAAATTACCGCTACCCCAGTCGGAATGATTGATCACTGCCATGTAGTTGGCTCCGTCCCAGGAAGCGGGCAGACCAACGTACCACATATCCGTCTCTTCGGTGGAAGCGGTCATCTCGTAGACGGACGAATAGCTATCATGACCGATGATGAGCAGCATCTTGGCTTCATTCCACTGTGGTGTTTTGGACTTGTCAAAATAGAGGGTACCTCCTGCAAAAGAGAAGCTTCCTGCGTACGTTGTGACGGCAAACAATGCCGCCAATAAAGAAAGTAAAGTCTTTTTCATGTTATTAAGTGTTTGTTTTGATTATAATCATGCCAATTGGCTTTGGACGACTTGTGCTACCATTTTGCCGTCGGCATTGGGCAGGGCGGTTTTGATAGCTTTGACGAAGAGTCCCATGTTCTTCTTCTCGGCTTCCCAACCGTTCGCCTCTTTGGCGGCATTGAAGGCACGGACGATGTCTTCTTCGGAGGCTGCTTTGGGCAGGAAAGTCTCCAAAACGGTTATCTGTGCTTGCTCGGCGTCGGCTAACTCCTGACGCTTGGCAGCGATGTACTGCTCGACGGACTCCTGACGTTGCTTGACCATCTTCTTGATGATCTGGATCTCATCTGCTTCGGTCAGTTCTTTGCCGGCATTCTCTTTGCTGGTCTGCCAGTTGAGGAACGCACTCTTGATGGCGCGCAGGGACTCTGTGCGCACGGTGTCATGGTTTTTCATAGCCTCCATGATTAAGGCATTCAGTTCTTTACCCGTGCCGGGTACGATTACTTCGTTTTTCATATGCTTTGGTTATATTGTTTATCTTATTTGCGCCAATTTTGCCGCAAAATTACAAAAAATAATTCACGTACGCAAGAGTTGTGTTATTTTTTGTGAAAAAATTGTTATTTTTTGCCTTATGTACAAAAAAAGGAAGAGCCGAAACTCTTCCTTTTTTCTTATGACATGATGTGATTACATATCATCGTCACCATTGAGGGCAGCTTCGGCGGCCTCGCGGGCAGCTTGGATAGCTGCATATTCCTCAGCGTTGTGCACGGTGATCTTGGTGAACTCACGCAGACCGGTACCGGCCGGGATGAGGTTACCGCAGATCACGTTCTCTTTCATACCCTCGAGGTAGTCCACTTTACCGCGGATAGCGGCTTCGTTGAGCACCTTGGTGGTCTCCTGGAAGGAGGCTGCGGACATGAAGGACTTGGTACCGAGAGCAGCACGTGTGATACCTTGCAGGATCTGCTTGGCGGTAGCGCACTCAGCGTCGCGTGCTTGCACGAGTTTCTTATCGCGGCGGCGTAGCGAGCTGTTCTCATCGTGGAGACGGCGTGCGGTAACGATCTGACCTTCTTTGAGTACCTCGGAGTCACCGGCATTGGTAACGACTTTGCGTCCCCAGATACGGTCGTTCTCCTCGAGGAAGTCCATCTTATCTACTACATCGCCTTCCAGGAATCGGGTGTCACCCGGTTCGAGGATCTCTACCTTACGCATCATCTGGCGTACGATGATCTCGAAGTGCTTATCGTTGATCTCCACACCCTGCATTCGGTAAACCGCTTGTGCCTCATTGACGATATAGTCCTGCACAGCAGTCGGACCCTGGATAGCGAGGATGTCCTCCGGTGTGATAGCACCGTCAGAGAGGGCGTGTCCTGCACGTACATAGTCGCCTTCCTGTACAAGGATCTGCTTGGACAGCGGGATGAGGTATGCTTTCTGCTCACCGAGTTTGGAGGTGATGAAGAGCTCACGGTTACCACGTTTGATCTTACCGAATGTCACTTCGCCGTCGATCTCAGCCACAACAGCCGGGTTGGACGGGTTACGTGCCTCGAAGAGCTCTGTGATACGCGGCAGACCGGAGGTGATATCACCGCCGCTGTTCGTAGCACGTGCCATCGAGAAGAGGGTGTCACCTACCTTGACAGCAGCGCCGTCGGTGAAGATAAGGGATGCTTTCACCGGCAGGTTGTAGGTACGGAGGATATTGCCATCCTTGTCCACAATATGTGCTTGCGGCATCTTGGTCTTATCTTTGGTATCGGTGATGGAAACCTCGCGTTTACCGGTTTGCTCATCGACTTCGGTCTTACAGGTGATACCTTCGACTACGTCTTCGTATTTGATGAAACCGTCTTGCTCGATGATGAGCGGTGTCTTGTACGGATCCCACTCGCAGACCACGGTACCCTTCTCGTATTTCTCACCCGGCGTAACGAACAGTTTCGCAGCGTATGGGATATCGAAGTTCGAGAGTACGACACCTGTCTTCTCATCCTTGAGCGACATAGCGTTCTGACGGCTAACCACGATGGTATCGCCGGAAGCGGTAGTGATGGTACGGAGGTCTTCGATCTCGATGATTCCTTCGCGTGTGAGGGCGTAGGTACCTTGTGCAGCAGCACCTCCGGCAAGACCTCCCGAGTGGAAGGTACGGAGGGTCAGCTGTGTACCCGGCTCACCGATCGCTTGTGCAGCGATGACACCGACAGCTTCACCTTTCTGAACCATCTTACGGGATGCGAGGTTACGTCCGTAACACTTCGCACACACGCCGTGTTTGGATTCGCAGGTGAGTACCGAACGGATCTCAACCTCTTCGATACCAGCCGCTTCGATGGCATCGCATTGCGGTTCGCGGATCTCTTCTCCTGCAGCCACGATGAGGTTGCCTTCGTTATCGAGGATATCATGTACGGATACACGTCCGAGGATACGAAGCGTGAGGGAAGCGATGACGTGACCGTTCGCATCTTTGATAGCGCGTGCGGTCAGACCACGAAGCGTACCGCAGTCCTCTTCGTTGATGATGACATCGTGCGAAACATCGACGAGACGACGGGTCAGATAACCGGCATCGGCGGTCTTCAAGGCCGTATCGGCAAGACCCTTACGGGCACCGTGGGTAGAGATGAAGTACTCGAGCACGGACATACCCTCTTTGAAGTTTGCGAGGACAGGGTTCTCGATATCGGTACGTGTGTCGGTCGAACCGGCTTTCAACGGTTTACCCATGATACCACGGATACCCGCCAACTGCTTGATCTGCTGTTGGTTACCACGCGCACCGGAATCCATCATCATATAAACGGAGTTGAAGCCTTGGTCGGCATTCTTCATGTGATCCATCAAGATGGTGGTCATCTCGCCGTCGATCTGTTTCCATGTATCGACAACCTGACGGTAACGTTGATCGTCGGAAACCTCACCTTCGTTATAGAGTTCGGTAATCTGATCGACGATGTCATTACCCTTGTCGATGAGGGCTTTCTTCTCCTCAGGGATCAATATATCGTTGAGGTTGAAGGACAGACCTCCGCGGAATGCACGGTAGTAACCGAGGTCCTTGATGTCGTCGAGGAACTGTGCCGCGCGTGCCACACCGCAAGTCTTGATGACCTTGGAGATGATGGCTTTGACAGCACCTTTCTTCATGAGGACGTTCTGATAACCGAGCTCTTCGGGTACGTACTGGTTGACGATGACACGACCCGGGGTCGTCTCGATGAGTTCGCCCTTGATACGTACTTTGACTTTAGCGTGGATGTCCACTAATCCTTCGTTGAGGGCGATGAGTGCTTCCTCTTCGGAGTAGAAACACAGTCCTTCGCCCTTCACACCTGCGCGTTCCTTGGTGATATAATAGAGACCGAGGATCATATCCTGTGACGGTACGGTGATCGGGTTTCCGTTCGCCGGGTCAAGGATGTTATGCGAGCCGAGCATCAATAACTGTGCTTCCAAAATAGCCTCGTTAGAGAGCGGCAAGTGAACCGCCATCTGGTCACCATCGAAGTCGGCGTTAAAGCCGGCGCAGGACAGCGGGTGCAACTGGATAGCCTTACCCTCGATCATACGGGGCTGGAAAGCCAGAATACCGTGACGGTGCAGTGTCGGAGCACGGTTGAGGAGGACGGGGTGTCCTTCCATTACGTGCTCGAGGATCTCGTAGATAACCGGCTCACGGCGGTCGATGATCTTCTTCGCGGACTTAACCGTCTTCACGATACCGCGCTCGATGAGCTTGCGGATGATGAACGGCTTGTATAGTTCAGCTGCCATCTCTTTCGGCAGACCGCACTCGTGCATCTTGAGTTCCGGACCAACGACGATAACCGAGCGGGCTGAGTAGTCCACACGTTTACCGAGCAGGTTCTGACGGAAACGTCCCTGTTTACCCTTAAGCGAGTCGGAAAGGGACTTGAGCGGACGGTTTGCCTCGGACTTCATAGCCGTGGTCTTACGGCTGTTGTCGAAGAGGGAGTCCACTGCCTCCTGGAGCATTCGCTTCTCGTTGCGGAGTATGACATCCGGAGCCTTGATCTCAACGAGTCGTTTGAGACGGTTGTTACGGATGATGACGCGACGATAGAGGTCGTTGAGGTCGGAGGTCGCGAAACGACCACCGTCCAGCGGAACGAGCGGACGGAGCTCCGGCGGAGTCACAGGGATTGCCTGCAAGATCATCCACTCGGGGCGGTTCTTACCGTTCGACGCGCGGAAAGCCTCTACTACTTGCAAACGCTTGAGTGCCTCCTGACGACGTTGTACAGAGGTCGATTTGTCGGCCGTTGCACGCAGCTCGTAGCTCAGATCATCGAGGTTGAGGTTCGCCAGCAGGTCATAGATTGCCTCGGCACCCATCTTGATGATGACCTTGTTGGGGTCCGTATCGTCAAGCATGTCGTTGTCTTCCGGCATGATATTGAGAATCTGCATGTACTGGTCTTCGTCCAGCAACATCTTGGTCTCAATAGGAATTCTGTTCTTGTCCGTCTCATGCTTTTCGCCGATCTCCTGTCCTTCGAGCGCACCGGCTTGTACGACGAGGTATTTCTCGTAGTAGATGACGGTGTCCAGTTTCTTGGTCGGGATACCGAGCAGTGCAGCCATCTTGGACGGCAATGAACGGAGATACCATATATGTGCAACGGGCACAACGAGTTTGATGTGTCCCATACGCTCACGACGCACTTTCTTTTCGGTCACTTCGACACCGCAACGCTCGCAGACGATACCTTTGTAACGAATGCGTTTGTACTTACCGCAGTGACACTCAAAATCCTTGGTAGGACCGAAGATGCGCTCGCAGAACAAACCGTCACGTTCGGGTTTGTATGTACGATAGTTTATCGTTTCCGGTTTGAGCACCTCACCCGAGGATATCTGCATGATCTCGTCCGGAGAAGCCAGACCGATAGTGATCTTCGTGAAACCGGTTTTCTTATTTTCTTGTTTAAAAGCCATATTAGTCCTCCATTATTCCATGTTGATACTGAGTGCAAGACCTTGCAGTTCGTGCAGGAGCACGTTAAGCGACTCGGGCAGACCCGGGGTCGGGAAGTTCTCGCCTTTGACTATAGCCTCGTAGGTACGAGCACGACCGGTGACATCATCGGACTTGATGGTAAGGATCTCCTGGAGCACGTGTGCAGCACCGTGTGCCTCGAGTGCCCAAACCTCCATCTCACCAAAACGCTGACCACCGAACTGAGCCTTACCGCCGAGCGGTTGCTGGGTGATGAGGCTGTACGGACCGATCGAACGGGCGTGCATCTTATCATCGACCATGTGACCGAGTTTCATGAAGTAGGTCACACCGACAGTTGCCATCTGGTCGAAGGGTTCACCTGTCTCACCATCGTAGAGCTGGGTCTTACCGGCGCGCGGCAGACCGGCTTTGTCGGTCCACTCGTCTAGTTGCTCCATCGTACAACCGTCGAAGATCGGGGTCGAGAACTTGACTCCCAGTTCGGCACCCGCCCAACCGAGGACAGCCTCGAAGATCTGACCGATGTTCATACGTGAAGGCACACCCATCGGGTTGAGCACGATATCTACCGGAGTACCATCAGCGAGGAACGGCATGTCTTCCACACGCACGATCTTCGATACGATACCCTTGTTACCGTGACGACCTGCCATCTTATCACCTACGCGGATCTTACGACGTTTTGCGATATAAACCTTCGCCATTTGGATGATGCCGTTGGGCAGTTCATCACCGATGGTAAGGTTGAATTTCTCGCGTTTGAGCAGGGCATCCATCTCCTTGTATTTGGCGATGTAGTTGATCACGCACTGAGCCACGAGTTCGTTCTTGTGTGCATCAGCAGTCCAGCCCTCGAGCTGTACGGAGAAGTAATCGATCTCGTTCAGACGCTCTTTTGTGAAGTGCTGACCTTTGGAGATGAGCTCGGTACCGAGGATGTCCTTGACGGACACAGCCTGGCGGCCGTTGAGCATGTTATACAGTTTTTCGATGAGTCGGTCGCGGAGCGCCTCTGCTTTCTCGCGGAACTTGAGGTCCATCTTCTGCAGTGTCTCCTTGTCCTCCATCTTCTGCTTGCGGTCTTTGTTCGCGCGGCAGTAGAGTTTCTTATCGATGATGACACCGTCGAGCGACGGGCTGGCCTTGAGGGACGCATCCTTCACATCACCGGCTTTCTCACCGAAGATAGCCTTGAGCAGCTTCTCTTCCGGCGACGGATCGGTCTCTCCCTTCGGAGTGATCTTACCGATAAGGATATCGCCCGGCTGGATGTACGCACCGATACGGATGATACCGTTCTCGTCGAGGTCTTTGGTTGCGTCCTCGGAAACGTTCGGGATGTCGGCTGTGAACTCCTCCATACCGCGTTTGGTGTCACGTACCTCGAGCAGCTGCTCTACCACGTGAACGGAGGTGTACATATCTTCGCGCACGATGCGCTCGCTGAGCACGATGGCATCCTCGTAGTTGTAACCTTTCCAAGGGATGTAAGCCACCTTGAGGTTCTTACCGAGTGCCAACTCACCGCCGGCAGTAGCGTAACCTTCGGTCAGGATCTGACCCTTCACTACCTTGTCCCCTTTGCGAACAAGCGGGTGCAGGTCGATGGTCGTGTTCTGGTTCGTCTTCTCGAACTTCGGCATCTTGTACTCTTTCTCCGGCTCGTCGAAGGAAACGAGTTCCTCTTCTTCGGAGCGCTCGTACTTAATGCGGATGAAGTCGGCATCGACGTAAGTCACCTTTCCGTTACCCTCAGCCACCAACTGCGTACGGCTGTCGGTGACGAGTTGTTCCTCGATACCGGTACCTACAATCGGAGCTTCGCTGGTCAACAATGGTACTGCTTGGCGCATCATGTTCGATCCCATCAACGCACGGTGGGCATCATCGTGCTCAAGGAACGGAATCAATGCAGCAGCCACGGAAGCGATCTGGCACGGAGCGACATCCATTAGGTTCACTTCGCTCGGCGCAACTACCGGGAACTCGGCACCCAGACGGGTCTTAACTTTCGAACGAATGAAACTACCATCTGCACGCAACGGGGCGTTACCTTGTGCAACTACCTGCTTCTCCTCATCCTCTGCGGAGAGGTAGATAACATGGTCGTTCTCCAGATCCACGATACTGTCGTGTACCTGGCGGTACGGTGTCTCGATGAATCCGAGGTCGTTGATCTTCGCGTAGATACACATAGACGAGATCAGACCGATGTTCGGACCTTCCGGTGTCTCGATCGGACACAGACGGCCATAGTGGGTATAGTGTACGTCTCGCACCTCGAAACCGGCACGGTCACGACTCAGACCGCCGGGACCCAGTGCCGACATACGACGTTTGTGCGTGATCTCGGCAAGCGGGTTCTGCTGATCCATGAACTGGCTCAGCGCGTTGGTTCCGAAATAGCTGTTGATGATCGACGAGATCGACTTGGCGTTGATCAGGTCGGTCGGGGTGAAGACCTCGTTGTCACGAACGTTCATACGCTCGCGAACGGTGCGTGCCATACGAGCCAGACCGATACCGAACTGGTTGAACAGTTGCTCACCTACGGTGCGGACACGACGGTTCGAGAGGTGGTCGATATCATCTACTTCGGCGTTGCTGTTAATCAGCGACACGAGGTACTTGATGATCTCAATCATATCCTCCTTGGTCAACACGCGGGTGTCGTCCGGGATGTTCATGTTCAGCTTGCGGTTGATGCGGTAACGTCCTACCTCACCCAGATCATAACGTTTCTGGCTGAAGAACAAGTTCTGGATCATCTCGCGTGCCGTTGCATCATCAGCCGGTTCGGCGTTACGCAACTGACGGTAGATATAGAGCACCGCCTCTTTCTCGGTCTTAGCCGGGTCTTTCTGCAGGGTGTTGAAGATGATGGCGAAGTCGTTCTCGCGCTCCTCCTGCTTGTGCA
>Ga0310690_10007091_pt1 | contig 14530 bp, 32 predicted proteins | sample AusTroGonzalo_MG_2_FD_207661 | JGI IMG/M metagenome (GOLD analysis project Ga0310690, IMG submission 207661) | Bovine rumen microbial communities from tropical cattle in Woodstock, Queensland, Australia - Gonzalo_04 (v2) (version 2) | ecosystem: Host-associated > Mammals > Digestive system >...
AGGAGGAACATATGGAAAAAATCAGTATCACCAAAGAGTTAGTAATGAAAACCATCTTAGAAAAATATCCTGAATTGACAGAGAATAATCTATTTGTTGGGAAAAGGCTGACTCAATTGGCTGTCAACTTACTCAAGGTTCATATCAAAAAGACTGATAGTACTAGATATTACAGTCGATATGAATCTTTGTTTGATGAGGATTTTGTAAATAACTTAGGGCACTTATGTGTTTACTGTGATGAAATGAGCAATCCAGTATTAGCAAAGGATTTCGAAAAGTATTTACAAGAAAATGATAAGTGTTTGTTATACTTTCCAATCAAAGATGGTACAACAATAAATCCTTATAACTGTGAGGCAACAATAGGGTTATTACCTGAAGCCAAAGAATGTATCAAAGAACGCAGTTATCATAAGTTTAATCAAATCAACTGTAACCCACATAATGTAGTTAGGTTTTACATCTATGGAGAAATGATGACTAACTTGAGAGGAATTGGTATGAGTGATGAACAGATAGCTGAATTGTTAGAAAAGAAACTAATGAAATAAAAAAAGGAGACAAATATGGAAAAGCTTTATGTAGTAGTTCGCAGTGGTGGCACATCAATGAATCTTATCTTGGGTAACTTGAAAGGTGTTGAATATGCTGGAACAAGTTTATCCATGGCAAAAGCAACCTATAGAAAATTACTTCGTTGGTGTTCTACTGCTAAAATGTTTGAGATTGGATTAGGTGAAAGTAAAGAATATGTACCTGATGAAAGCTTAAACAATGATGTGGTAGCAACTAAGGTATTGAAAGATTATGAGGATTTTGTCAGAGGTTTACCTATATCAATGAGTAGACGTATGGTAAAGAATGGTAAAGTCAGTATATCTTTCTATTATACTGAAGCAAAATATAAGAATCCAAATGATTACTCTTATGATGAAAGTGCTACAAGAAAAGCACTTTATATGGTAACTAAATACTTTATAAAATCTAATGATATAAAGGTGCCATTCAAAATAAAAGTACAGGGTTATGATTCAGAACAACAAGCATATAACCAAAAATAAAGGAGGTAAATATGGCTACTTATAAAATCGTAAAAGTATGGGGTGACCCTAATAAAAGAAAAACAACTATAATGACAGGGTTGACTTTAGAGGAGGCCAGAGAACATTGTAGTAGAGATGATACACACTTTACATGCAGCAGTGATTATAGAAAATCCTGGATGCATGTATTTTACAAAGAATAATAAAGGAGGATAAAATGAAGAAAGAAATCATCAAAGAAGCTTATGATAAAAAAGTAAAACTCACAATCAGATATAAAGATAAAAATAAAAATGAATGTTTGATTGTTGACTATAACGATCAAGATGTATCTTTTGTCTGGGCTGGTAAAAGATTAACATTACCTATTGATGAGATTAGTTTTGATATCGATGGTAGTGTTGAGTTTTATCGTGACTTTATATCTCGGAAAGAATTTGGAATGGATTGGAAACATCTTCAAAGTCTTTTAGAGGATAGAGCAAAATATAAAGATGAATTTGAAGATGTGGTGACTGAGCAGATAGCAAGGACACGCATCTCAAAACCAACTCGTATCTATGCAACTGTTGAAGGTAAAAAAGTAACTGCTGCTATGACTTATGGAACAGTAACAGCAGTAAGATTACCGAACAGAATGGTGTTGAGACAAAGATACTCTGTTACATCATCTCAATGGGAAAACAGACTAATATAAAGGAGGTAATTATGAATCAATATCAAAAGCATATCAAAAAATTGTTAGTTGAAAAGAATTATGATGGTGTCAATAGCCTGATCAATTCTAACTTGGTAATGGTTCATGATGATAAAATCAAAATCACAAAGAACATTGCCAAGAAACTAACATTACGAACAATAATCAACATAGGGTTTAATTATACTTCTTGCTTGAAAAAGATTCCTGCAAGTAATGAATTGAATGATATGTTGATTGACTTCTTGTTGGATTTCAAATTTGATAAACAGTATAAGAAGCCAACAATGAAACAAATGGCAACTATCTTTCAAGCCTTTACATCTCAGAGTCAAGGTCAATCTTTTCAAATCTTATGGAATGAATTAGGGTTTGGTAAACAAGATATTATCAAATCCTATGGAAAGATTGGAATGTATATCTGGATGAATATGACTGGGTTGTTATCAGGTAGTCAACGATTGAAAGATGATGAAATAAGAAAATTGTTGAAAGGTAAAGCTAATGATGTGTTGAGACTTGTAAATAAATATACAGATAAAGAAGTCCAACAATTGAAAGAGCTTTATGGAAATTATGATGTGGAACGTAAAATGGATAAGACTCCTAAGAAATTTCCAGCAAGATTCTTATTTGAACATGTCTTAGATAAAATTCCTCAGACATGTGGTTGGCGTAGTCCTGATTGGTATGGTTGTATGAGATATCTGTGGGAAAGTAAATCTCCATATGATATTGGTACAATCGTAAAACACTTCTGCAGTAATCGTTATTGGTATAAGAATGGTTTGTTTGAATCTTCTGAACCTGATACGAAACTTGAAACATTCTTACAATTGATAAGTGGCAAGGATGAAAAATTTAAGTTAGATGCTGTTAGAAAGTATTACAAAATTTCATAAGAGAATGGTATGTTTCCTACCGCATATCTGGTTATAGGTTTGACTCCTTATTTTACCTATACTCTTATGTTTGTTGCTCGTTTCTTTCTGTCTTCATGAGTGGTAGAAAGTAAGACAGTACCAAACAAACTAAAACAAAAGGATGAATCATGACAGTAACAACGAAAGACTTTTTGAAAGAATCAGAAGGACTTGGTAACAATGGAGTAGATATCAAGATTGAATTCGAAGCTCCAACATATGATGTATCACAAAAGAAATTATACTTCAAGGGCTTTGCTGATTCAAGTAAGCCTAATAGTAAGTATGAAGTCAAGGTCGCTTTCTTTGATGTGGTTATGAGTTATCAAGACTTCAAAGATAACAAATGGGGTTTAACATCTAAAGACTTATTAGACAAACCTGTAAAGGTAGATTGTAAATGTAAGTCTTATGTCTTTGGAGGCGCTTTGAAAGGTAATCTTCATAGTGGTTGTGCTTTGTATACTAATGCTGAGCTAACTAACTATGTAAAGAAAACTGATCGAGAGGAAAAGAATCCAGAGAATAAGCCTCGAGGTTGTAAACATATAGTTGCTGCAATCAAACAAATCTTGGAAACATTAAACTAAAGGAGTAAAATATGAAAACAGAAAAAATCATCTCAGTTGAATTGGAAAACGATAAAGTTGTAAAAACAGTCACAGAAACATATGAAGATCGCTATGTAGGTGAAGAAGTATATGATAGCTGTGAGTGTGAGTTTGTTGTAGACGATTTCAAAGAACAAAACAAAATCTGGTGTAAGAATAGTCGTGAAGGTTTTGGGTCTATGAATACTGGAGAGAATTGGGAACCTGAAGGTGAATCAGTAGAACAAGACCTTGAATCTTTCCAGAAGTATCTTGATGATGAATATGGTAAAGATAAGTATGAAGCGTATGCTTTGGGTGCTTATGTCCATTCTGCTGTATCATTTGCTTTCAATAAAGGTGAAGATACTAGATGCAGATGGGATTCTGGTACGGCTGGATTTGTAGGTATCAATAAGGAACTCAATGTAGACCTGAATGATTATGCCAATATGTTATCAGATGCTTGGAATGGTTGTATATCAAGATTGTGCGTCTATGATAACTATGAAGATGATTATGTTGATGAGATCTGGTCAACGGAATCTCAAGAAAACATATCGAAATGGAAAGCCGAAATGAAAGAAAAATATGGCGTAACAGAATATGAAATGAAAAACTAAAGGAGGTAAATATGAGTATGATAAATAAAATGTTACAAGATGGTTGGGATAAAAGTGTAATATTTATAGACCAAAGCAATAAGCGCTGGGTTTATAATTACATTCTGGATAAGATTAAAGAAACACATCCAGAGAATATAATCCAAATCAAAATACCAAACGATCATCTAAGTGGTAAAAAGATATACGAAGCACTAAACAATAATCATAAAATTAGTGCTTTTGGTGTCAATATAAAGAATGATTGTGGTATTATAAACTTATTGATTGAAGATGAGGCTATACTAACAGCTTGTCAATTAGTAGGTGATAAACCAGAAATGTTATGTGAATTGTTTACTAAGAAAAAAGTAAATGAATTAGAAAAATAAAATAAAGGAGGATGAATATGCCAAATTGGACTACTAATAATCTTCAAGTCAAAAAGAAAGATTATAAAAAATTCTTGGAGGCCGCAGTAAAAAAGGTTGGTGATGAGGATATCGATTTTGGTGTACTCATCGAAGCGCCTGTATGTGTGATAGCTGACAGATACTATAATCACTTTGTCACCAACACTCCAGAATCACCTGACTTTAATATAAAGGAGGATATGGATAAGTATAAAGAGATTGATGATAATTTCTTTTTCGATGAACGGGGTGAGAGAATACGGTTATATCAAGTCTTCAAGTCTAAAAATGATTTGCAAGGTTGGTATGATTGGCAATGTAACAAATGGGGAACTAAGTGGGGTGCCTGTGAAACTTGTTTGCCTGACGCTGATGATATAGCAAAGGCAGATGATGAAGACTACTTAGATATAACATTTGATACTGCTTGGTCTGCTCCTATGCCTTGGTATGAAGAGCTGGCTAAAGTTGTTCCTTTCTGTGCTGAATGTATTGAGGAAGGAGGATTTTTTCACTTGAACTTGGATTCTGATGGTCAAGGTAATCTTACAGTTGATGATGATACTGAAGAATACTTTGCTAACTTAGATGAAGATGAATAAAACAAAGGAGGAAGATATGGAAGAAGCAGTAAGAAAGTTTTTAGAATTGATGGTAAAAGAAGCAGCAGGAAGTCCTATCAAGGTTGAATCTGTATGTATAACCGGAGAGAATGATATAGATAAAGGTGTAGATGAGATTATGGCCTATGATGATACTGTAAGCATATCTTGTAAAGAAAAGCATATTTGGTTCTGCGTTTTTACAGGCAATGAACCAGATGAATTGATTGTAGACTACTCAGATAATGAAGTCTGTAATCAAATAGCTGACAAATGGTATGAAGGGTTTAACAAATAATAACTAAAGGAGGCAAGTATGATAACAGAAAAGCGTAAGAAACAAATAATCAAAGAAGCAAAGGAAGATTTTCTGGATGCTTATGAATGTGGGCAATTGAATGATTATTTGTTAGATGAAAAAGATTTGAAGCAAGCCGGATATACAAAAGAAGAAATCAAATTGTATATCAAGACTTTTGAAGAACTAATGTATAAATAAAGGAGTATAAACAATGGGATACACAAATTATTGGAGTCCAAAGAAACTTACAAAAGAACAAGTACCAGCGCAGTTTTGGGAAGATTCAGAAAAGGTTTTAGATATGATTATAGATAAAGGAGTGAAGTTAGCCACTGGAGATGGTGAAGAGCTATTGAAGAGTGGAAAAGAAATCATTGAAAAATCTAATAATGGTGAAGGTCAAACTTATCCAGCTATCTACTTGAATGGATATGCCAGAGGAGAAGAAGACGAGTCCTATGAAACATTTGGATTGGTCTTTGATGGTGAATGGAACTTCTGTAAAACTGCTAGAGAACCATATGATTTGGCTGTGAAGTGTATTCTTATGTTGGCTGAACAATATGGGTTACTAGAAGGAAAAGAAGATGAAGAAAGAGTTTGGGATTTTGATGGGGATACAGATGAAGAAGAATATACAAACGCTTCTGAAATCATCACCATCTTAAATATACAAAAATAAAGGAGGAACATATGAAAGAACAAATGATGAATGAATTAGAAACATTGCGTAAAAACTTCTTGAATAAACTCAATGAAGCAGTAAACGCAGCAGAGAATGAGGAAGATATGGATGAGTTAGAATCTGTGGCAGCCAATACTTTATCCGGGATTCCTATTCAACTGTTACAATCTGATTTCTATCCACGCTCAACGATTAAGAATCTCTTTATAGTTGGGGATAAGAAAGAAGATAAAGAATATGTGGATAAGGTTATGAAGAAGATATGGCAAAATGATTGTATATGCTTCTATGATGACAATATCCAACAAGATGTAACAGAAGCAATAGAAGAATTAGACTAACCAGCGCAAACAACAAAAAGGAGATTAGCATGAAGAAAGTAACAGTAGATATTGAAAACATCAAATGGGCAGCGAATGAAAATGGGATGGTGAAAGACTTGCCTAATACAATTGTTCGTCATGAATTCACAATGGAAGATGACCAAAATGTTGAAGGTTTTGTTGCTCATTGGTTGGCTGACACCTATGATAAGCATGAAGGTTTTGATATAACAATTGTGGATACAGAGAACAGCCCTTTCCTTGAAGATGTTTTAGAAGCAATAGAAATAAAAGACATGGATGAGTTAGATTGGGATGACCTGGAAGATAAAATCAAACAAGGGATGCCGGGTTTTGAAATTGAATTGTTTGATGTAGAAGATTTTCCAGGGCCTTTAGAAATGGGCTACGCAATGGGTCTAAGGATGAACGACTATGTTAAGGAAGGTGTTGAAGAAGTAAGAACCGGCCAATGGTGCACACTTTCAGAAGATACCTTTGTCTTGGTTGTAGCAATCAAAACAAATAAAACAGTAAAATAAAGGAGGAAGCAATGGAGGAAACAGTCAAATTCGATATCAAAGGTATAATGAAACAAACTCACCCAATGTATGATGGTAAAAACTTAGAGGATTATATATCAATATATGTAGCGTCAGTATGGATCAATAATAAACCTTACTCGCTATATACAATATATGATCCAGATAAGAATTACAGAAATCTTGTATTGGCTGATGAAAACTTAAACATTATTAGAAATATATAAAGGAGTAAAAAATGAAGACTAGATATTACACAGGACACGGATTAATAGGAGGCGAGTTATTGGGCGGAAGTTTAGGTGCATACGAAGCCCGTCATTATTCTTCAGATACATTAGAAGACTTGAAAGAACAGATAACTAAAGACTTTCAATCTGGAGCCTTAGATAGTGATTGTGGATTGGGATTTAAAAGATTAGTTGCTGCTAGCATAGACTTGATAGAAGAAGCAACAATAGAAGTCAATGGTAGAAACTTTATATCTAAGCAAATTGTAGAAACGTTTGAATTAGGTAAAAAGAAATACTTAGAATGGTTGAATGAATTATAATACTAAAGGAGTAAAACATGAAGATATATTTGATGGGATACTTTGAAGATTGTAAATGGCCATCTGAAGTCTTGAATGAGTTAGAGTTGATACCAGAAAACAAATTGGTTGAAACAGTCAGGATGATGATACAAGAAGAACGTATTTGCCCTGAAACTATTGAAGAAGGTGAATATGATTTAGAAAATATGACGCCTGAAATTGCTATCCAGATTCTACAAGATGATGGCTATACAGTAGAAGAATATGATTTATAACTAAAATAAACTAAAGGAGGTAAGTATGAAAAAGATTATATGTAAAGGTTTGACCAAGTTGCTAATCAAAGAAAGTAAAGATAAAGAGTTACAGTTTGAAAAGAAACAATTAGAATTCATAAAATCAACCGCTGAAGTGAGATTATATAAAGAAGAGAATGGCTGGGACCTTTATATCGATTCAGAATATGCTGAAGGCAGTTGTGGTTATCCATATTATTGGAAAGGTAGATTTACTTGGGATGAAACCAAGAAAGAAGGTCAAATGAAAATCTTTTCAGGGTTTTCTGGTAATTTTATAAGCAGAGTTGACAATAGCTATACATGTCCAAGACCCAATGGAACAGATTATAAAAATGAATTTAAGTTTGTGCTGGAATATATGAAGAAAGCACGCAAGGGAAGTTTAGCCAGCATGAATTGCTACAGAGAATATGTGGCAGCGACTGGGGATATGTCTTAACCAAAGGAGGATAATATGAAACAGAAATCAATAGAAGAGGTTGTGAGACTTGCAAAGAAACAATGGAGGTCTTGGGCAACTAATTCAAATACAAACAGGAAAGTAAAGTTTTGGTTAGATGACTATGTAAATAAGTTGAGTGTAGAAGATAGAAACACATTGATACTAAAACTTTGCGATAGAATATATGACTTAGATGAAACATTGGAATTTTAAATAAAGGAGTGAACTATGACTAAAACACATATTATTGAACAAAGAGAAGATGGTATTTGCTTTCCAGTCACTCACGTATTCTTAGTCCGGCAAACACAACCCAGCGCAGACTACTTCCATGAAACAATCCACGCTTTTACTGATGAAGAGGATGCACGGGATAAGGCCAGAGAACTGAACAAAGAGTATGGCAGCGGGTGTAAGTTTACTGATGAAGGTGACTTTGAATGGGTATTAGATGATTCAACCAAAGAATATGAACAAGATGATATCCATTACTATGATGTAGAAAGCATGGATCTTAATAAATAAAGGAGGCAAATATGAAACCATACAAAGAACAAATAGATATGATAGAGACTTTGTTTAAGGAAAAAATAAAAGTCAATGAAGCAGTAGAAATAAAATTTGACTCTATCAGTATCTTAGCCTTGAAAACAAAAAATGGATATGAAGTAACTGTATATGATAATCAAACAAATATAGTAAAAGATAGATTACAATACTAAAGGAGGAAAATATGAAAGTAATTACAGTAAAAGACTTGAAAGAAAAGCTGCAGAGAATACCAGATGACGCTATTGTCTGCTGCCAGAGTGATAGTGAAGGCAACTCTACGTCAACTTGTTTAGATGTAGAGATAGACCAGGTTGGATATAAACATACTATGGAAGGTTATGACTTTACTTTTATTGGAGGTGAAGACATTGAAGGCATAGATATGGAAAAAGATAAAGGTAAATATCTGGTCATTATGCAACCATCATTATAAACAAACAATAAAAGGAGGTGTAAATGAATAAAGTAAGACTTATAGTAACTTTCAATGAGGGTGAATTTATGTTATTGAAAGACTTTGAAGATGGGGCCGCTGCCATAAACTTTGCAAAGATGGTTGGCTTCAGTACTTATGAGGTCACCAGAGAATATAATGCAGATGATTGGGTAGCTATAGATCCAACAGTCCCGGAAGGTAGGATGTCATTTGCTTATAATAAAAACTATCGTAACTATCACTTAAACTAAAGGAGAGAATATATGATAAAAGAAGCATTGATAAAAAAATTACAAGAAGAATACGGGATCACTATCTTAAATGATTGGGATGCACACAATAACCGTTACTGGTATATAGATGTAAAAGGTCAGGTCCATGTTACAGTTGATGGTGATCCAATACGCTTCCAGGATTTTGACAGCGCTTTACAGTATTGTATTGAAGACCTGGTAGATATAGAAGAAAATTAAAAAAGATTAATTTTTACTTGACAGTGGAAATTAATTTATTATAATGCAACTATACTAACAACAAAACAACTAAAGGAGTAGAATATGGCAACACCAATTAGAGGCGGATTTAAACACGCAGGCAAAGGTAAAAAGAAATAATAAAAACAACAACATAAATAAAAATAAACAACTAAAGGAGCACAATATGGCACAAAATAAAACAACTAACACACAAGAAATTAAACATACATACTCAACAGAAGCAGGTGTAGTCTTAGGTAAACGTGAATATGGAGGCAGTTTTGGGATTACAGAAGCACGTAATTTCAAAGGGGATTCCATCAAAGAGTTGAAAGAAAAAGTTCAGAAAGCTTTTGACTTAGGATCTTTACCAGCAGATTGCACATTAGAACGTTTATTTACAGCTGGTGTAGTTTTGGTGGATGAAGCATCTGTAGAAATTGATGGTAAAGTTTATACTAATATTACTAAGGAAAACTTTATCGTTGGTGATGTAGATCTGTTCAAGGAAAAATTAGAAGAGGGCTGCATTGTTGACGAAAACTCTGAAGACAATGAAGACTAATAACTAAGAGAGAATAACAACTATGAGGGGGTTAGATTGTCTGGCCTCCTCTTAACAACTAAAGGAGTGAAACATGAAAACTTGGTGTGCAAAACTTGGTGGAACAATTGTAGCTGGACCTTTCTTTACATATAATCAAGCACTGGAAGCTGGCCATGATTATTGTAGAAATAACGGTTTACAATTCTGGCAAGTAACTGTTGATAGAGTTTAAAAGTGAGCAGAGAATGGGAACAACTCTAAAAAAGGATAGTAACAAAATGAAAAAGATATCAGAAAAAGTAATCATAGACAAAAACAATGCTAAAGAATATCGTGGTAAAGCTGGAGAATTAACAATATCATACAGAAATAAGATGTTGAAAGTCTTCCATACTAGCAATGTTTATGCCTTATATCATACTTTGAAGTCATTGCAGAAGAAAGATAAAGGCAGCTATGCTAAATTGCCTAAGTATTTTCAAGCAGCATTTGTTGAACAATAAGGGGATTACAATGAGGGATGAGAGAATACAAGGGATTAGAAGTTAGCTTTTAGTCCCTTACTTTTATAAAACAAAGGAGATATATCATGAAGAAAGTATTATTTATAACCAGCGCAGCAATTCTTTTATCTTTATCACCAGCGCAAGCAAAAGTATGTGAGCTTGATACCATATATACAGAAGGTGAAATAAGCAGAACATATAATGAAGGTAGAGATAGCGCTATGCATTTCTTAGACTTTTTTATAGAAGAATGCCAGAATAAATACAAGGTAACGGATGATAAGAAAGATGTCCGTGATTTATATTGCTTCTGTTTCAGTAAATGTAAAACCAAAACAACCAATGCAGGTGAAGGATATCCAGATGAAATAACCTTTGAAGAATATGGATCGGCTGATGGTTTAAAAGCAGCAGAGAATAGACAAAATAAGAAATGTGAAGAAGAATGCGCTGGCCTGTATAAAAGATTAAAATAACATAAACAAAAAACTAAAGGAAAAAAGGAGTCAAAAATGATCATAATAACCAAAGAGAACAAGAAAAATTATAAAACAGCTGGAACATTTGTAGTTTTAGGACTTGACAATCAACCAGTTTTAAAGAACAATGGGCAGCCTTGGAGTGGAAAAACCAATTGCATGAGTAACTATTACGGTATTATTGTTGGGGCTGGGAAGTATGCAGCAGTAAAAACCAGCGCAATATGGAAGCCGGAATACACTATTGGTTTTATACCTCAGGAAGGGGAAACAACAGAACAGCTTCAACTAGGAGAGAATATAGAGGAAGTAGTAGAGCAGGATCATAATATAAAAGATGGAGTGATAGTAAAAATGAAAGAATATGATTTTGACTTTACATATCAAAATAAAACATTACCAGCGCATGTCATCGTAGAATTATATGATGATGACGATCTTTATATTACTTGTAAATTAGGTAACGATAAAAATCAATGGAAAGGTGTATGGTTTGAAGACGCTAAAACACAAAAGGAATTATGCAAACAAATGAATAAAGTAGAAGAATTGCATATGGCCTTAGAGAATAGCGTATTGGAAACTATTGGCAATGATTTTGAATATGATAAAGATGCAATATCCTGGAGCAGTCTTTTGACAGAAGGTGACTTTATCATGAAAGCTTTCAAATAAAAAAGGCCATAAAACCTCTTTGAGTATCTTATCAATAATAGCGCCTAAAGTCAACAGTTTTATTTTTACATTTTTGGGTTGATTAATTTAGTTTAATAATTCATAATGTAATTCGTAAAACAAACACTTTAGGCCTCATTATTATAACCAAAGGAGAAAGAAGAATGGGCAATCCAATACTGATCAATAAAGAAAATAGAAATAAATATGTTGGTAAGAAGGGTATATATCAAGTAATGAAGGGGGATGAACCAGTATTAAAGCGCAATGGTAAACCCTGGACTGGAAAAACATTGAACATGGGAAAGTATTATGGTGTTATTATTGGATCGGGTAAATATAAAAACGTAAGATTATCTCAGACCTGGAATGATAATTATACTATTCTCTTCACCGAATCTAACTAAAAGGAATATCCAATGTCTCAAAAATCTCTTATGGATAATTTAATCAAAGCGCTCAATTCAACAACGAGTCTTACCCCTATATTAGAAAAAAGGCTGGTAAGAACTAATCCTACACCAGCGCAAAAACACCCATTCTCTCAGCAAAAAGCAAAAGATTAATAAATAAAAGGGGAAAGAATCTTATCATCTATCCCCTTATTTTTTATCTCTGTCCTTTTCCTACATTATTAATAATAGCATTTTGATTTATGTTCTTCTTTAATTGAGCCAAAAAAGAACAAAACCATGGCTCAAAAAATATTCTATGTTGTAAACTTGTCATTTTATATTTACTAACAAAGTCTTGATCAGATAAATTAATCAAATCTTTAACAATATTTGGTTTATTAATAACATTTAAGAAATCTAATCTTTCTACTAAACGCTTCATCAACATATTCGGGATAGTTTTGACGTTGGTATCCAATATTTCATCTGACCCTTCTATATTTACTTTCTTCAGTGCATACTCAATATATTCTTTTCTCTGTTCTGGATTATCTAATTTATATTTCCAAATGTCATCTCTTTCACTGAAGTACATATATTTATTACCAGAAAAATTTTCACGATCTGGAATAAATATATCAATCCCACGTTCATCTCCAGGGTCAAGTTTATTATGGTCAGAACAACGATAAACAAGACTGGCTTCAATAGGTACAGTCATACCATTTAAGGGCCCTTTATTTAAAGTAACTGTTCTTTTTACAACCACCTCATTATAAGTAGAGTTTTTATGTATGCCATCATGTTTACCAGAGCCAGTGTCATAAATTTTACTTCCTTTTACACTAGCTATTATACCATCATAAGTTTCCCGGTCTAAGTCATGTACATTACCAGGTTTAAATTCTATTAATAATTGTTCTACTAATGTTCTAAATCTACTCATGCTATATAGAACTTTTTTTATTTGACTTTTACCATCATCTATAATATACTCTTTAATAGATCTTCAGTGGGAATTGTTGTTGATCTGATTGTCGACTCACTCTCTGTTTCATACAAAAGTCTCCAGAGTCTACAGTTAGTGTCCAAAATCATTCCTCCTATAGTTGGTTCTCACTGTCCATCTGCATCATACTGTGCCTAGACTCCCTCCTACATTCTCTCTCTCCTCTAGGCCCAGTATATCTCCTCCCAGTGTAAACTTATCTCCTTTCCTTCCTTCCGTTTGCGCTGGGTTCTCCTTTTTATTCCCAATGTATAGACAAATGTATAGACAAAGCTTTTTATGTCATCTTCTATAAGTCTTTGTTTTTACTATTCTTTTTATTTTTAGGCCCTACATCTCCCCTTAAGCGCTTTCCTTCCTCTTGTATAGACATTTGTATAGACATAAGACTCAAATTGTCTAAGCTTATTTTTGTCAATTTTATAATGTATTCTTATTTAGCTTTTATTTGACTCTACATGCGCTTTTCCTTTTAGCCTACCCCTACAAGTCTTTTATTATTTAGCCCTCTATAGACTTATTTATGCGCTTCTATGACTTGTTTTATAAAGACTTTCAAATAAAAAATGCAGTAAAATCAATTAGAATGTGGACTGGATTAATTAAAACTACTTCTAGGACAGTCCCACATAAGTCCTACATAAGTCCCACATAAGTCTTTTCTAAGTTTTTGATAGAGTCTTTAGTAGGTTTTTTTGATTTATTATTTACGGTTCTTGTGACATATAGATAAAGGTATTGCAAAAAGATTAAACATATGATAAGGTGATTAAAAGTAAAGGTGGTAGAACATGGATATAATAAGGAATAAAGAGATAGTAGAAGTAATAGAGATAAGATACGATGGGGTGAGTAAGGAACGGGAGTATATAATAAGGGATAAGTTTGGGATGATATACAGTATAAGGATGGGTAAGAGGTATTGTATAATGGATGGGTATAATAATAGGATGGGGGATAAGAGTGGGGATAAGGACATGATGATAGAGTATGATGAGCAGATAAGGAACAATGAAGAAAGTGTATATTTAGTAAGGAAGATGAAGATATGGGTAATGGGTAAATGGATGGTAGTATACAGAGGTGAATTAGAGTATTTTTACATATAGGTAGGTAGTATAGGGGTGATATAGATGATAAAGAAGAAGATAACATTGACGGTTGAGAAGTGTTTTAGACCTATATTTGGTAGTGCTAGGTTATGGGTATGTAGATGTGATGGGTTAGTAGGCACCTATATTATAAGAAAGACCAAGGATAAGTTTGATGTTTTTCCTAATATAAGTGGTGAATGGTTAGATAACATGCTTAATATATATGACTGGGATATAACAGATGAAGATCCTTATAAGACATTTGAAGTAGAATATGAAGACTATACGGATGAAGATGATGCTTATGGTGAGACAGATTTAATATTTTTATCTGGTCTAAGGAAAGATGGTAGGACTATTA
>Ga0310690_10007092_pt1 | contig 14530 bp, 14 predicted proteins | sample AusTroGonzalo_MG_2_FD_207661 | JGI IMG/M metagenome (GOLD analysis project Ga0310690, IMG submission 207661) | Bovine rumen microbial communities from tropical cattle in Woodstock, Queensland, Australia - Gonzalo_04 (v2) (version 2) | ecosystem: Host-associated > Mammals > Digestive system >...
GCAATGGCCGTAATAATGAAAATGGGGGAGAGCGCGATAATGGCCAAGCCAGAGAAAACAATATCGAACAGACGCTTCCAAACGGGAATCTTGAACTTCAGAATGCGATATTTGGGTGCCTCGTCGTCGAAAAGAATGCTCTCGCGGTCGGAGATGAACATGATCTTCTTGTTCAGCTCTGTCACAGAGGCCTCGGCCACAATGGTGTCGTTGATGCCACACTTCATGTAGACGTTACGCTCCTCCTCAGTCATATTGTTGGTGATGAGGATGATGTAGACATTGTGGCACTTCTTCCGCAGATAGGTGATGGCGGTAATATCCTCACTACGAACATTCCGTTCGAAGAAGACGATGAAATGTTCGTTGGAGACATGGGGAGTACAAATCTGAGCAGCATCCTTATAGGCAGTGGTCATGCGGACCAACTGGCCAGGGATGTAACGTAGACGCTCTTGTGTCTTAGGATTGTTTCCTAAGTATACAACACCTATCATATATTATATAATAATGTATATTATTATTAATTAGGAAGGATCTTCTTGACGCGAATTTTCAACTCCATCGGGTTGAAGGGCTTGACAATATAGTCCTCAGCACCGATTTCCAACAAACGGATGCGCTCGCTGGTGGAGTCTTCACTGGAAAGCATAATCACTGGGATGTGGCGGAACAGTTCGTTCTGCTTAATCCACTCCAAAAAGTCGTCACCACGCATGCCTGGCATACGGATGTCGGAAATGATGAGGTCAGGGGTATTTCCAGCCTGAAGCCACTTGACACCCTGCAATCCGTCGGGGAGCCACTGAACGTCATAATCACTCATCAAATAGATAGAGAGCACCTTTGCGATGGTCTCCTTGTCATCAAGTATTAGTATCTTCTTTTTCATATATGAAATAAATCTTTAGTCAATAGTATTGCCATTTTTGGCAGTCATTTCGATGCAAAGGTAAAAAAATATTTTTAATTGTAGTCAATAAATGATAAAAAAATGATGAAAAAGTGCAAAAAAGTTGGTTTTTACAAATATTTTAAGGAAATTTGTGCTGTAAAACGTCATATAATTAGAGTAAATAACAAATATTTCGTTATGGCAAATAGGTATCTATTAGGTTTTGATGTCGGCAGTTCATCTGTCAAGGCATCGTTGGTTAACGCCGATAATGGCAAGTGTGTGGCAACGGCTTTCTTCCCCGAAAAGGAAGCACCGATTATGGCCGTCAAAGCAGGATGGGCTGAGCAGGATCCGCAGATGTGGTGGGACAATGCCAAGCTGAGTCTGAAAAAAATCATGGCTGAGGCTGGTGCAACCGGTGAGGAAATCAAGGCCATCGGTATTTCGTATCAGATGCACGGACTGGTTTGTGTGGACAAGAACCTCAAGGCCCTGCGTCCGTCAATCATCTGGTGTGACTCTCGTGCTGTACCCTATGGCGAGAAAGCTTTCAAGGAACTGGGCGGTGAGCAGTGTCTGAGTCACCTGCTGAATTCCCCAGGTAACTTCACGGCAGCCAAGTTGGCCTGGGTGAAGGAGAACGAGCCGGAGCTGTATAGCCAAATTTACAAGATTATGCTGCCCGGTGACTACATTGCGATGCGTCTCTCTGGTGTGGCTAATACCACCGTCAGTGGTCTGTCAGAAGGTATGTTCTGGGATTTCAAGAACAATCAGGTGGCTGACTTCCTGATGAAGTATTACGGATTTGATAGTTCACTGATTGCTGATATCGTTCCGACTTTCGCTGAACAGAGCGTGGTAAGTGCTGAAGCTGCTGCTGAATTGGGACTGAAGGCAGGTACACCGATTACCTATCGTGGCGGCGATCAGCCGAACAACGCCCTGTCGCTGAATGTGCTGAATCCTGGTGAGATTGCTGCTACAGCTGGTACATCGGGTGTAGTATACGGTGTGCTGGGTGAGGTGAACTACGACAAGCAGAGTCGTGTAAACACTTTTGCTCATGTGAACCATACCGCCGACCAGACACGTCTGGGTGTGCTGCTGTGTATCAATGGTACTGGTATCCTGAATGCTTGGACGCATCGTAACATCACGCCAGAGATTGGCTATGCCGAGATGAATGACTTGGCTGCTCAAGCACCTATCGGCAGTGAGGGCGTGACGATTATCCCGTTTGGTAATGGAGCTGAGCGCGTTTTGGAGAACAAGGAAATAGGCTGTTCTATCAACGGTCTGAACTTCAACAAGCACTCTAAGGCTCATTTAGTCCGTGCTGCTCAGGAGGGTATCGTATTCTCGTTCTGCTATGGTATGGAAATCATGCAGCAGATGGGTATGGATATCAAGAAAATTCATGCAGGTAAGGCCAATATGTTCCTGAGTCCGCTGTTCCGTGATACATTAGCTGGCGTGAGTGGCGCAACTATTGAACTGTATGATACGGATGGTTCAGTAGGTGCTGCCAAGGGTGCTGGTATCGGTGCTGGTATCTATGCCAATGCCGATGAGGCCTTCGCTTCGCTGGAGAAACTGCAGGTTATTGAACCCAAAGAAGTTGACCGTGCAGCATACGCTGCTGCTTATGCTCACTGGAAGGAGTCGCTCAAGAAGAATTTGTAAACGACTTACACCTTATTATATATATAGGGGCGGAAAAACTTCCGCCCCTATATATATTTCTCCTATTATTCGTGTCAATCGTAGACTTTGGCCTCGCGGCGTCCAGTCAGTACGGCCAGGGCATTGAGGGCGAGGGCTTCCATCTCGTCTTCACCGGGGAAGGTGTAGACGGGAGCCAGAAAACCGATGCGGCGGCGCAATTCGTGGATGATATACTCCGAATGAGCCATGCCACCTGTGATGAGGATGGCATCGACCTGACCGCAAAGCACGGCACCCTCGGCAGCAATGTTCTTGGCGACATGGTAAATCATGGCATCGACAATGAGTTTGGCATGTTCGTCACCATTGTTGATACGTTTCAGAATCTCACGCATATCGTTGGTGCCTAAGTGGGCGTTCAGTCCGGCTTTACCGGCAATACGTTTCAACAGTTGTTCCTCATTGTACTTGCCGCTGAAACAAAGACGGATGAGATCAACAGCAGGAAGGCTACCAGCACGTTCGGGTGAGAAAGGTCCCTCGCCATCCAACGCGTTATTGGCATCAATGGCCTTGCCGTGTTCATGGGCTGCCACGCTAATGCCCCCACCAAGGTGACAGATAATGAGATTCAAATCTTCATACTCCTTACCGATACCACGAGCATAGCGGCGGGCTATGGCACGCTGGTTGAGGGCATGCCAGATGCAGATGCGGGGCATGAGGGGAGAACCGCTGATGCGAGCCAGAGGAGATAACTCGTCAACAACACCAGGGTCAGCAATAAATGAACGACAGTCTGGTATCATGGAAGCTATCTCATGGGCAAGCAGACACCCCAGATTACAGGCGTGGCTATGCATGACACAACCATGCAATGTGTCGTCCAGCATACGCTGGTTAATTTCGTATACACCACCGCTGATGGGCTTGACCAGTCCTCCACGTCCGATGACAGCATCGAACTCCAGAGGAATGTCCGCTGCTGTTAGCTCGTCGAGAACAAGTTGGCGGCGGAAATCCTGCTGTTCTATGATGTTGCCAAAGGGTGCCAACTGCTCGGCAGAGTGGGGAATGTTGCGAAGCAGAATCGGGGACTCGTCTTCGTAGACCGCTATCTTCGTAGACGTGGAACCGGGGTTAATGACTAGGATTTTCATAGAGGTGTGACGAAAGGTGTATGAGGTCAGATGGCAGCCAAAGCCAGAGAGTAATATTTGGAGTCGGGACTATCGGCACGCGAGGGAACCACGCAGCAGCACTGAGTACCTTCCAATACACCGGCCGTCTTGGCATAACCGAAGAGTGTCAACGTCTTGTAGAATACGTTGCCGGCGACAATATCGGGGAAGATGAGGGCGTCGGCCTGTCCGTCAATCACACTGCGGATGCCTTTCTCATGCAGGCTGACGGAGTCGAGTGACGTCTTCAGGTCGAGTGGTCCATCGATGATGCAACGTCCGAATTTACCCGTCTGTGCTTCGGCAATGATGTCGAGGTAGTCGGCAGTATAAGGGAAGGCCTTGACGCTGACTTTCTCGGCACAGTGAATCAACGAGATACGAGGTTCCTCGATACCCAAACCATGACACACGTAGTTTACATAGTGAATCTGTTGGCGACGCTGGGCTGGGGTAGGGACGGGAATAACTGCGGCATCGGTGAAGAAAAGCAACTTCTCGTATTTGGGAATCTCGGCCATAGCTACATGCGTCAGGACGTGACCGGGACGAAGGATGCCTTTCTCCTTGTCGAGGATGGCACGCAACAAAACGTCAGTATTGATGAGTCCTTTCATCAGGATGTCAGCCTCGCCATTCTTACATAAGGCTACGGCCTGACGGGCACACTCTTCCTTGTCGTCACCATTAACATAAATGGGCTCGATAAACCCCATTTCCTTACCTTTTTCTACTGCATAGCGGGTACTGGCGTCGTTGGCACATACCACAGCAACACGTTTACGGTCTCCCCGCTCTTGCAGAAAGACTATCATGTCGTTTAGCGTTCTAATAGATTGCATAGACTTTATAATTTAGGTTGTAGTTTTATCGGTAATTATGATTGTCCGGAGAACTGCTTGATGCGCTGTTCCTCAGAGAGCTTACATATTAATAAGGTGTCGTCATTTTCTGCTACGATATAACCATCAAGTCCCTGAACGACAACCTTCTTTTCCTGAGTTGTGTGGATGATGCAGTCGTGACTCTCGAACAGGGTAATATCGGGCCCGATAGCAGCATTGCCGTAAAGGTCTTTCTTGCTTTGCTGAAGCAGGGAACCCCATGTGCCGAGGTCACTCCATCCGAAATCAGCTGGACATACGAAAATTTCCTCCGCCTTCTCCATGATGGCATAGTCGACAGAGATGTTCTCGCATTCGGGGAACATACGGTTAATTTCCTGTTGCTCCTGCGTAGTGCCATAGACGGGCAGCAATGACTCAAAAATCTTGGCCATTGAAGGCTGATAGATGCGGAAGGCATTGACAATGGTGGACACGTTCCAAATGAAAATACCAGCATTCCAATAATAGTTCTTCTCACTGATATATTGTTTGGCGGTTTCCAGATCAGGCTTCTCGCGGAAACTGTCAACACGGAAAATTTCCTTGTTACGCAGTGACTTGCTAGACAGATCAGCCTGAATATAGCCATAGCCAGTCTCAGGACGAGTGGGCTTCATACCCAATGTCACGATGGCATCGGTGTCAGAGGTGAATTTGAGACATTCACTGATGACACGACGAAACTCAGTAGGATTCATCACGATATGGTCGCTTGGCGACACCACAATGTTGGCTTTCGGATCCTTGGACTTGATACGCCAAGAGACATAGGCGATACAGGGGGCCGTATTTCTGCGACAGGGTTCGCAGAGAATATGGTCGACAGGCATATCCGGCAACTGGTAGCTGACCGTATCAGCATATTTCTGATTGGTGACAACCCATACGTTTTCCGAGGGGACAATGCCGTCGAAACGATCAACGGTCAACTGGAGCAAAGACTTGCCAATACCTAAAACATCGATAAACTGCTTGGGCTTATCGGCTGTGCTCATGGGCCAGAAACGGCTTCCTACACCGCCGGCCATAATGACGAGATGGTTGTTGATTTTTGCCATAATAGTCTCTCTTTTTATTTTTATGCTGCAAAAATATAAAATAAATATGACAATAACGAAACTTTATGCAAGAAAATGTAATTTTCTTACGATACGCCATCGTTTTCTTGGAAATATCGGAGAAAAACCGTACCTTTGTAGCCGTTATGAACCATGATATGCTTCAAGAACTGAATGAAGGGCAGCGAGCTGCCGTCGAATATTGTGACGGACCACAACTGGTAATTGCCGGTGCGGGTTCGGGCAAGACCCGTGTGCTGACCTATAAGATTGCCTACCTGTTAGAACAGGGTATGGCTCCTTGGAATATTCTGGCACTGACCTTTACCAATAAGGCCGCCAGAGAAATGAAGGAACGTATAGGAAAACTGGTAGGGCAGGAGAGGGCTATTTACCTGCAGATGGGTACATTCCACTCGGTTTTTGCACGTATTCTAAGAACTGAGGCTGAACGAATCGGGTTTGGTTCCAATTTCACAATTTATGATCAGGCTGATGCTCGTTCGTTGGTGAAGAGTATTATCAGGGAGATGCAGCTGGACGATAAGACGTATAAGCCCAATAGTGTGGCTGACCGCATATCGATGGCTAAGAACCATCTGCTGTTGCCGCAACAGTATGCTGTCAGTTCGTGGGCGGCAGATGATGCACAGTACAAGCGCCCTTTGGTATCAGAGATATACAACCGCTATGTGGAACGTTGCCATCAGGCAAATGCTATGGACTTCGACGATCTGCTGGTAAAGACCTTTGTGTTGCTGCGTGACCATGAGGATATCCGGAGAAAATATATTGAGCGCTTCCAATATGTCTTAGTCGATGAGTATCAGGATACCAATTATGCCCAGCAAGAGATTGTATTATTGTTGACACATGAGCACGGTCGTGTGTGTGTAGTGGGCGATGATGCCCAGAGCATCTATAGTTTCCGTGGTGCCAACATAGACAATATTCTGAATTTTCAGAAACAATACAAAGGTGCAAAGTTGTACAAGCTGGAACAAAACTACCGTTCGACACAACTTATCGTTCAGGCTGCAAATAGTCTGATTAGGAAGAATGAACGACAGATTCACAAGGATGTGTTCAGTAAGAATGAGGAAGGCGAGCGCCTGATGCTCAAGCCTGCATATAGTGACAAGGAGGAAGCGATGATAGTGTGTAACGATATCAAACGCATCCGCCGGCAGGAAAACGGCGAATACTCGGATTTTGCCATTCTTTACAGGACGAATGCGCAAAGCCGATCGTTTGAGGAACAGATGCGCAAGGATGGTATACCTTATAGAATATATGGGGGATTGAGCTTCTACCAGCGCAAGGAAATAAAGGATGTCATTGCCTATTTCCGTGTAGTGGCTAATCCGAATGACGAGGAGGCACTGCGTAGAATCATCAACTATCCTACGCGTGGTATTGGAGATACAACGGTAGGAAAAATAGCCGAGACCGCAAACCTGCATCGTGTCAGCTTGTGGCAAGTCATTCAGCAACCAGTGGTGTTTGACCTCAATTTGTCCAAGGGTACTCTGACGAAGTTGGAGGCCTTTAAGACATTGGTAGAGGGATGGACAGCACGTATAGACAAGGAAGATGTCTATGAACTCGGTCACTCGATTATTATGGAAAGCGGTATCAGTAAGGATATTTATGGCTCGTCGAATCCAGAAGACCTCTCAAGACAAGAGAACTTGGAAGAATTCTTGGGAGGCATGCAGGATTTCGTGGAGTCACGGAAGGAGGAAGACCGCGAAAACGAAATTGGTCTTAGCGATTTCCTTCAGGAGGTGGCATTGCTGACTGATTTGGATAGTGACGGAGATAAAGATCAGCCTAAGGTGTCGCTGATGACGATTCATGCTGCGAAAGGTCTGGAGTTTCCGACGGTATTTGTCGTAGGACTGGAAGAGAATATCTTCCCGTCGCCGATGTGTGTCAATACCATGCGGGAATTGGAGGAAGAGCGTCGATTGCTGTATGTGGCTATTACCCGCGCAGAGAAACATTGTATTCTGACATGTGCGCAGAATAGGTTCCGTTATGGAAGAATGGAATATGACATTCCCTCACGATTCATCAAGGATATTGCTCCCAATTTGCTAAAAATAGAGGGAAGTGCAGGACTATCTGGATTTAAGGATGCTGGCTTTTCTAAAGAGTATAGTTATTCTAAAGACTCTAGATATTCTAGAGTTCCTGTACAGAATCCTCGTTCAGTGGCTACACAGTTTGTGGCTGATCCGAAACCCCGAATGGTGCCTGTCCGTCAGGAAACTCCCCGTCCACAATCGGCTATAGGAAATATCGGACTCAAAGAGGGTAATGTCATTGAACATCAGCGTTTTGGCATCGGGACGGTCATCAAAGTAGAAGGGTCAGGGGAAAATACAAAAGCCACTGTTGCCTTTAAGAATGCCGGTACTAAGCAGCTGTTGCTGAAGTTTGCAAAATATACGATAGTAAAATAGATGCTCTAGATTATCTAGATGTTCTAGATGCTCTAGAGGTAATTATAAAGCATCATCCTCCGGACGTTCCGGCAGATGATGCTTTATTTGGGGAAGATGTTTCTTCTTGCGAAGATAAGCAGCTTTACGCGCTTCGTATTCTTCAAAGTGTTTCTCCAGAAAATTGTCTGCCATCATTGGTTTTGATTGTAGACGATACTGATACGTATCGGATCGTGTTGGTTTTTACTGCCACCTACCAATCGTACGCTGACGACTCTCAGTTCATTGCTGACACCAGCAATGGATGAAGTAGAACTGGACGTCGATGCTGTCGTAACCTGTACGGGAACAATGACGGCTTTATTCCAGTTATCTGAAATATCCCGCTTGTCGTACATCCTGTTGATCATTCCGGAGATATTATTGAACGTGTAGGTATTCTTATTGCTATTGTAAGATGCCACATAAGATGCCATATTGTTGGGCAGGTTGCGGTTCTCGAAGAAAGAATAGAGACTGTCGCGTTCGAGAATCAGCAGGTACTGTGGCTCTGCCAGCAAATGGTCGCTCAGGGTACTGATGTCATTCATCCTACGGAACACAATTTTGGCAGAAGTGATGGTGTCATTCTCATGACCACGCTTGATGTCGTCAACGGGTAGGGTTACCTCGGTGAAAATGCCGTCAGGTGCTTTCAGATAGGTACACTCATCGTCTGCAGCCAGACGTATGAGGGTTTTCTTGTCGCTGGTGAAGTGAGTGGTCTGTAGCACCTCTTCATTACCAGAAAAAGTCTTGGTAAGTGAAACCACACTGCCGTTAATGGTATAATGATAATGAACGGCCAATTGCGTCAGTTGAACCTCTGTCATCAGCCCCAGGCCATCTGTCGTCTTGAAATAGAATCCCGGACATACCTTCTGAATTAGCGTCTGAGAGTTTTTGAAATACTCGGGATGTTCGTAGTAGGTATGCATGATGTAGGAACCATAGTTGTTATATGTGTTCCCTGCCTTGTCGGTATAAGGACTGTTGAGCGGAACCCTGATACGGAAGTAATTAGTGCCTTTCTGATTCAGATTGCGCAGACTGTCACTCTGGGTCAAGTCCGACAAGGAATATACCTTGTTTTGAAAAATACCGTCGGTACGAATGAAGCCATTCTTCTCGAGATCGAAGTTTGTGTAATACTGACGATTCTCTTTGACAGGCTTGTCAAGCTCGAGAGTTGTAAGTTTCATGGCTGACAGTGAATCTCCCATAAAAGTGTCCACAATGATGTTAAGGAAACAAGAGTCTGCTAACGTCAGGTCTGTATGCCCGTCTGCCTCATCTTCCAAAAAACTTTTTGGAGCGAATACTGACTCCCAATCGCTTTCAAGCGTAGAAAACTGTGTCATGTAATCTGCCGTAATGTAGGAACCAGTTTCGGGATCCTTAATCTTACCGAGGTAACTATAGGAACTACGGCCCAAAATGGAGTCGGAAATGATAGAACGCGTAGATACGTCGAACGTATCTGAGGTGATGACAAACTGGTCAGCACTGTTGACGAGGGAATTCCCCGTTGTCATAGTGTCTTCAGTACACGAAGAGATTGCAATTGTTATCATTGCAATCCCCATCAATGCTATTTTCTTTATCATGCTATATCTTCTCGTAGAAATTGTCATAAGCGTCGGCAAAGTCCTCGCCGGGATAAGCCAGCAACGGGACTTGGTTGCTCTTGGCATATTTAATCAAATCTTTATTTACATTCTTTTTAGCAACAATCACACCATCACTATAATCTATGGCTAACTTGCTTAATTCTTCAAAGTCAAACTGATCGTTATACTTCTCCAATAGGTCAGTTTTTGCATCACGAAACTCTACACATTGCTTAAAGTTCTCGCTGAAACCAGACTTGAGGTTGTTGGTGAATAGTGAGGTTACTACTTTGGTATTGGCAAACGAGGGTTCATCATGATAGGCCGTCTTGATATACAGAGGTACCACAGCTCCCATCCAACCTTGAACGTGGATGACGTCCGGTACCCAGCGCAGCTTCTTGACGGTCTCCAGTACACCACGGGCAAAGAAAATGGCACGTTCTCCGTTGTCGGGATAGTCTTCCCCTTTTTCGTCTTGTGCCATATGGCGCTTCGAGAAGTAATCATCGTTATCGATAAAATACACTTGAATGCGGGTTTGTGCTATTGTGGCAACCTTGATAATGAGCGGATGGTCAGTATCGTCAATAATCAGGTTCATTCCCGAAAGGCGGATGACCTCGTGTAATTGTCCGCGACGCTCGTTGATGTTCCCCCATTTGGGCATGAACGTACGAATTTCGTGGCCCTTATCAAGAATGGCCTGCGGAAGTGCTTTGCCCATGATTGCAAGATCGCTGTCTGGGACATAAGGAACAATCTCCTGATTGATAAATAATATCTTTTTTGCCATAAAAAGTAGTTTAAACCAAGTGCAAAGATACAAAAAAAAATTCACAAAACCACTAAAACGTGCATATTTAAGGATTTTTAGCCTCAAATTTGGCATATTTTTACGTTATTTTTTTCTTATTTGGTAAAAATGTTGTTATTTTGCACCCGATTTCAGAGATATGCAAAGAAAAAGCAATGAAAGTATTCGATAAAATTGTGGATCTTCAGAATCAGCTTTTTGAAGATTTCAAGCAAGGAAAAGAGGTCGGTTTTGTACCGACCATGGGAGCACTTCATGAGGGTCATGCCTCGTTGGTGCGTCGTAGTGTGAAGGAAAATGCTGTGACTGTTGTTTCAGTGTTCGTCAATCCTAATCAGTTTAATGATAAAAACGACCTGAAGAACTATCCACGTACGTTGGAAGCCGATTGTCAGTTATTGGAAAAGTGCGGGGCAGACTATGTACTAGCTCCGTCGGTAGAGGAGATGTATCCAACTCCTGATACACGGCAGTTTGAGTATCCTCCTGTATCTACAGTGATGGAGGGCGCCCATCGTCCTGGACATTTCAATGGCGTCTGCCAGGTTGTAAGTCGTTTGTTCTATATTGTGAAGCCCCAGCGTGCCTATTTTGGAGAAAAAGACTGGCAACAGATTGCTGTGGTTAAGGCAATGGTACGCCACCTGGGCATTAAGGTGCAGATTGTTGAGTGTGAGATTGTCCGTGAGAAAGACGGTCTGGCCCTGAGTTCTCGTAACACGTTGCTTACAAAGGAAGAGCGCGCCATAGCTCCTGCCATCTATAAGGCACTGAAGAGCAGTCTGACGTATGCGAAGAAGCATACGGTCAAGGAAACCCACGATAAGGTGGTTGCCGATATCAATGCCGTTGAAGGTCTTGATGTGGAGTATTTCAGTATTGTTGACGGAAACACTCTGCAGGATATCGAGAATTGGGATGAAACACCTTATGTCGTTGGTTGTATCACAGTCTACTGCGGTAAGACTCCCATCCGTCTGATTGACCATATAAAATATAAGGAAGTATGATGATAGAAGTAATGAAGTCGAAACTGCACTGCGTAACGGTGACAGAGGCGAACCTTAACTATATGGGTAGCATCACCATTGACGAGGACCTCATGGATGCAGCCAACCTGATAGCAGGAGAAAAGGTGCAGGTGCTAGACAATAATAACGGTGAGCGTTTCGAGACCTATATTATAAAAGGTGAACGTGGTTCCGGTTGTATTTGTCTGAATGGTGCTGCAGCCCGCAGGGTTCAGGTGGGTGACGTGATCATCATTATTTCGTATGCCCTGATGGATTTTGAAGAAGCGAAGACATTCAAACCTACAGTGGTCTTTCCACAAGAAGGAAATAAGCTATAACATTAAAGCCGCTCACTGCTGAGCGGCTTTATTGTTGGATATAGATAGATGAATCTTACTCAACCACTATCAGTGCGTCATCTTCCATAACGCTCTGTCCAGGCTTTACCAAGATGGCAGTAACCTTACCATCCTTTTCTGCCTCGATGTTGTTGGCCATCTTCATAGCTTCCAGCACAAGCAGCGTGTCGCCAGCCTTCACCTCGTCGCCGACATTTACCTCAATAGAGGTGATAACACCAGGCAGAGGAGCCTTGACGGCATTGTTGGTGTTGACATTAGCCGTATCGACAGCGTCAGAACCGCTGTCCCCACTTTCTGCTTTCGGTTTTCCGAGCACCACTTTCTTTTCCGGCTCTGCCTCAGGTTCCCAGGCAACCTTGTACTCCTCACCATTCACGGTGACCACGGCTTCATTCTCTACAATATCACCAATGGCGACTTCGTAATTGTTGCCGTTAATGGTGTACTTATATTCTTTCTTCATGATCAGTCTGTTTTATGGATGTTCTGTCATTGTGAGGGCATAGCCGTTCCACTGAGTCTGTTTCTCGGCAATCGTAATGAAGCCAGGCTCTTTATCGTGGACGTTATTGCCTTTGAACTCGTAAAGTGCCATTGCTATGGCTGCATATACTTCGTTCTCCATAATTGTCAATTATTAATAATTATCAATTACATAGGAATATTACCATGCTTCTTAGCAGGCAGAGCATCACGTTTGGTAGCGAGCTGGGCCAGTGCACGGCAGATACGGAAACGAGTGTTACGAGGTTCAATGACGTCGTCGATATATCCATACTTGGCAGCCTGATAAGGATTTGCGAAGAGCTCGTTGTACTCCTCTTCCTTCTCGGCAATGAATGCCTTGACGTCCTCACCAGCCTCCTTCTTAGCCTTTGCCTCCTTGGCGTACAGCACAGCAGCAGCACCAGAAGCACCCATTACGGCAATCTCAGCAGAGGGCCAAGCGTAGTTCAAGTCAGTATGAAGTTGCTTAGAACCCATCACGATGTGTGAACCACCATACGACTTACGCAGGGTAACGGTAATCTTGGGAACGGTAGCCTCTCCGTAAGCATACAGCAGCTGTGCACCGTGCAGGATAACAGCGTTATACTCCTGACCGGTACCAGGCAGGAATCCTGGAACGTCGACAAGTGATACGATAGGAATATTGAAGGCGTCGCAGAAACGAACGAAACGGGCACCCTTACGGCTGGCGTTCACGTCGAGCACACCAGCGTAGCATGAGGGCTGGTTGGCTACGATACCTACACTTTGACCGTTGAAGCGGGCGAAACCTACGATAATGTTCTTGGCGAACTTGGGCTGAACCTCGAAGAACTCATTGTCGTCGACAACAGCGCTGATAACCTTGTACATATCGTAAGCCTCGTTGGGGTTCTCGGGGATAATCTCGTTCAGCGAATCCTCCAGACGGTCGATAGGATCTGTACACTTCTTACGAGGAGCCAGCTCCATATTATTAGAAGGAATATAAGACAGCAGGGTCTTCAGCATCACCACAGCCTCTTCCTCAGTCTTGGCAGTGAAGTGGGTAACACCTGACTTGGAAGCGTGTACAGAAGCACCACCCAGGTGCTCCTGGTCGATATCTTCACCAGTTACGGTCTTTACCACCTTTGGTCCCGTGAGGAACATATACGATGTTCCTTCCATCATCAATGTGAAGTCGGTGAGGGCAGGGCTATACACTGCACCACCGGCGCAAGGACCGAAAATACCAGAAATCTGAGGAATCACACCTGATGCGAGGATGTTGCGCTCGAAAATCTCAGCATAACCGGCCAATGCGTTGATACCCTCCTGAATACGAGCACCACCTGAGTCGTTGATGCCAATCACGGGAGCCCCCATCTTCATAGCCATATCCATCACCTTACAGATTTTCTGCGACATTGTCTCAGAGAGAGAACCTGCGTGAACGGTGAAGTCCTGTGCGAAGATGAATACCAGACGACCGTCGATAGTACCGGAACCGGCTACAACACCGTCACCCAGGAACTGCTTCTTCTCCATGCCGAAATTGTGGCAACGGTGCTCCTTGAACATATCGTACTCTTCGAAAGAACCTTTGTCCAACAGCATTTCGATACGTTCACGGGCAGTATACTTGCCTTTTTCGTGCTGCTTCTGTATGGCCTTCTCACCACCACCGAGACGTGCTTGCTCGCGTTTCTCGATGAGTTGCTTGATTTTTTCTAATTGCTTGCTCATTGTTCTATTTGGCGTTTTACGTTATATCGTTATTACGTTTTCTCGAATCTTTATTCGGGATGTTCACACAATTCAGTGAGAATTCCGCAAGTTGACTTCGGATGCAGGAAGGCAATATTCAGCCCCTCAGCACCTTTACGAGGCTTCTCGTCAATCAGGCGGACGCCCTTCTCTGATACCTCGGCGAGACCCTTGGCAACACCATCTTCTACGCAGAAGGCTACATGGTGAACGCCCTTGTTACCCTTATCAAGCCACTTCTGAATAGTGCTCTCGGGTGATGTGGGTTCAAGCAGTTCCAACTTAACCTCACCGCAACGCAGGAAGGCG
>Ga0310690_10007093_pt1 | contig 14525 bp, 14 predicted proteins | sample AusTroGonzalo_MG_2_FD_207661 | JGI IMG/M metagenome (GOLD analysis project Ga0310690, IMG submission 207661) | Bovine rumen microbial communities from tropical cattle in Woodstock, Queensland, Australia - Gonzalo_04 (v2) (version 2) | ecosystem: Host-associated > Mammals > Digestive system >...
TATCATGCTCGTGGTGCACGTCGACCCCATCACCGACGATTTCGCGGCGGCTACTCGCCTGCGTACGGAAATAACGGATCACTTATCCGAGAAGTATCACCTCATCGCGATACACGATTTTCGAGTGACCAAAAAGGATGAGCGATTGCAAGTGTATTTCGATGCGGAAGTCCCTTGGAAAGAAGAAATCACGGCTGAAGAAATGGCGGCATTTTTGCATGAGAAATGTCGAGAGGAATGCGAATATATAATTACGATCGATAAGGAGTAGGCGAATATAAGAAGAGCCGTCGGAAAAAACGACGGCTCATTTTTTTTGTATTTTCGGTCAGATCAAATTTTCGGGATTCAGACCTTCGAGCTCGGGAAGGACGAAGCGGCCGTCTTTACGGATGAGGACGTCGTCGAAGTATATCTCGCCGCCACCGCATTCTGGCGTCTGGCAGAGAACGAGGTCCCAGTGTACGGCGGAGGTATTGCCGTTATAGGCATCGTCGTAGCAGCACCCCGGCGTGAAGTGGATGGAACCGGAGATCTTCTCGTCGAAGAGGATATCGCCGATGGCTTTCTTGATGTAAGGATTCAGCCCAAAGGAGAATTCGCCTACGTAGCGAGCGCCTTCGTCGGTGTCGAATATTTTATTCGCTTCCTCGGTGTGATTCGCCGTCGCTTCGATGATCTTACCGTCCTTGAAGACGAGGCGAACGTCCTCGAACTTGATGCCGTCCTCGATGGAGGGCACGTTGTAATGAATGACGCCGTTGATGCTGTCCTTCACAGGTGCGGTGTATACTTCTCCATCTGGAATATTCCTTTCGCCCTTGCATTTTACCGCGCCGATCTCTTTTATTGAGAAGGTGAGGTCGGTGTCTTTTGCGATGATACGGACTTTGTCCGTCTTATTCATCAGATCGACGAGCGGGGTCATCGCTTCGCCCATTTTCTTGTAGTCTAAACAGCAGACGTCGAAGTAGAAGTCTTCGTATGCTTCTGTGCTCATGCCGGCGAGCTCACTCATTCCCTCGGTGGGGTAGCGAAGGATCACCCATTTCGTTTTCTTCACGCGGAGATCATGATGCACGGGATGGGCGTAATATTTGGAATAGGCTTGCATGGCTTCGCCGTCCGCATCCGACAGCTCAAAGCTGTTTTCGCCGCCGCGAATGCCGATATATGCCTGCATATCCTTCATCTTCATCTCGTCGTACTTCGCCATACGTTTGAAAAGCTCTATACTGCCGCCTTTCATGATCTCGCGTTTGATCTTATTATCTCCGAGCGACACGAAAGGATAGCCACCTGCGGCGAATACTTCTTGAACTAACAAATTAACGAAAGAGTAGGGCACGCCCGAAGCCTCGATGAGTACGTTCTCTCCCGGCTGTACTTCACAGGAATAATTGACCAAATTCTTTGCCAATGCTTGCTGTCTTTTATCGACGATCATACGATACCTCCGATATATTTTTCTCGCAAAAAAGTTGAATTATGCGCGAAATAATTATAATGTTATTCTCCTTTGTTTGACAAGTCTTTTCAGGAAAGAAGGAGAAGCGATTCCTCGAAAAACGGAGCGCCGTCTCGATGAAGAAGAATCAGGGTGGAGTGCGGGGCGGTTTTAATCATTTATTATTTAATAAACTTCCCGAAAAATGCGGAGAATCGTTTGCCAAGTGCGTTTTTACCGTGATATAATACACGAAGTGAATTTTTTTGGAGGGTCATTATGCCTTTAGTTACTTCAACCGAAATGTTTAAGAAAGCATACGACGGCGGATATGCGGTCGGTGCGTTCAACGTAAATAATATGGAGATCGTCCAGGGTATCACCGAGGCTTGCAAAGAGGAGAAGGCTCCCGTTATTTTGCAGGTCAGCAAAGGTGCGCGTGCTTATGCGAATCATACCTACTTGGTGAAGCTCGTGGAGGCGGCGGTCATCGAGTGCCCTGAAATCCCCATCGTGCTCCACCTCGATCACGGTCCCGACTTCGAGACCTGTAAGGCTTGTATCGACGGCGGATTCACTTCTGTAATGATCGACGGTTCGGCGCATTCCTTTGAGGAGAACATCGCCGTTACCAAGAAGGTCGTGGAATACGCTCATGCGCACGGCGTTGTCGTGGAAGGTGAGCTTGGTACGCTCGCCGGCATCGAGGATGAAGTCAGCCATGCAGTCGGTTCCTATACTCGCCCCGAAGAGGTGGAAGAGTTCGTCGAGAAGACGGGCGTGGACAGCCTCGCCATCGCGATCGGCACGTCCCACGGCGCATACAAGTTTAAGCCTGAACAATGCACGGTGAATGAGAAGGGCATTCTCGTTCCTCCCGCACTTCGTTTCGATATTTTGCAGGAAGTCTCCAGAAGGCTCCCCGGATTCCCCATCGTGCTTCATGGTTCCAGCTCCGTACCCCAAGAGTACGTTGCGATGGTAAATGCGCATGGCGGCAAGATGCCGAATGCCATCGGTGTTCCCGAAGAGCAGCTCCGTGAAGCGGCGAAGCTCTCCGTTTGTAAGATCAATATCGACTCCGATTTGCGTCTTGCTATGACGGGTACCATCCGTCAGTTCTTCGACGAGCATCCCGACAAGTTCGATCCCCGCGAGTATTTGAAGCCCGCTCGTGCGAATATCAAAGAGATCGTTCGTCATAAGCTCAGAGACGTGCTCGGTTGCGCGGGTAAGGCATAAGCCACATTTAATTAGGATAATATTTAATCAACAAACTTTAATGGAGGTAGTTTTATGGTTAAAATAGGTATTAACGGTTTCGGAAGAATCGGTCGTTTGGTATTCCGTGCTGCTTGCGGCAGGAATGACGTCCAGGTCGTAGGTATCAATGATCCGTTCATTGATCTCGACTACATGGTCTATATGCTTCGCTATGACAGCATCCACGGCAAATTCGAGGGAGAGATTTCCACCGACAAAGAGAACAACATGCTCATCGTGAACGGCAATAAGATCAAAGTGTTCGCTCAGATGAATGCTGCCGATATCGATTGGAAGAGCTGCGGCGCCGAGTACATCGCAGAAGCCACCGGTATCAACACCACCACCGAGAAGGCGTCCGCGCACTTCGTCGGCGGCGCGAAGAAGGTCGTCATCACCGCTCCGTCCAGCGATGCTCCGATGTTCGTCTGCGGCGTAAACCTTGACAAGTACAATAAGGACATGAAGGTCGTTTCCAATGCTTCTTGCACCACGAACTGCCTCGCGCCCATCGCGAAAGTTATCAACGATAACTTCGGTCTTGTGGAAGGTCTTATGACCACCGTCCATGCGACCACCGCTACGCAGAAGACCGTTGACGGTCCTTCTAAGAAGGACTGGAGAGGCGGCAGAGCTGCTGCGGGCAACATCATTCCGTCTTCTACCGGCGCTGCGAAGGCTGTCGGCAAGGTCATCCCCGAGCTCAATGGTAAGCTCACCGGTATGAGCTTCCGTGTGCCCACCCTCGACGTTTCTGTCGTCGACCTCACCTGCCGCTTGGAGAAGCCCGCTACCTATGATGAGATCAAGGCTGCGATGAAGGCTGCTTCCGAGGGTGCTTTGAAGGGTATTCTCGGTTATACCGAGGACGCTGTGGTTTCCACCGACTTCGTGCATGACAGCAGGACTTCTATCTTCGACGCTGCTGCGGGTATCTCCCTAAACAGCAACTTCGTGAAGCTCGTGTCTTGGTACGACAATGAGTGGGGTTACAGCAATAAAGTCGTTGACCTCATCTCTTACATGAGCAAGGTGGACGCGTAATTCGATATCCTGCATTTTAACAAACGATAGGAGGGACTTATGGGTAAGATCAAACTTACGACCGTGCCGTTTCAAGGCACAGCGGAACAGGAAAAAGAGCTTCGCACGAAGCTCGCGGACATCAAGAAGCTCCCCGGTGCTTTGATGCCGGCTTTGCAGGCGGCACAAGGCGTATACGGGTATCTGCCGGTTGAAGTACAGACCATCGTGGCAGAAGAGCTCGGTGTGCCCCTCGAGAAAGTGTTCGGCGTTTCCACGTTCTATTCGCAGTTTACCTTAAATCCCCGTGGAAAGTATCAGATCTCTGTATGCCTCGGGACGGCTTGTTACGTCAAAGGTTCTGGCGATATCATCAACGAAGTGAAGAACATCCTCAAGATCGAGAATGACGAGTGCACGCCCGACAGGAAGTTCTCCTTGTTGGAGACGCGCTGTATCGGTTGTTGCGGTCTTGCGCCTGTTCTCAGTGTCAATGACGAGGTGTACGGCAAGATCACGACCAAGGACGTAGCGGGTATCATCGCGAAGTATAACGCCTGATCGTCACGTTTATAGAATTAGCTCCGTGTCGGGTTTCCCGATTCGGAGCTTCTTTTTTATGTGATCTTCTTATGTCAAGAGTTGACAGTTTTAGTGTAAAAACTTATAATATAAAATAAGAGGGGATAATTTTATGAATGATATTTTTATCGGAATGAAGAAATTTTCCAAAGAAATAGCGATCTATTTGCTTTACGCGACGGGGCTTTTCTGCCTTCTGTATTACGTAGGCGGCTTTGCCGGAGGTGATTTTCTTCCTGTGATATCGAATCTGTTCATGTTGCTTCTGGAAGTCGCTCTTTGGATCTTGATCCCAGTCCTTCTCTGTCTCGGTAAACAGGACATAGCAAAGAACGCTTTGCGCCCGATATTCTCGTACTGGCTGGTATCCTCTGTGTTCTCTTGTTTGAGGTCTTGTCTTTGGGTGACCGCATGGACTTCCGAGGTCGTCATCGCTTCGGACGTATTTAAGCTTTTGCTTGCTTGTGCCCTCGTCGTCATCGCAGTATTGATCGTCGTTGCATCTATAAAGAAGGACGTTGACTTGAAGAAAATCGCTTTCCTTATCTTTACGGGATGCTTGGTATTTTATCTCGTTGTATTCGCTTTGGAGATGGCGGATAATGCCGGCTTGGGTGTAGGCTGGAATCAATACTTCGGCACCATTTATCAGTTTATTACGTTGCCTTTCGGTATGTACTTCTTGGCACAGCACTTCGAGTTTACCCTCGACGATATGAAGATATTCTCGGGTTCCACGCCGAAAGCAGAGCAAAAAGAAGATAATCTTGTTGCCGCAGCCGCTAATCCCAATGCGGATCTCGATCTGACCGATACGACCGAGACTTCTGCCGAATCGTCAAGCAAGGAAGAGAACGTTTCTTCGGAGGAAGAAAATGATACTTCGTCTGAGAACGACTGATATCTATTCGATGCTTTTTGCCATGTGACATTGCCTGTCGCACGGCATTTTTTTTATCCCGACTGAAAGATACTACCTTATGCGGTAGGAAAAGGGAAAAATTGCATGTCGAAAAATCGCATTTTTGTCCGATATTCTTAAATTTATTGTATCGATTATATTGCCAAAAGAAGTATTATGTGATAAAATTTATTTTGAGCGTGCTCACGCGCGCGCGTAATGGTATGGAACTTAGTAAGCATCTTGTCGATCTGGTCACGAATAGCATCGAAGCGCTCGCCAAACATGTGCTCATCATGTTGACGGCGGAGAAGGGCGGCATCACGCTCGAAGTGATGGATGACGGCATCGGGATCAAGGACGAGGACGTACGCAAAGCGCTCGACGGGGAGAAAGCTCCGCGTGGGAAGGGACTGCGCTTATTGCGCGAAGAGACGGGCTCCTTCTCGTATCGTTCGGACGACAGAGGGACGAGCGTCAGCGCCTTCTTCGATAAGACGGACGTGCGCGGGGTCGGAGATGCGCTCATCGTCTTTTGGCAGGAGTTATCCATTACGGATATTACGCTGTCGACTACTTCGCCGCGTGGCGTCTACTGTTTTGACTCCCGTTTGATCGGGGAGAAGTACGGTGATCTTGCCGATATACAAACGATGGTGAAAGTCCGCAAGGACGTTAACTATACTCTAATAAATCTTTTTGGAGGGAACGAAGAATGAAAAGCATCGCGGATATCAATGCAATCAGAGAGCAAATGAAGTCGAAAGTCCTCATTCGCGACAATACGAAAGAGGGCGAGACGCACGTGTTCGTCGGTATGGGTACTTGCGGCGTTCAAGCGGGCGCCGTGGAAGTATTCAATGCCTTTGTGGACGAAATATCGTCTCGCGTAATTAAGAACGTTAGGATCTCTCGTACGGGTTGCTTGGGTGATTGCGAGAAAGAGCCTATGGCACAAGTGGTGACCCCCGGCGCACAGCCCGTCACTTATGTGGCTTTGACTCCGGATAAAGTGAAAGAGATCGTTGAGAAACACATCTTGGGCGGAAACGTCGTGGCGGAATACGTCAAGTAAGGCAAGGAGGAAGGTATGTACAGAAGTCATATTTTGGTTTGCGGTGGTACCGGTTGTCATTCCAATAACAGCGCGAATATCTTGAAAGCATTTAATGAAGAGCTCGCTAAGAACTCTTTGACTGCCGATGTGCAGACGGTGCAAACGGGTTGCTTCGGTCTTTGTGCCGTCGGTCCCGTCGTCATAATCTACCCCGAAGGCGCTTTTTACAGCGGCGTAAAAGTGGAGGATGTGCCCGAGATCGTCAGTGAGCACCTCGTGAAGGGCAGGCTCGTCGAGCGTCTTCTTTATAAAGAGAAGGCTACCGGCAAGACGGTGAAGGCTCTCTCCGATACGAATTTCTATAAAAAGCAAACGCGTGTCGTCCTTCGTAACTGTGGTGTGATCGACCCCGAGAATATCGATGAGTATATCGCGATGGACGGATATCAGGCACTTATCAAGGTCCTCACTTCCATGCAGCCGCAGGAAGTCATCGACGTCGTGCTCGCAAGTGGACTGCGCGGCAGAGGCGGCGCAGGATTCCCCACCGGCAGAAAGTGGCAGTTTACCAAGAATGCGGTGGGCGACGTGAAATACGTTGCTTGTAATGCCGACGAAGGTGACCCGGGCGCATTTATGGATCGTTCCGTCTTGGAAGGAGATCCTCATGCCGTCATCGAGGCGATGGCGATCGCCGCGTATGCGATCGGCGCGCAGCAAGGTTACGTGTACGTCCGTGCGGAGTACCCCATTGCTGTCAGAAGATTACAGATCGCTATCGATCAAGCGAAAGCATACGGCCTCCTCGGCAAGAATATCCTCGGTACGGGATTCAATTTTGATCTTGAGATCAGACTTGGCGCAGGTGCATTCGTCTGCGGCGAAGAGACTGCGCTTATGACGAGTATCGAGGGCAACCGCGGTGAGCCGCGCGTTCGTCCTCCGTTCCCCGCGAACAAGGGTCTTTTCGGCAAGCCGACGGTGCTGAATAATGTTGAGACCTACGCGAACATTGCGCAGATCATCTTGAAGGGTGCCGACTGGTTCAAGTCCATGGGTACCGAGAAGAGCAGCGGTACGAAAGTGTTCGCTCTCGGCGGTAAGATCGTGAATACCGGTCTTGTGGAGATCCCGATGGGCACCACTCTTCGTGAAGTCATCGAAGATATCGGCGGCGGCGTTCCCAATGGTAAGAAGTTCAAGGCGGCGCAGACCGGCGGTCCTTCGGGCGGCTGTATCCCCGCTGAGCATTTCGATATCCCCATCGATTACGATAACTTGATATCCATCGGTTCTATGATGGGTTCCGGCGGTATGATCGTTATGGACGAGGATAACTGTATGGTGGATATCGCGAAGTTCTTCCTTACCTTCACGGTGGACGAGAGCTGCGGTAAGTGCACCCCCTGCCGTATCGGAAATAAGAGACTTCTCGAGTATCTTGATAAGATCACGTCCGGTAAAGCGACGCTTCAAGATCTCGAAGACATGGAGAAGCTCTGCTACTACATCAAGGACAATTCCCTCTGCGGTCTCGGTCAGACGGCTCCGAACCCCGTTCTGTCCACGCTTCGTTATTTCCGGGACGAGTATATCGCGCATATCGTGGATAAGAAGTGTCCCGCAGGCGTATGTAAGAGCCTCCTGCAATACAAGATAATAAAAGACAGTTGTATCGGTTGCGGTATGTGTCAGAGACAATGTCCCGCAAATGCCATTTCGCGCACCGATTACATTGCTCCGGGTAAGAAACTCGCCGCGATGGCGATCGATCCCGCAAAATGTGTAAAGTGCGGTGCATGTATGTCGACTTGTAAGTTCAAGGCGATCGTTAAGGAATAAAGGAGGTAGCAGAAATGGAAACGAAGATGATTAATTTGAAGATCAACGGAATGGACGTCACCGTCCCCGAAGGTTATACCATCCTGCAAGCCGCGCGCCAAGCCGGCATCAAAATCCCCACGCTCTGCTATCTGAAAGACATCAACGCCATCGGCGCTTGCCGTGTGTGCGTGGTGGAAGTGAAAGGGGCGAGATCCCTCGTAGCGGCGTGTGTGTTCCCCGTAAGTGAAGGAATGGAAGTCATCACCAACTCTCCGAGAGTGATGAACAGCCGCAAGACGACTTTGGAACTTCTCCTTTCCGATCACAAGAGGGAATGTTTGAGCTGCGTCAGGAACAGGAGTTGCGAACTCCAGTCCTTGGCTCTTGAGTACGGTTGCGAAGAGAATAAGTACAAGGGTTCGACCTCAAATTATCCGATCGACGAAACCACCCCGTACCTTGTGCGCGACAATAATAAATGTATTCTCTGCCGTCGTTGCGTAGCGGCATGTAAGGAGTATCAATCCGTGGCGGTCATCGGCGCGAATGCGCGTGGCTTCGATACGCACATTGCTTGTGCTTTCGAGAATCCGCTCTCTTCCGTGGCTTGCGTAGGTTGCGGACAGTGTATCACTGTTTGCCCGACCGGCGCTCTCACCGAGAAGTCGGAGATCGATAACGTGCTCGCCTCTCTTGCTGATCCGAATAAGTACGTCATCGTCGGTACGGCTCCCTCTGTCAGAGTTGGACTCGGCGAGGAATTTAATAGCCCCATCGGTACCGAAGTAGAAGGTAAGATGGCGGCAGCGCTCCGTAGAATGGGCTTTAACAACGTCTTTGACGTTGACTTCGCCGCGGACCTCACAATTATGGAAGAAGGTACGGAGTTCATCCACCGCGTGCAGAATGACGGCGTGCTCCCGATGATCACTTCTTGCTCGCCCGCATGGATCAAGTTCATCGAGCATAACTTCCCAGATCAGCTCCCGCACCTCTCCACCTGCAAGTCGCCGCAACAGATGTTCGGTGCTATCATTAAGACCTATTATGCGGAGAAGATCGGCAAGGATCCGAAAGATATCTACGTAGTGTCCGTTATGCCCTGTACCGCGAAGAAGTTCGAGAAGACTCGTCCCGATCAAAATGCGGCAGGCGAGGGCATTCCCGACATCGATGCAGTATTGACCACGCGCGAGCTCGCCAAGATGATCAAGCGTATGGGCATTATGTTCAATGATCTACCCGCGGAGAAGTTTGATGATCCTCTCGGCATTTCCACAGGTGCGGGTGTGATCTTCGGCGTAACGGGCGGAGTGATGGAAGCGGCGCTTCGTACCGTCGCGGAGAAGCTCACCGGTAAGGAACTCGAATCCGTGGACTTCATCGATGTGCGCGGCACCAAGGGCATCAAGGAAGCAGAGTACGACATCAAGGGTCTTAAGGTGAAGGTAGCTGTGGCGTCCGGCCTCGCGAATGCGCGTATACTGCTCGATCAGATAAAGGAAGGCAAGAGCCCCTATCATTTCATCGAGATCATGAGCTGCCCCGGCGGCTGTGTGAACGGCGGCGGTCAGCCCATCAGAACGGCGGACGAGAGGAACAACGTGGATATCAAGTCCACCCGCGCGGCGTCCATCTACAAGCTCGATAAGAGCATGCAGTTCCGTAAGTCGCACGAGAATCCCGCCATCATCGAACTCTACAAGGAGTACCTCGGCGAACCCGGTAGCCACAAGGCGCATCACATCCTGCACACCTCCTATATCAAGAGAGGTCTGTAAGGGACGTCAAGGGAGATTTTCCCTTGAGAATAACGACGTAAAGGGGCGCGGAAACGCGCCTCTTCGTAAAAAAACTTTCTGCAGGAAAGTCGGTGAGAATCCGACGCTGCCCCCACAGAGGTAATGGAAGAGTTAAGGCTCCAAAGTCCTAATGCTGCAGTGAGAATATATTTTTAGGGAGGGTAATTTCAAATGAAAATTACAAAGAGAATTCTATTAACTATTCTTGTTTTGATGCTCGTAGTTGCATCTGTGATGGGCGTCGTGGCTTGCAATAAGCAAGTGACTACGTCCAAGCACGGTCAACAGCAAAACATCGATAATGGTGAAGAAGCGCAGAACGCGACAGAAGTGCTTATTACGCTCGATGCCACTATTATGCCGGATTACGAAGGGAAATTTCTTCCTGACTACATGGACGTTTTGAAGGCGAAAGGGCTTTTTACCTATGAAGCAAAAGATAGCGATTATGGATTATTTGTTACTTCTATAAACGGAAAAGAGGCTACCGGATATGATTGGTGGGGTGTATTCACCGATGACCTTACCGATGAAAAGGTTGCTAATATAGCCGGTCAAGCTTATCAATATAACGGAAAGACTTATTACATGACGAATGTGGGTATTTCTTCTGTTCCTCTGAAGGAAGGTAAGAGCTATTTGTTCGTTTTTAATCCCCCGTCGATGTATTAATGAAGGCGAAAGATATTTGCCTTATTGCCATCTTGTCTGCGACCTTAACCGCAGGCAAGATGGCTTTATCATTTATTGCCAACGTTGAAGTCGTAACTTTATTTTTGGTCGTGTATGCGCTCACACTCCCGCGAAGCAGGGTGTTGATCGCCAGCGTTACTTTCGTCTTGACCGAGATACTTCTTTACGGCCCGCATATATGGATCATCATGTATTTAATACATTGGCCGACTCTTGTGCTTATCGTCTCTTTCCTAAAAGGCAGATACGCCCCGATGTTTGCGGTCATTATCGGCGTCGTGATGACGGCACTGTTCGGCGTACAGACCACGGTGCTTGAAGTGCTGTTCTTAACGAATTATCCTGCCATAGGATTTTTCAAGTGTTTCATGTTGCGGTACAGTACGGGTGTGCCTTTCTTCATTACGCATATCGTATCCAATGCCTGCATATTAACGATATTGGTGTATCCGATGTATCGTTTGATGCACAAGCTTGCTTTACGGTATTTCAGCGTAAAACCGAAGAAAAAAACAGAAGCCGCACAGCCGACCGAGCTGCAGACGCCTTTGGCGCGAAAGCAAGAAGGAAATGCAGAACAGGATGATTTGACGCTTTCGAAAGGGACGGAAGCCTTGAAAAATGCCGACATAACCGAAAAGGATTCGCAAGAGAAATTGTCCGAGCATTGACATTCTTGCACGTTTATGGTAGAATAACACTAATAAAAAAGAATGATTTACTTATTCTCTACGGATAATTATTAATCGGAGGAACGAAAATGGCAGCGGTAGCAGTTTTGAGAATTGTTATAATAGGAGGCATACTGGTGCTCGGTGGGCTTTTCTTGCTTTTTTTAATGTTCCGCAGAAGAAGATAGTCTGATCTGTTATTTTGAAAAGAGAGGTGTAATATTATGCAATGGTGGGGTTATTTATTGATCGGATTGGGTGTGCTTGCAGTCATACTCATCATCGTGCTCATTGCGAAGGCTTACAATAAGCTTGTCGCGGGCAGAGAAAAGGTCAAGAACGGTTGGGCACAGATCGACGTGCACCTTCGCCGTCGTTTTGACTTGATCCCGAATCTCGTCGAAACGGTGAAAGGGTATGCCGTGCACGAGAAAGAGACTTTGGAGAACGTTACGATGTGGCGTAGTAAAGTAAGCTCGGCGCAGACCACGGACGAAGTGATGTCTGCCAATAACGGACTGTCCGGAGCGCTCGGCAGACTCCTTGTTACGATGGAGAAGTACCCTGAGCTCAAGGCGAACGAAAACTTCCTTAAGCTCCAGTCCGAGCTCACCGAGATCGAGAACAAGATAGCTTTTGCTCGTCAGTTCTATAATGATACGGTTCAGAAGTATAACTTGCTTGTAAAGAGTTTTCCGAGTAACATCATTGCTTCGATGTTTAAGTTTAATGAAGAGAAGTTCTTCGAGGTGGATAATTCCATTCGCGAGAACGTTCCGCAGGTGAAGTTTTAATGATCGGTCAAACGAATAAAAATAAAGGCAAGTCGTTCGCGGCTTGCCTTCTATTGTTTATGCTACTCGTCGTAATGTTGGCCTTGACGCTGACGTCATGCGACTTTTTTACCAGTGAGATCTATCTGAATAATTTGCATATGGATATTACGCTGAATGAGGACGGCAGCATATTTATCACGGAGTCGTCCGAGGCGTATTTCACACCGCAAGATTCTAATTGGTGGAACTATTATCGTATTATTGACGATGAGCGCGCGCGTAAGATCGGCATCGTAACGGATGAGTTCTACGTGGACGGCAGAAAGGTGGCTTTTGCCCCCGAGCCTCTAAACCTTGATGAGCATGATTCCCGCTACTGGAAGAGCCTGTATTCCGATGAACCCATTGGGTATTCCAATTACGATTACAAAAAAGGATTGGAGATAGGCGCCATCTTGCCGGAATTTTCCTCCGGACTGCATTCTTTCAAGTATTCTTACAGTATTAATGATTATTTGACGAGCATTTCCGATGCGGCGGAGTTCTATTATCAGTATCTTTCTGAAATCAATTCGATGGACGTAAAAGAGCTGACGGTCACTTTGCATTTCCCGCAGGCGGAAACGGAGCTGAGTAACGATACGGGATGGCTACACGTATCGAAGGATGCCGTAGGCGCTTGGGAGCTTTCTGCCGATATGACTACCGTGGAGATCATCGTAGATGATATCAGCGCGGGTGAGTACGTCGAGAGCCGTATGCTTCTTAATAAGGATCATTATCACAACTATGCTTTCACCGACATGAATAAAAGCAGTGAGGACGTCATAAGAGAGGAGAAGAAACAACAAGACAAATACGAGAAAGAGCAGAAGCTCCGTCGCTTCTTCATGATTCTTGAGTACGTACTCGCGGTCGGCGCTATCGCCACAGGGATCGCGATGATCTTCGTATTCAAGAAGCAGAATCGTCCCTTGGAATTGTCCGTTGCGCCTATATATTATCGTGATATTCCGGATGGATATACGGGGGGAGAGGTGTCTCCGCTGTACTTCTATTATTCGCATGAGAATTATATCGATGAGAGTATCTCCGCTACGATGCTTGAGCTCGTTCGTAAGCAGTATATCACCATCGTCCCCGAAGAAAAGGCGAAGAGTGCACGCATAACCGTCTTGAAAAGGGATGAAAATGACGAGATCCCCACTCATCAGAAGTTCGTTATAGAGATGCTCCTTATGGTGAAACCGCTCGGCGAGAGCTTCACGATGAAGGAATTCGAGAAATTCGGGAAGAAGAATCCCGAAAAAATGATGAATTGGGTGGAGAAGTATCGAGATGCCATCTTGAACAAGAGCAAGAGAGACGGCGCCTATCGCAAGAAAAATGCAGTTTTGGAAAAGGTGAAGAAATTCACGGCGGGCTTCGTCTTCGCCGGTGTGGCGGTTATTTTCCTCTCGGCTCTCGCTAACATTTCTTTCTTGGGACAGGGCATGACCTTCTTTGGTTTGGGGCTCATTCTCGGCGGCTTCATCCCCTATATCTTCCTTAGAAAGATGAAAGCGCCTTTGACACAGGCGGGACAGCGTGACTATAATATGCTTCACGCTCTCGCGAAGTATATGCAGGAGTTCTCCATGATGAACGAGCAGGAGATACCGGAGCTCGTGATGTGGGAGGATTATATGATCTTTGCTACTGCGATGGGTATAGCTGACAAAGTGGCTAAGCAGCTCGAGATAGCCTATCCCGAATTCAAAAACATGAGTACCGGTGCTTTCGATGTGGATAGATTTTTCATCTTGTACTTCTTCTCGCCCTCTTTCCGCGTAATGACGGGGCTGAACTTCGTTGGGAATATCGCCGGCATTATGCGTTCGGTCAATATCGCGCATAAAGCGCTTCGTGCCGGTCAGATAGCAAGTCGTCTCGGGAGTATCTCCGGCGGAGGTGGCGGCAGAGGAGGCAGTGGCTTCCATGGTGGTGGCGGGGGTTTTCACGGCGGTGGCTTCGGCGGACGTCGGTGACTTCGTATAAAGCAGCATATACTTTGTTTTTTGTTTTCAAAATCGCGCAGTTATGTACAAGGAGTACACGCCTGCGCGATTTTTCGATGAGCCTCGTCACTACCGCCTTCTCCGAAGTTACAATGTATTGCCTAATTCACAATATAGTGCTATAAAAAGTACGCGCCTACTGCATTTTTTTCGTTGCGACGCGTATCTGTCTTTTTTCGCTCTCAGCGTCTGCCAAAATGCGTGAAAAAAGGCTCATCACATTATTGCAGGATATGATAGCGGTTCATAATGAAAAGATATGCGAATGTATATTAGTTTAGAAAAACGCAATTATACGTTTGAGTTGTGGGGAAAAGTGTCCGGAAGCCCCAATAATTCTTCGAGTGTAACGTTGTAAAGTTTGGCTAACTTGATAAGATTCTCGTATTCTGGACGGGAGATATTTTTTTCCCAGTCACTAACGTTTGA
>Ga0310690_10007094_pt1 | contig 14523 bp, 14 predicted proteins | sample AusTroGonzalo_MG_2_FD_207661 | JGI IMG/M metagenome (GOLD analysis project Ga0310690, IMG submission 207661) | Bovine rumen microbial communities from tropical cattle in Woodstock, Queensland, Australia - Gonzalo_04 (v2) (version 2) | ecosystem: Host-associated > Mammals > Digestive system >...
TGAAGGGCGATGTAACCATCCTCTCACAAGCTGTAACCCTAATAGAAAGTGTGAACCCCGACCATCAGGCCAAGGCGCAGGAGGTGATCAACAAATGTCTGCCCTATAGTGGCAATAGTGTGCGTGTGGGCATCAGTGGAGTGCCAGGTGCAGGCAAGTCGACGAGTATCGACGAGTTTGGCATTCATGTGCTGAAGGAGAAAGGTGGGAAGTTGGCAGTACTTGCCATCGACCCGTCTAGTGAACGTACGAAAGGCAGTATCCTGGGCGATAAGACGCGTATGGAGAAATTGGCGCAGCATCCCGACTCCTTCATTCGTCCCAGTCCCTCGGCAGGTTCCTTGGGAGGTGTGGCCCGTAAGACGCGCGAGACCATCATTCTCTGTGAGGCTGCAGGTTTCGACAAGATCTTTGTGGAGACGGTGGGCGTGGGACAGAGCGAGACAGCCTGTCACTCGATGGTCGACTTTTTCCTGTTGATCCAGGTGGCAGGAACGGGCGATGAGTTACAGGGTATCAAGCGCGGTATTATGGAGATATCGGATGGTATCGTGATCAATAAGTGCGATGGCGACAACGTCGACCGTTGTCACATGGCCGCTACCAACTTCCGCAATGCCCTCCATTTCTTCCCTAAATCCGATAGTGGCTGGATGCCTCAGGTGCTGTGCTATAGTGGCTTCTATGGTACGGGCGTGAAGGAGATCTGGGATATGATTTATGAGTATATCGACTTTGTGAAGGCCAATGGCTACTTTGACTATCGCCGTAATGAACAGTCGAAATACTGGATGTACGAGAGTATCAACGAGCATCTGCGGCTGAACTTCTATAACAATCCTGTCATTAAGGCGCAGCTCTCTCCTTCTGAACAGATGGTTCTCGCAGGCCAGAAGACCTCGTTTGTCGCTGCCCAGGATTTGCTGGATATGTATTTTGAGGAGTTAAAGAAAAATGGTTCAGATTGAAATTGACAATGGCAGCGGTTTCTGTTTCGGTGTGACCACCGCCATCAAGAAGGCTGAAGAAGAGCTGGCCCTTGGCAATCAGCTCTATTGTCTGGGTGATATCGTACACAACGGCATGGAGTGTGACCGTCTCCGAGGGATGGGGCTTGTCACGATCAAACATGACGAGATGCGTGAGCTGCACGATGTGAAGGTATTGTTGCGGGCTCATGGCGAACCTCCAGAAACCTACGAACTGGCTCGCAAGAACAACATCGAGATCATCGATGCCACCTGTCCTGTGGTGCTCCAGCTTCAGAAGCGTATCAAGCGCCAATATGATTCTAAAAACGTTGGGGGCGATTGCCAGTCGCCCGCACAGATCGTCATCTTCGGAAAGCGCGGTCATGCAGAGGTGCTTGGACTGGTAGGTCAGACACAGTCGACAGCTATTGTCATTGAGAGTTTCGACGAGGTGAAGCGGCTTGATTTCTCCCGCGATATCTATCTCTATTCACAGACCACCAAGTCGCTCGATGAGTACCACCGTATCATTGACTATATCCAGACACATATCTCTCCCGAAGCGCACTTTGAGAGTTTCGACACCATCTGTCGTTCGGTGGCCAACCGTATGCCGAATATCTCGCAGTTTGCCTCGCGCCACGACCTCATATTGTTTGTCTGTGGCAGGAAGAGCAGTAATGGCAAGGTGCTTTTCAACGAGTGTCTGCATGTGAATCCCAACAGTCATCTCATCGAGGACTCTCAGGAGATAAGGCCGGAATGGCTGGAAGGCATTGAGACGGTTGGCATCTGCGGGGCTACCTCCACCCCCAAATGGCTGATGGAACAGGCCCGTGATGCCATATTAAGAATGCAAGGCCCTATTGAACTGTCCGAGTAGCCATTGTTTCTGCTCTTCGATTGTCAGGCTCGAATTGTCCAGCAGAATCGCATCTTCCGCCTGACGCAAGGGTGATTCCTCACGGTGGGAGTCGATATAGTCGCGCTCCTGTACGTTTTTCAGGATATCGTCATAGTCGGCAGGCATGCCTTTGGCCTTCAACTCGTCGTAACGGCGCTGGGCACGTACTTCGGCAGAGGCAGTTACAAACACCTTTAGTTCGGCATCAGGGAATACCACGGTGCCGATGTCGCGTCCGTCCATTACTACACCCTTGTCTTTGCCCATCTGTTGTTGCTGAGCCACCAGGGCGCGGCGCACAAAACCGATGGCAGCGATGGGGCTCACATGGCTGCTCACCTCCAGCGAACGGATCTCCTTCTCCACACACTCCCCGTTCAGGTAGGTATCCGGACGTCCCGTCTCAGCATTCAGCTGGAAGGAAATATGAATGTTGGGCATTTCCTGCTCCAGTTCCTGGGTCTTCACACTGCCGTCAGCCTCGAAGAGTCCTTTACGCAGGGCATAGAGGGTGACGCTACGGTACATGGCACCCGTGTCAACATAAATATAGCCTACCTCACGGGCAAGGTCCTTGGCCATGGTGCTCTTACCGCAAGAGCTGTGGCCGTCGATGGCGATGGTGATTTTCTTCATAATGTATAGGATACGTTTATTAACAGACTATTTGCACTAACATGATATTTGGCATAGCCGATGTGCAGTTTGAAGCGTTCGAGCGACAATCCGCCACCCAGCGACAGACCGGCACCGTGGTTGCTCTCTCCCTCGCTGTCGCTGATCTTCATCTCCGAGGCGCGACGGAAGTTATAGCCGGCAGCCAGATAGATGGTGGGTGAGAGTATGAGATCGGCGCCGATGGCAAAATGCTTTCCGATACCGTAGCTCCAGTCGTTGAGACGACTCATGGTGGCAGAAAAACGCAATGGTGAGTTGAGGAGCCGTTTGCTAACGCCGATCTGCAGGTCGAGGGGTATGCGCTCAAACTCATCGTCGTAGGCCTTGATCTGTCCGCCCAGATTCTTGGCTACGGCAGAGATGCTCAGTTCACTTTCCTCTAAGTAGAAGTTCAGTCCGAGGTCGATGCCCACGGCCATAGAGTTGTAACCGGCGATGTGCGACGTGATGAACCGTGCCGTGATACCGCCAGACAGTCGGTTGCTCAGGGCGTAGGCATACGAGCCGGCCACCGCGATGTCGCGCGCCGAGAACTCACCTTGCTGCACATTGTCCCAGCTCACCTCCTTCATCGTACCATAGTCCATGTATTGGGCACTCACGCCCCAGGTGCCTCGCTCTCCGGCAGCCTTCACAAAGGCGGCACTGGCGGTTTTGGCACCTTCCATATAGGTCATGAAGTTGAGGTTGATGGTGCGGTCGCTCACATCGTTGATGAGGGCGGGATTATGGAAAATGAGCGTGGCATCGTCCTCTACAATCGAGATGTTGTCGCCTCCGAGTGCGGCCACATGGGCACTCACCGGCAGATGCAGGAAGTTATAGGCCGTCCGGCTCTCCTGAGCGTATGTCAGAAGGGCACTGATCACTGAAATGATGGTAAAAACGGCTCTTTTCATCTAAATATTCCTAATTTCGGTGCAAAGTTACTGTTTTTTTCTTAATTTTGCACGCAGTTTTAGATATTAACGGAAGAAATGGCGGTTTTATTATGAACAGGACGACCAATTTCCTGCTGGGCTTGATCTTTGTACTGGCCTGTTTGTTTGTCGCGCTGGAATGGAACAGTGACGATAGCGGCTGGCATTTCTTCGATATGGAGGATGATCTCGAGGCTGAGATGGAACTCTCACCGCTGCACCGCGACGAGAACGAGGTGCCGATGATGAAACCCACCGAAGAGACACCCCCTGAGGTGAAGTCGGAAGAGGTGAACCCTGTGGAGGAGGATGTGGAGATTCCGCCCGAAGAGGTGGAACCCACCCCCGCTGAGCTGCAGGAACCGCCGAAGCCTGAGGAGGAAGAGAAACTGCCTGAGGCCGTGGATATGTACGACGAACCTGTCGACTTCCGTGTCGTCGAGGATCTGCCGCAATACCCTGGCGGTGCCGTTGAGTTCATGAAATGGCTCACCAAAAACCTGCGCTATCCGCCATCTGCCCAGCAGCGCAAGATACAAGGCAAGGTGGTGGCTCAGTTTATCGTCGAGAAAGATGGTACTATCACAGACTTGCAGGTCATCAAGAAACTCGACCCCTCCTGCGACCGCGAGGCCATGCGGGTGTTGAGAATGATGCCCAAGTGGAAGGCTGGTCTCATGGATGCCAAGCCCTGCCGCACTCAGGTCTGCATCCCCATCGTCTTCAAATTGTAAATAGTAAATTGTTAAATTGTAAATGTTGTTATGTACAGCTCAGAAGAATTGCTCAAGAAGGTGAACGAGGCCCTGGAGAACCTCGCCTATGACCGTCAGCCACGCACACTCTACGATCCGATACGTTACGTGCTGTCGTTGGGTGGCAAGCGCATTCGTCCCGTTCTCATGCTCATGGCCTATAACCTTTATCGTGAAGATCCCGAGAGTATCATGTCGCAGGCCATCGGTGTGGAGACCTATCACAACTTCACGTTGCTCCACGACGACCTGATGGATCATGCCGACATGCGTCGTGGCCACGCAACGGTCCATAAGAAGTGGAACGCCAATCAGGCGATTCTTTCTGGCGACACCATGCTGTTGCAGGCTTTCGAGCGGGTAGGGGCCTGTGAGACCGGCAAGCTGAAAGAGGTGATGGATGTGTTTATCCTGACGACCTTTGAGATTGGTGAGGGACAGCAGTTCGACGTGGAGTTTGAGACCCGCGATGATGTGACTGAGGCGGAATACATCGAGATGATCCGTCTGAAGACAAGTGTCCTGTTGGCCTGTGCCCTGAAGATCGGGGGTATCATGGGCGATGCCTCTGCCGACGACCAGATGAATCTTTATAAGACAGGTGAGCAGATCGGTCTGGCCTTCCAGTTGCAGGACGACCTCCTGGATGTCTATGGCGACCCGAAGGTGTTTGGTAAGAACATCGGGGGAGATATCACATCAAACAAGAAGACCTATATGCTCATCAATGCCCTGAATCGTGCCAATGCTGCCCAGCATGCGGAGTTGACCCGTTGGATCGACGCCAAGACCTTCGACCGTGAGGAGAAGGTGGCAGCTGTGACGAAGCTCTATAATGAGATAGGTATCCGCCAGCTCTGCGAGGAGCGCATCAACTACTACTTCGAACAGGGTTGTCAGTATCTCGACCGTGTCAACGTTCCCGAGGAGCGTAAGACCGTCCTCCGTCAGTATATCGCTCAAATGATGAACCGTCAGTCGTAATGCTATCCTATATTGATACCCATTGCCATTTGGATGGTGAGGAGTTCGTGGCCGACCGCGATGAGGTGGTAGCCCGTGCCCGTGAGGCAGGCGTCACGAAAGTCCTGGTGCCTGGCATCGACCTCAAATCCTGTCAGACCGTCCTCGAACTCTGTCGCCAGTACCCGGGTTATTGCTATCCCATGCTCGGCCTCCATCCCGAAGAAGTCCGTGCCGATTGGAAGTCCGTCTTGGCGCAGATCCGTGAGGCATTCCCCGCCCCTTTAAGTGGAGGGGTTAGGGGTGGGGCGCCCATCATCGCCATCGGCGAAGTAGGCCTTGACTTCTACTGGAGCCGTGAGTTCGAACAGGAGCAGTTGGAAGTTTTCGAGGAGCAGGTGCGTTGGTCGGTGGAGATGCGTCTGCCCCTGATGATCCATTGCCGCAAGGCGCAGAACGAGCTGGTGGCCATTCTCAAGCGATACGCCTCCGACCTGCCCGGCGGTGTGTTCCATTGTTTTACGGGCAATGAGATCGAGGCGCGCGAACTGCTCCAGTTCGACCGTTTCGTGCTTGGCATCGGCGGTGTGCTGACTTTCAAGAAGTCGAATCTCCCGCAGACCCTGCCAGCCGTGGTGCCCCTTGACCGTATTGTCTTGGAGACCGATGCCCCTTATATGGCGCCCGTGCCCCATCGCGGCCAGCGCAACGAACCGGCCTTTGTGCTCGAAGTGCTGCGAAAACTGGCAGCGTGCTATGGTGTGAGCGAAGAGGTTGTCTGTGAGCAAACAAATGCCAACGTTGCCCGCATCTTCGGCCTGTAGAGTTAACAAAACATAATTATCCATTATCCATTGTCCATTGTCCACTATTTTTTATTACCTTTGCAGCCGCTAAACTTTAGGAGAGGTGCTCGAGTGGTTGAAGAGGCACGCCTGGAAAGCGTGTAACCGGCAAAACTGGTTCGCAGGTTCGAATCCTGTTCTCTCCGCAAAAATTTTATGAAGAGGTTTTATCTGATATTTGTGCTGCTGATGTCACTGGCTGTGTCGCAGCCAGCGAAGGCACAGGACATGTTGAAACCCGATTCTTCCTCAGTTCTTCTTACTGATTCCGCTGCACAGGACACCCTCGTCACCACGATGGTCGACGATGAGGCGATTGCTGCTGCCATGGGTGAGGATGAGACAGAGGAAGGCGGTTTCCATAAGCAACTGAAAACCAAGTTCATCGATGGAAATGTAGGCTTTATGTCATTGGTAGCCCTGGCTTTGGTGTTGGGACTTGCCTTCTGCATTGAGCGCATTCTCTATCTGATGATGTCTGAAATCAAGTCACGGAAGCTGCTCGACGATGTGGAGGCCCGCCTTAAGGCCGACGACCTCGAAGGTGCCAAGCAGCTCTGTCGCAGCACGCGCGGCCCCGTGTCAAGTGTCTGTTATCATGCCCTGCTGCATATCCACCAGCCGATGGATGCCATCGAGCGCAGCGTCACCAACTACGGTGGTCTGCAGGCGGCGAACCTCGAAAAAGGCTGCTCGTGGATCAAGCTCTTCATCGCCATGGCGCCCTCTTTAGGATTCCTTGGCACCGTGATCGGTATGGTGATGGCTTTCGACAGCATCCAGACCGAAGGCGACATCAGTCCCACCATCGTGGCCCAGGGCATGAAGGTGGCCTTGATCACCACCATCTTCGGTATCATCGTGGCCCTTGTGCTGCAGCTCTTCTACAGCTATATCCTCTCGAAGATTGAACACCTCACGGCTCAGATGGAAGAGTCGGCCATCCGCCTGCTCGACCTCATGGCCCTCTGGAAGCAGAATCATTAACCCTGAACCATCCATGCCCTTCGTATCCCCTTTGATCGCCGACATCATGCTCTGGCTGATGTATATTACCGTTGCGGTGGCATTGGTGGTGACTGTTGTGTCGGTCATTAAGACTGTGCGCCTCCGTACGAAGGATGATGAGGTGGTCAATGGCGTGCCCCGTACCCGCATGGCGTGGGTAGTTGTGGTGGCTTTCCTGCTCTGTCTGGTGCTCACCTTCGTGCTGGGCTCCTCCGAACCCGTCCGTACCAATGGTAAGCTCTTTACCGATGCGTTCTGGCTCAAGACCACTGATATGTTTATTTACACTTCCCTTATACTGATTATCGGATGTTTCGTAGGCGTCGTTTTGAGCAGATTCCGGAGTTGAACACCAGCTCCACAGCCGACATCTCGTTTATGTTGCTGATCTTCTTTCTCGTGACATCGTCGATGGACACGGACAAGGGACTCTTGCGCCAGTTGCCGCCGCCCCCTCAGGAACAGCAGCCCCCGCAGGATGTCCGCAAGGACCATGTGCTCCAGGTCACCCTTGATGCCCATGACCAGCTCTCCGTCGACGGCACCCTGCTGATTCAGGGTAATCATATCTCTCCTTTCTCATCTCTCACCTCTCAACTCACAAAGTTTATCGCTGCCGATCGCAAGGATCACGTCATCAGCATCCAGACTGACCACGCCACCACCTACGAGGCCTATTTCCGTATGCAGAATGCCATTGTGGCGGCCTACAACCAGTTGCGTGAGAGTTATGCCCGCGAGCGTTACGGCAAGAGTTATGGCGATCTGGTTCCGGAGCAGCGCGACGAGGTCAACCAGTATTATCCCCAACGCATCAGCGAGTCAAAACCAACCAAGGAGGGAGGTGCCGAATGAGACGCATGCAGTCCATCTTCCGTCACAGCGCTTCGCGTGAGATGCCGGGGCTGAACCTCGCTTCAATGCCCGACCTCATCTTCACCGTGCTTTTCTTCTTTATGATAGTCACCCACATGCGCCACGACGATGTGCGAGTGCGCTATCAGGTGCCCGCAGGTACCGAGGTGCAGAAACTGCAACAGAGAACGGCCGTCATCAATGTCTATGTCAGCGCGTCGCAGATTCAGGTGAACAGCCAGCCTACCGACATCAATCATCTTGCCTCCCTTATCGAGGCCGAGCGCAAGAAGCTCTCCGAGGAGAATGCCGAGCGACTGACCGTCAGTCTGAAAGCCGACAAACACACGCCTATGGGTGTCATCGCCGATGTCAAGGAAGCCCTCCAGCGCTCCTTCGCCCTCCGCATCAACTACAGCGGCACGTCTGCGGCGGACAACGACTGAGCACGAAAACAATCTCCAGTACGCTCTCTCATTAGAAAATCTTCGCACGCAGAAACTTTATTCTTAACTGCGTGTAAAAAACTTTTTCACGCCCAAGAAAGAAATCTTTACCTGATAATAAAAATACTTAGGCTTGAAAAAAAAATTTCGTAGGCTTGAAAAAAAATTTTTGTAGGCTTGGGATTTTTTTCCTGAGCCTACAAATTTTATTTTCTGGGCTAGATTATTTTAAAAGCCAAGCCTTATAAAATGGCAAACCACAACTGGATTTTTTCCAGGGCAAGGTATATGTTTCTTACATTCAGACTAGAGAAGCCAGATTTCCGGGTCATGTATGTCAGAAAGCCAGAACGCACGCGCCAAAAAAGAGAAACAAATCCCCATAATATACCATAATAAAACTCAGCCGCCGTGAAGCGACTGAGCTGATTTGGTTCTAACCATTCACGGGACCTGTACTCAAACGGATCAGAGTCCTTTTGTTATATAAGTCATTCTTTCGGACGAAGTGAGTCAGAGGTCCGTCCCCTAACCCACCCTGCCCCACCCGTTCAGACCACCCCTAACCCCTCCTAACTTAGGAGGGGAAAAAGATACAATAAGGGCAGGTCTTTGCGCGATAAGGGCAGGTTATTGAGAAACCGGATAGTACTCGCTGAAATCATTGTTCAGCATGTCGGCAAACAGCTGTGTCTGGGATGATTATTTGAAAATCAGCTGAGCGAAATTGTAGAGGCCATACTTCCAGACAACAAAGGTGTGCTGTTCATTGGGATAGTTGATGAGGGTGCAAGGGATGCCTTTCTCGTCGCAGAAGGCCTTGAGCTGCGCGCTGTTGTTCATCAGACCGTCGGCACCACCACATACCATCCACAGGAGTTTGTTCTCCTTCTTCACCTTGTCGACATCAGGAATGAGCTGTGCGGCACGCATCGTGTTAGGCGCAGAAGAGAAACCGCCTACGTATGCAAATACGTCCATGTGACCGAGTCCGAAGTTGAGCGACTGGCCGCCACCCATCGACAGACCAGCAATGGCGCGGTGATCTTTATCGGTGTAAACGCTGAAGTTCTTCTCGATGTAGGGGATAAGGCTTCCGATGAGGTCTTTATCGAACTCGCCGAAAGCAGCGAACGAACCAAAGCCTCCTTTACGGGAGTCGTCCTTCTGAGCACGTCCGTTAGGCATGACCACGATCATGTCGGCCACTTTTCCGTCGGCATAGAGGTTGTCCATGATGATGTTGGGTACACCGCCGTCTTTATACCATTCGTTCTCGTCGCCACCTATGCCGTGAAGCAGGTAGAGCACGCTGTACTTCTTCTTTGCATCATACTTTGGTGGCAGATAGACGTTTGCCTTACGGATGGTTCCTACTGATTCTGACTGGTACTCAATGAGCTTCACCGTGCCCTTTGCGATTCCTGCACGCTCCTGGTCGAAACCCTGAGGGGCTGCCTTGTACTCGTCAAACTTAACATCAACCTGTGGAGCGCCAAACATGGGAATTGTCGGCTCTTGTGCATTGGCTGTCATCATAGTGATGGAAAGCAATGCTGCGAAATAAAACTTCTTCATTTGTTTTTTTACTAATTAATTGATAATAAAGCTACTTGTTTAGACGGAGTTTTATCCATTTGGTTTAATAAGACTGGAGCCGCGTCGAAAGAATTATCAGGTTTTTCTTTGATTATTCGGTTTTTATTCCTACCTTTGCAATCCCAAAACCGACTAGTCTTTATTCAACTGATATGACAAAATTCAAATTATGGATACTGACCATCCTTATTTGCTGCGCTGTGGCATTCGCACTATGGATGGCGTGCGATGAAACTACCTCAGAGACCGTCGCTATCTCTGAGGTTATCCCGCAGGAACCTGATTATGCCGATGACTCGCAGTGGTATACGACCGTTCGCAGCGGTAAGGCTGACATCTTCTATGTCATCTCTACCGAGACGGGCGACTATACCGTGGAGAACGGTGTAGCATGCCATTATGCCGATACCTATGCCGACAGTCTGCGCACGCCGATGACGGGCGAGATGGAGGGCGTGGATTCTTTGTTGAGCGGCAAGCTGAATTTCTATTCCCCCTACTATCGACAGTGCTCGCTCCAGACTTTTATGGGCGATAGTCTCACGGCAGCACGTATGCCGCTGGCCACCGACGATGTGCGCCGGGCATTTGCTTACTATCTGGAGTATCAGAACCAGGACCGTCCGTTTATCCTTGCGGGCTTCAGCCAGGGTGCCATCATCGCTCTTGACTTGCTGCGCGAGATGGATGACGAAACCTACAATCGCATGGTGGCTGCCTATATCATCGGAGCCTCTATCCCACAGAATCTCATTGACGAAAACCCGAACCGGATAAAGCCTGCTCAGAGGGCTGACGATACGGGAGTCACTATTTGCTACAACTCCGTACGTGATGCCTCCTGCACGTTATGGCCTCGCAGTGCTGTGTGCATAAACCCAGTGAACTGGCGTACCGACGGAGAACCTGCCACACTCGACACCGAGCCGTCGCCCCTCATCCCCATTGATCAGCAGAAGAAGGATCACCTCACCGTCGCCCTCGACCAGGCATCAAACCTGCTCTTCGTTGACGGCTACACAGCTACCGACTACGTCCTGCCCCTCATCGGAAAGGAGGGTAACTATCACTCCCGTGAAATCTGGCTCTACCGCGACAATTTACGAGAGAACATGCAGCAACGCACTCTGGCTATCTCAGGCTATTGATTGAGGAGTCTTAGCTTCTGCTGGGGTGCCAGGGCGTTAGAGGTCTTCTCGGTATACTCGTTGAGTTTGAGTGAGGTTGTGGCCTGAATGTCACGACTGGAAGCACCGATGCGGAAGGTGTAGGTGCCGGCCTCAGTAAGCCACTGTGAGTTGGCCTCGTCGAAGCTGGCAAGGTCACGTACGGGAATCACCATGGTCAGCGTCTGGCTCTCGCCGGGTTGCAACTCACGCGTCTTGGCGAAGGCTTTCAGTTCCTGAACGGGTTTCTCCAGACGGCCTTTCGGGGCTTGAACATAGACTTGGGCTACTTCTTTACCAGCTACGGAACCGGTGTTCTTGACGGTAATGGAGATGGTTACGGTCGTGGCACGACTGTCTACTCGACAGGTGGGCTTAGTGTATTCGAAGGTGGTGTAGCTAAGGCCGAAGCCGAAGGGATAGGCGATATTGCGCTGGAAGGTGTCGAAGAAACGGTAGCCTACGTAGATGTCTTCCTCGTGGTTGGTATAGTCGTAGCCCTGTACCTGACCCGTGTAGCCTCTCGTCACCTCGTAGGTATAGAAGTCCATCGTGCCGGGATAGCCCTTAGTAGAGGGATGATCGGTGGCAGCGAGCGGCCAAGTCATGGTGAGCTTACCAGAAGGATTGACCTTGCCTGTGAGCAGATCGGCCACGGAGTTGCCGCCTTCCATGCCTGGCTGCCAGGCGCAGAGGATGGCGTCGGGATAGCTGCTCCACGAGGCTGTCTCGATGACACTTCCGGAGTTGATAATGACGACGACGGGCTTGCCGGCCTGATGGAAGGCATTGCAGACGTCCTTGATGAGAGAGAGCTCCTCGGGGATGAGGTTGAACTCGGTGTCGATGTCGCGATCGATGCCCTCACCGGCCTGACGACCGATGGTGATGATGGCGGCGTCGGCTGTACTGACTTCCTTCTCAATAGCGATGGGAGAGATGCTGATCTCAGGATATTTCTGCTGTCCCATCATCTCGGTCTGGAACCACTTCGCAGGATGGCGCTCGGCCTGGAATTTCACACGGGCGTAGGCGATGTACTTGCGGTAGATGTCGGTGAGGGTTGCACTCGACTTGATGCCGGCATTCTCAAGGCCTGTCAGCATATCCACTACGTATGGCGGATGTACGCAGCCGGAGCCGGTACCGCCGGAAAGGAAGTCGTAGGAATTCTCGCCGAATAAGGCAACGGTCTTCACGTCTCCCTTCCAAGGCAGGGTGCCGTTATTCTTGAGGAGGACGATGCCCTCGCAGGCACTCTGGCGGGTGATGGCGGCGTGGGCCTTGAAGTCGGGATTATTGCTGGCAGGATATTTCTGGAAGCTTGGGGTCTTGACGATATATTCGAGCATGCGACGCACGTTGCGGTCGACGTCGGCGATAGAAAGCTTGCCGTCTTTCACACCCTTAATGATTTCCTCAACCTGTGCGGGCTGTCCGGGCTCCATGAGATCGTTGCCGGCCTGCACCTCGCGGGTCGTAGGCAGGCCTTGTCGGATGCCGATCCAGTCGGTCATGACGATACCCTTATAGCCCCAGTCGTCGCGCAGGATCTTGGTAAGCAGGTCGTGGTTGCCCATCGAGAATTCGCCATTGATCTTGTTATACGAGGCCATGATAGTCCAGGGGTTACTCTCGCGGACGGCAATCTCAAAGCCACGGAGATAGAGTTCGCGGGCGGCACGCTGACTGACGCGCTCATCGACCGAGGTGCGGTCGGTTTCCTGAGAGTTCACAGCGAAGTGTTTGGCTGAGACGCCTGCGCCCTGGCTCTGTACACCATTGATATAGGCAGCGGCAATTTTACCTGTCAGCAAGGGATCTTCGGAGTAATACTCGAAGTTTCGGCCGCAGAGGGGATTACGATGGAGGTTCATGCCTGGGCCGAGGATGACGTCGCAACGGTATTCCTTGGTCTCATTGCCGATGGCCTCACCAACCTTGCAGACAAGCTCGGTGTTCCAGGTTGAAGCAAGACAGGAACCGATGGGGAAGGCTGTGGCGTAATAGGTCTTGTCGGTTCCCTTGCGGGTGGGATCGATACGCACACCTGCAGGGCCGTCGGTTAGGACGGTGGCGGGGATGCCGAGTCGCGGAATGGCAGGGGAGGTTCCGGCGGCACCGGCCACGAGGTCGGCTTCGCCTCCTACGACGGCTCCTGTGCCGAAGAAGTTGTTTGCACCGCCAACGAGTAGTTTGGCTTTCTCTTCAAGGGTCATGGCCTTGAGCACCTCGTCGATGTTATCGGCGCGGAGCTGGGGCTGAGCATTTGTTGACATCATAAATGTGGTTGCTAATAAGCAGGTTGTTAGTAATTTTTTCATTATTATAATATTTTGGGGTTTCTAGATTTTATAGATTTTCTAGATTATCTAGATATTCTAGATGTTCTAGGATTTCTAGGGAAAGATGCGGAAGGCATAGCCTTCGTTCTTGAGCCATTGGAGGGCTTCAGGTAGAGCCGTTCGGAGCTTATCGATTGACTTCAACGAGTCGTGGAACGTGATGATGGAACCATTGCGCGCGTACTTTTTTATATTGTTGACCACATCCTCGGCTGTCAGCCATTTGGAATAGTCGCGGGTGACGAGGTCCCACATCACGATCTTGTATTTTCTGCTCAGCCAGGCATACTGGCTTAGACGCATCCAACCGTGAGGGGGACGTACATAGTGGCTGTGGATATAGGCATTGGCCTTCTCGACATTATAGCTGTATTCCTTGATGGTATGTCGCAGTCCACCGATATGATTATGCGTGTGGTTGCCTATCTGGTGCCCTTCGCTGACAATGCGTTCGTAGAGCTCAGGATACTTTCGTACATTATCGCCCACCATAAAGAAAGTGGCCTTCACCTCGAACGTCTTGAGGGTTTCGAGGATGAAAGGTGTTGCCTCCGGAATGGGGCCGTCGTCGAAGGTCAGATAAACGGCCTTCTCGCGACGGTCCATTCTCCAATAGGCTCTTGGATAGAGCCAACGGAGGTAGATGGCGGGTTGCTCGATAAACATATTATTGTTCGAATCTGCCGCCCTTAGAGTGATAGAGTTGAATCAGAGCCTCCAGTTGCTGGTCTTTCTCAGCACCCTTCTTCTCGTCAATAGCATTTTGAATATCTACTAACTGATTCATCACGTAGATGTTGATCATGCACTCGCGCTGTGCACCGTCGAAACGATAGTTATCGAGCGAACAGTACCACATCAGGTATTGCTGCGACTTCTTCCAGAGCTGGTCGACTAACTCCTGGGCCTTCTGGTTCTGCCCCGTGAGGTTATAGGCGCGTGCCAGGTCGAGTGAACCGCTGGCGTAGTCGTGAGACACGTTATAGGCCGGCAGCTCCTTCTCACACTTGTCGAGCACCTTCTTAGCCTTGTCTATCTTGTCTTCTTCGATGAGGCTCATGGCCAGGG
>Ga0310690_10007095_pt1 | contig 14522 bp, 4 predicted proteins | sample AusTroGonzalo_MG_2_FD_207661 | JGI IMG/M metagenome (GOLD analysis project Ga0310690, IMG submission 207661) | Bovine rumen microbial communities from tropical cattle in Woodstock, Queensland, Australia - Gonzalo_04 (v2) (version 2) | ecosystem: Host-associated > Mammals > Digestive system >...
CGGTGTTAGCAAGCGAAAAGAGAAAAGGCGGCTCACGATGTTCGTGAACCGCCTCTTGCGATACGGATAGCCTCTAGGCTATGATTTATTTAACTTGTGCACCTCGCGGTCACTATCCTCATACACGAGCTCAAGCACAGCTTGGCTAAAGGTACTCGGATGTGCGCCGCTCTCCCCACAGATTAAAATCTGCGGGGACCCCGATTACCGTACTTGCGTACCGGTAATATTGAAGAGTTTGCCGTCACGAACGATATAGACCATACCGTCCATAATGACTTTCTGTGCCTTCTCGGTAACAACGGTGTTGTCAATAGCTGTCGGCTCGCTCTCTTTGAGCAGATAGGCGCTGGTGATGGTGAATATACCGCCTGTAGGCTCGCATTGAACAGCCAGTACGCGGGCTTTCGTGAGGTCGAAGCCTTCTACCTGCTGATGCAGGTCAATAACGAGATAGTTCAACTGGTTATCCGGAGCATCCAAACCGAGCTCACCTATCATCTGTTTGCCTTCGCTATCAGCTACGTCACGCAGATACGCTTTGAGTTTCCAGTAGTTGCCTTCACAACCGTCCATGTGCGATACTTCAAACACGATCTTGTCCCATTCGGAGAGGTCACGTGTTGGATCCCAACCCATAGAAACGGCACCCCAGTCAGAGATAATAGTAGTCTGGAGACCATCCGCAACGGTTCCTGAAACGCTGTTGTAACCCCAAGTCCAAACATTGGGATCCAGCGAGAGGTACTCACGGTTCGGATCTGCAGGAGCGGGGATAGCCTCGATTTTATCGGCATAAGCAGCCCAACCAGCCTTGTAGGTATCTACAGAACCTGCCGGCACATAAATTTTAAGGGTAGCCGCTGTGTAATCGAATGCATAAATTCCGTAGATCTCCAGGCTCTCAGCAAGGATCGTAACCGTCTCCAGATTGGAGCATTTAGCGAAAGCACGCTCATCAATGCTGTCGACGCTGCTCGGAATGGTGATGCTTGTCAGACCGGAGCAACCCATGAAAGCACCCATTCCAATGCCTGTGACACTGTTGCCAATAGTGGCAGATGTCAGACTCTTGCAACCAGAGAAAACACCTATTTCGATGATTGTGACGCTGTTGGGGATGGTGACAGAGGTCAGACTGCTGCAATTATAGAAAGCACCATATCCAAGGATGGTGACGCTGTTAGGAATAGTGACAGTTGTCAGACTGCTGCAACCAGCGAAAGCATAATATCCAATACGTGTTACACCGTCGGAAATAATAACGGAAGTAATGCTTTCTCTAGAACTATCCCAAGGTGCCGCATCCTCAAAGTAACCGAAATCATCCATAGCACCGGTACCTACTCCATCATACGAGATCGTAAGTACGCCTGCATTCAATTCCCAAGTCAAACCATCACCGCAACTATTCTCCGGAATGGCCCACATGCCTACGCTCATGAGCGCGGCAAAAAGAAATGTAAAGATTTTTCTCATACTTTAAATGATTTTAGTTAATAAATATTAGTTAATTTGTTGCTTTTTCCAAAAAACGCTGCAAAGTTACTGCTTTTTTTTGATATTTGCAAATAAATCCACCCTTTTCTATCGGTTTTTGACAAAATATGATTTTTTTGACAAAAATATGGCTAAAAACTTGCACATTTCAAAAATAAGCAGTACTTTTGTATTGGATTTCCCGCAAAATCCCTCATAGACGATTATGGAAGCAGAGAAGCAACATATAGGTCAACTCTTCGACCGCATAGCCGGCACCTACGACCGGCTGAATCACGTCCTGTCGCTGAACATCGACAAACGCTGGCGCCGCAAGGCCGTCTGCACTCTTTCGGATATTAGCTATTCACTATCAACTATTCACTGTCTCGACGTTGCCATCGGCACAGCCGACCTCACGATCGAGATCCTCCGCCAGGGCAAGGCGGAGCATGTGACGGGCATCGACCTGAGCCGGCAGATGATGGCTATCGGTAAACAGAAAGTAGCCAAGCTTGGCTACTCCGATCGCGTCACCTTCGACTACGGCAGCGCACAACAGATGCCCTACGCTGACTGTTCGTTCGACGCGGTGACCTGCGCGTACGGCGTGCGGAACTTCGCGGACATGGACGAAGGGCTGCGTGAGATGCACCGCGTACTGCGACCGGGCGGCGAGCTGATGATCCTCGAGTTCTCATACCCGACAAACAGGCTGATTCGTTGGAGTTACGACCTGTACTTCTCACATATCCTGCCGTTCGTCGGCAACCTGTTCAGCCGCGACAAAGGTGCATACTCCTACCTCAACCGCTCGGTCAAGCACTTCCCCTACGGCGATGCGTTCTGCTGCCACCTGCGCGACGCCGGTTTCACGGACATCACCGCCACGCCCCTGACTTTCGGAATAACAACCATCTATCACGCTAAGAAACCATGAGTTCCATCGATATACGACATCCGTTGACAGTCTGCAAAGCGTCTGCCGGCACGGGTAAGACGTTCACACTATCGGCGTACTACATCGCCCTGCTGCTCAGTGGCGAGAGTTACCGTACGATCCTGGCGGTGACGTTCACCAACGCCGCCACGGCAGAGATGAAGGAGCGTATCCTGACGTACCTGATCGGCATAGCCGCAGGCGACGAGCAGGAGTTCCTCAGTAAGGTGCGCGAGTTCATGCTGCGCGATGCCGATGCGCCGGACGACGTGCTGCGCAAGCGCGCCGAGGCGAACATGCACGCTATCCTGCAGGACTACGACAACTTCAGCGTGACAACCATCGACTCGTTTCTGCAGCAGCTCATCCGCGGTCTGGCGAAAGCCATCAACCGCACGGCGGATTTTGCCATCACGCTGGATGTCGATCAGGTGATCACCGCTGCCGTGGATACGATGCTCACCAGCGAGCTCACGGACAGCAGCCAGCGCACGGTGTACGAGTACGTCGAGCAGTGCATAGGCGACAGCCGGAACTGGGACATCCGTCAGAATCTCATCCGCATAGCCGGGCAGCTGTACAAGGAGAGCGTGCAGGCGCGTAATGCCAGCCTCGACCTCGACGAGCGGCGCATAGCCGACTACAGGAGTGCGCTCTATCGGCAGCGTAATGCGGCGTTGGAGCATTTCCGGCACGTGGCGGCGCAGGCGAAGAGCGACAGCGATGCCGGCGCGGCGTACACCAAAGGCAAGAACGCCAAGACCGCTATCGACAACCTGTACAAGTCGTCGCTCGACCCCGACGCGATGCCGAAGCGAGATCTCTTCCGCGGAGCGACGGACAACGGCATGAGCGACATCCTTGCCGACGCACAGCTCAGCGCCCTGCAGCGAGCCGGCGATGACATGCGCCACACGTGGTGGCAGCTGACATGCTCGCTCACGTACCTGAATGACATGCGTCTGATGCGCGCACTGGAGGACAGCATCCAGCGCTCGCTGCTGCGCACGAACACCGCCCTGCTCGCCGACACTGCCGTCACACTCGCCGAGGCACTGCGCCCGGGCGACGCGGACTTCATCCTCGAGAAGACAGGCGTCCGCTACCGCCATCTGATGATCGACGAGTTCCAGGACACCAGCCTGCTGCAGTGGAACGTGTTCATGCACCTGATTCGCGACATCATCGCTACGCCCGGACAGACACTGCTCATCGTCGGCGACAGCAAGCAGAGCATCTACCGCTTCCGTAACGGCAACTGGCAGATCATGGAGTCGCTGGGGAAGACCGAACTCCAAGAAGCCTACAACCCGAACATCGCGCCGCTCATCCGTAACCAGCGCAGCCGCGAGCAGGTCGTACGTTTCAACCTCGGCGTGATGCAACACGTAGCTCAGCAGGATAACCTGCAATACAACGTCTCGCCTGATGACAGACGCCCGACAGGCGTGACGCTCTACAACGAGCAGCAAGCCTCCAAGCCGCTGACCGACTACTACCGCACCGACAAACACCAAGGCGGCTATGTGCGCTGCCGGTTCTATCCGTTCTACGACAAACGTGCCTCTGCCAAGCTCGGCACCGGGCAGCTGGAGAAAGAGCCGCAGCAACTGGCGCTATGGGACGACATCTGTGCCACCATCGAGTCACTGTTAGCAGCCGGCGAACGCCCGCAGGACATACTCGTGCTCGGGCGCTTCAACCAGCAGATTCAGGAGTGGGTGACCTACTGCCGCGAGCAGGGCGAACGCTTCCCGCTGCTCAGCCGCACGCAGATGGTGTCGCGCGACTCGTTCCGCCTGGAGTCCTGCACGACTGTGCTGATGCTCATCGAAGCCCTGCGATACCTGCATACCGGCAGCGCGGCAGCAGCAGCGTTCATCAACTGCCAGACTTCAAACATAACACATAACACATCAAACATCTTAGATCGCATCAGCAGTATCGACCACCACGCGCCGCTATACGACCAGCTGCAACACCTGCTGCAGATCATCGGTTGCGAGCAGGGGCTCTATCAGGGCTCGGACGTAGCGTACGTCAACTGTCTGCTCGACCAGGTGCAAGCGTTCATCGCCTCCAACGGCAGCGATGTCCATGCGTTGCTGCAGTACTGGGAAGACACAATGCACTCCTCCGCCATAGCGGGCGACAGCAGCAGCGAAGCCATACGACTGATGAGCGTGCATAGCTCCAAAGGTCTGGAGGGAAAGACCGTGATCATCCTCGATGCCGCATGGAAGACCGAGACCGACCGCAACGACGATGTTCTCTGGTCGGAGGCGGTACATGTGGCGGAGCATGATCTGCCGCTCATACCGATCAAGCAGGAAGCCACGCTGGAGCGCACCGGCAAAGACTCGCCGTACTATCAGGCTTACAAACAGGAACACGAGGCGCAACTCGTGGATAACTACAACCTGCTGTACGTCGCCCTGACGCGTGCTGCGGACAACCTGTACGTCTATGCCCTGACGGATGTCGGCAAGCACCAGGAGGGTTACCCGACAGTAGCCGCGTCGCTGCTCGACTACTGCAAGCTGCGCGATGCGCTGGGAACGATAGCCGAGAGCGAAACACCCTATCTCGAATACACCTCCGGCAACTTTCAGCAATCAGCAATCAGCAATCAGCAATCAGCAGTCAAGCCCTTCGACTACGCCGGTGCAACGCCGCTGGATACCGTGCTCTACAGCGACGGCAGTCAGGTGACGTTCCGGCAGTCGCAGGAATCCACGCAATACACCCTCGAGGGCGAGGGCGAAGAGGCAACAACGGCGCAGACGGATTTCGGACTGCTCTGCCACGATATCTTTGCGCATATCCGTCGCGCCGAGGATGCCGCGCAGGTGCTGGATGAGTACCGTCAGCGCGGACTGATAGCCGACAACGAGCAGTACCGCCAGATAGCCGGACTGCTCAGCCGTGCGTTCAGCGGCGCGCAGATGCAGCAGTGGTTCGACGGCTCATGGCAGCTCATGCGCGAGTCGGCGATCCTCACGCCGCATGCCGTCATCCGCCCCGACCGCGTGATGATCAAAGACGGAAAGGCTATTGTGCTCGATTATAAGTTCACCTCGCAGCAGCGCGCCGGTCACGTGCTGCAGGTACGCGACTATATGTCCGCGCTCCGGAACATGGGCTACGCCGATGTCGAAGGCTGGCTGTGGTATGCATTCACTAATCAACTCGTACAGGTCAATGACTAATTTCTTACAGCAGGTATGTGACGAACTCATCCGTCGGTTCGGGTGGGAAGGACTTAAGGATATAACGCTCGTGTTCCCTATGCACCGAGCGGGCGTAGTGATGCGCAGCGAACTGCAGCAACGTATGGCGGCGGAGCACCCGTCAGCCATGTGGGCACCCGAGATGCTCGCCTTGGGCGATCTGTTTGACAGCCTCTGCCCCTTGGGCAAGGAAGACGAGCTGTTCACCGTCTGCCGCCTCCATCGCATCTATAGCCAGGCCATTAGCCAACAAGCCATGGACATCGACCGCTTCTACGGCTGGGGACGGCAGCTGCTATCGGACTTCACGAACATCGACCAGGGCATCCGCGAGCAGGAGATCGACTCGTTCTTCCGCAACGCGCTCACCCTCTCCGACCTCGACACCTACCAGCTCGACGACGAGGTGCGTCAGCGGCTGGAAGACCTGCTGTACAAAGGCGAGGCACGCCGGCAGTCGCTCATAGCGGACTCCGTGCAAGCGCATTTTGCGGCGCTGTGGCACGCAATGCCTGCCATCTACCACCGGCTGCGCGACGAGCTCATGCAAGCCGGCAAAGGCTATGAGGGGCAGCGCATGCGTTACGTCATCACCCACTGGGATGAGCTCCGCACCCGCGCCACAAGCCGCACGTACTGCTTCATCGGCTTCAACTACCTGCTGCCTGTGGAGCGACAGCTCATGCAGCTGTTGCAAGACGAGGGACGAGCGCTGTTCTTCTGGGATTATGTTGAGGATTTCCGCACGAACAGCAAGGCGTTTGCGTTCATCCGTCAGAACATCCGCACGCTGCCTAACGCCCTGCCTGCCGGTCATTGGGGCGAGCCGCGTACCGTGCGCACGATCAGTGCTACATCCATCCACTCCGAAGCCGAGTACGCCGGCTGCTGGCTGCAACAAACCTACCGCCGCAAGGGCGACACCACGGCTATCGTCATCTGCGACGAGGCACAACTGGAGCCGGTGATCTACAGCCTGCCTGCTATCCGCCTCGAGGGCAGCGACACTCCCGAGGACATCAACATCACCAAGGGTTACCCGCTACGCCACACGCCGATCTTCGTGCAGGTCATCAAACAGCTCGACCGCGCCTTCCGCTCCCACTCGGATGACCTGCCGCAAGCCTTACAGACCGTCATCACGTTCATCGACGAGCAGTCCGCGCTGTCCATCGAGGCACGCGCTAACACCTGGCAGTGGCACCTCGGTCGTGAGTCGCTCTACCAGACGCGCCGCGCGATGCAGCAGTTCATCACGATCGTGCAGGAGGGACAGCTCGGCGAACTCACGGCGCACCCCGACTTGCTGCAACGGCTCATACGACGCCATCTGGAGCAGATAACCCTACCCTTCCACGGCGAGCCGGTGACCGACCTGCAGATCATGGGCGTACTCGAGACGCGTACCCTCGACTTCCGGCATCTGTTGCTGCTGAACGTCGAGGAGGGTGTGATACCCGCCAGCCAGCCGGACAAGTCGTTCCTGCCGTATTACCTGCGCAAGGCCTACGGCTTGCAGACCCACGACGAGCGCGCGTCGGTCTATGCGTATAACTTCTTCCGTCTGCTCCGGCGTGCAGAGGACGTGACGATCCTGTTCAGTCAGTCGCAGACGGCAATGACGAAGAAGACAATGTCGCGTTTCGTGATGCAGATGCTCGTCTGCCCCAAGGAGTTCACCGTGCAGAAGTTCACCCTCACGGAGAGCAACACCCTCCGCCCCGCCCAAACCCTCATAATCCCCGAAGGTGCCGGCTGGCTCGAAATCAAACATCAAACATCAAACATCAAACATCACAAATTGTCGCCCTCGGCAATCAACACTTTCTACGCCTGCAAGCGGAAGTTCTACTTGCAATACGTGCTCGATCTCCGCGAGGACGACGAGCAAGAGGTGATCTTCTCCAACCGCACGCTCGGTTTGTTCGTGCACGAGGCGGTACATTATCTGTATGAGACGCACTGCCACTGCGACAACAGTGCTCCGGTGCGTATCTACCCGAATCAGCTCGAGCAGATGAACACCCCCGAGAGCCGCAGCCGGGCTTTACAGGTCGCCTACCAGCGCCTGAACGACGACTACGTCAGCCACCACGAAGGCACCACGCCTATCTACCACATCGAGGAACACGCGCTCGAGAACCGCGTCATCGACACCTATATCAAGCACGTGCTCGCGCGCGACCGTTACGATGCCGAGCACCGCGGCCTGACGATCCTCCTCCTCGAGCAACCGTTATACACCGAAATCAAACATAACACATCAAACATAATACATAACACATCAAACATCCTCCTCGGCGGCCGCATCGACCGAATGGATCGCATCGGCGGGCTGAACGGTCTGCCGGAGGTGACGCGTATCGTCGATTACAAGTGCGGCAGATACGATGTCGCGAAGATGTCCGCCAAGAGCGCCGACCTGCTCACGCCCGAGAAACCCGATACCGACTACGTCCGCCAAACACTCCTCTACAGCTACGTCGCTTTCACGCAGTCACCCATAGAGCCTCACCTCTACTTCACCTCGCAGGATCTGACCAGCGATCGCGTCCAGACGCGTGTGATGATTGACAAGTCGCCGCTCACCTACGACAGCAGCACGCACGAGGACTACGCTTCTCTTGTTGAGAAGATGGTCACGGACATCGTCACCGAGCGCGACTTCCCGCAGTGTGAGAAGTGTTCGCCCTTCTGTCCCTTCCTCCGCCTCTGCAACCGCAAACCCGCCCGATAGGATTGAAGCGTACATGTTTTTTAGGTTTATTGCTTGTGATTGTTTTTCCCGTAGAGTTGTCCTCTCCGAATATTTTTGGTATTTTTTCTTAAAGTTATCGCGCCAGCACTATTTTTGTTTAATTTTATGGCACATCGTTGACCTGCACACTTTACATTGCAATCCTCCGAAATTCCCCAAATAATTTGCATATTCAATAAATTTTCTATACATTTGTATTTGATTTATTATTTTTATAGGCGTCATGCTACAATCTAACGCTCACAATTATAAATAGTTGCCCGTAGTAGACCACCTATAAATAGGCGATTTTAGTATATATACAACCTGCTCAATTAAGCCCTAAAACTGCCAACCCTGCTTTACAAAAGCAAATTAACACTTTATTTACTACCATGCAAAAACCGACGGCAACCCCGTGTGGCTTTTGCATCGTGTTGTTTAAAGGAGTATAAACTAAGAAAAATTGTTGACTAAAAAGAAAACCACTAACAGAAACTAAATACACCTAAAGATATGAGAAAATTTTACTCGTTTGTATTAATCCTTTCCGCCATGCTCTGCGGCTTCACAACTCGTGCGTGGGGAGATACTACTGTACTTTCAGAGGGTTTTGAGAGTAATAGTTTGTCTACCAATAGTTGGACAAAGACAAGTTGTAATAGTAATTCAATAATCACCAATGCAGAAAAGCATTCTGGGTCTTATGCGTTCCGATTCTATTACAACTCAACTCCACCGCAGTATTTGATATCCAAAGAGTTAAGTGTTCCAGCAGGGTCTGAAGTGAGTATATCGCTTTGGTATAAAGCACAAAGTTCCACATGGGCGGAAACGTTTCAAGTGGGTTATTCTACAACCACCAATGCTACGAGTTCATTTACATGGGGTTCGGAGGTTAGTACAGCAACTACAACAACTACATGGACCGAATATACAGACAATTCTCTACCTGCGAACACTAAGTATATTGCTATCAAGTATAATTCAAATGATAAGTATTATTTATGGATTGACGATATATTAGTAACCTATGCCGCTGCTTCTCCATGTCCCAAGCCCGCCGGTCTTTCAGCGAGTGCTTCAACATCCACGTCTGCAACTATTACATGGACACGAAGCGGTACAGAAACCGCTTGGGATTTGCAGTACTCGGATGATAATTTCACTACCTATACAGAACTGAATCTTACAACCTCGGAGGTTTCCCTCGTTAGTAATAATTGTTCATACACTTTGTCTGGTCTTGATCCGCAGACGACCTATAAGGTGAAAGTTCGTGCTAATTGCGGTGGCGGCGACGGAGAAAGCGATTGGACATCTACTGTTTCATTTACTACACCTTGTGGTGAAGACGAATTGCCGTTCTTGGAAGATTTCAAGAACCTTACATCAGGTATTCCTGAATGCTGGGATAATTCAGAAGGAACGACAACTATAGATAGTTATAAATGGAATCAATATAATTCAGGTCATTCCCATAGTAAGAGTGTTATGTTCAATTCCAGGGATAACAACTCTGGCTATACTAATTTTCTATATACCAAAGCTGTTAAAATCAAGTCTGCTACAACCTTGAAATTTTGGTATAAAAATGTCAGTGGCGGAGATTTGTCTGTATATTATTCATTTGATGGTGGATCAACCAAGACGCTGCTTGCAAGTGGTTTAACCGGGGCTTCTGATTGGACAGAAAGAACATGCAATATTCCCGCCCAAGCCACCGAAAAGAGTATGGTTATCATCTTCAAAGGCACAAGTAACTATTATAGATACGGTACGGCAACAAACGCATATATATTTGTTGATGACATTCGTCTTTATAGCACTGCATGTACTGGAACTGTTACAAGTCTGTCAAATAGTTCCGTAGGAACAAAGAGTGCTGTTATATCTTGGACAAGTTCTGCAAGTGAGTGGAAAATGCGCTATCGTATAGGAACTGGTAAGTGGACAGTAATTACTGGTATCACATCTAAGCCCTACACTTTGACAGGGCTCAAACCAGGAAAGACGTATGAAGTGCAGGTCGCTGATGTATGTGGAGAGAATAGTGCGGGACAATGGAGCAGTGCATCCACTACGTTTACAACGCTATATGGCATTCCTTTTGACGAGGATTTTGATGGTATTTCCTCTGGGATACCTACCAATTGGGATAATACAGATGGTACAGTATCTTCAACGTATCGTTGGAAATATTATGCTACCGGAAATTCGGGTCATTGTGTCTATTTTGACTCTTATGTCCCTTCAAACGGTCAGTATGATAAATTAAAAACACCGGCTATTGCAGTAGATGGTTCTGCCAAACTAAGTTTCTATTACAAGAATCCGAAAGCAGGTGATTTCTCTGTCTATTACAAAATTGACAATGGCTCTGAAACGGCGTTCGCGGGGCTTACCGGATTGACAGGAAAAAGTAACTGGACGTATGCCGAAGCAAATTTACCGGCAGCATCTGGACATAAAATAACTATTATCTTTAAGGGTACTAGTAACTGTGGAACAGGCACAAGCACTGATTATTATATCTATTTGGACGATGTTAAAATCGAAGATGTGTTTGACTGCAACCAACCTCAAAGCGTAGCAGCCTCTTCTATAACCGATGCTACGGCTCATTTATCATGGACTGCTCGCACCGGAGTGGAAACGTATCAGTATTGTGTTGTGGCAGAAGATGCTGATCCAGACTGGACTGGCAACCTTACCACGAATACCAACTCGGTTGATTTGTCCGCTTTGTCAGTCAGCACAACCTACGATTTCTATGTTCGTTGCGTATGCGGTGTAGACGAGTATAGCGATGTATCTGATGTATGCCAGTTTACCACTACAGCTGCGTGCCCGACACCGAGCGGCGTGACATTTAGCAATCAGACATACAATAGCGCAACAGTCACCTGGACTGCCGGTGGCGGCGAGGATGAGTGGAACTTGCGTTACAAAGCCGCAGGTGGCTCATGGACTACAGACGATGATGCATCACTCGGGTTGACAAGCCGCACATACAACCTCACGGGTCTTACTCCCGGCACGACTTACACCGTGGAGGTGCAGGCTGCTTGCCAGCCGGACTGGAGCGACGGCACGACTTCAGGCACTTATACTCCTAAATGCTTTAAACCCGGAACACTTTCTCTTTCCGGTCAGAAGTATAACGGTGTAACTGTCAGCTGGTCAAAAGGCGGCACAGAGACTTCGTGGAACTTGCGTTATCACAAAGGTTCAGATAGTTGGACAGAGGTGAACAATCTTGTATCACCGACCTATACTATCTCTTCCGGCTTAGTATCCGGCAATGAGTACACGATTGAAGTGACACCTAATTGTTGCTCCGACTCAGTACGTAGCATAACCTATACCCCCGTTTGTCCGCAGCCGGGTACTATCTCCTTGAGCAACCAGAAATACAACAGTGTAACCGTAGGTTGGGCTGTTGGCGGCACAGAAGATCATTGGAACTTGCAATACAAGGCAGACGGTGATGCCAATTGGACAGATGTCGCTATGAACACCACTTCTCGCTCAGGTCATGTCATTTCCGGTCTTACGGCTGGTGTCGAATATACTATATCCGTTACCTCTGCATGTTGCGCGGGCGGTTTGGCTCGTACTACCACCTACACCCCTGCTTGCTCGCAGCCGGGGGCTATCACGCTGTCAAGCAAAACATATAATGGCGTGACTGTAGGCTGGGCAGCCAGCGGTACGTTGGATCACTGGAACCTGCAATACAAACTCAAAGCCGCAGAAGATGTTCCTGCTAACTGGACAGACGTGGCAATGAATACTACGTCCCGCTCCGGACATACAATCTCCGGATTGACAACAAATACCGCCTATACCATCCGTGTAACGGCGGAAGGTTGTGATGCCTCGCCGCGTGATATAGATTACACCCCGATTTGTGCTATACCATCCGTACTCACCGTTTCTAACATTTACGATGACAGAGCTATAGCCTCGTGGTCAAGTATGTCAGCCGAAGGTGCTATCGGCTATCAATATAGTTGTGTAGTCTCCGGTAATGCACCCTCATGGTCTGCGACAACGGGTTCAGGTACTACCAACACCTCCCTCAGCGGTCTGACCGCAGGGGTAACATACACAGCCAGCGTACGCGCCGTGTACCCGGGTTCGCTGTATAGTGATGCTAAGACGAAAGACTTCACCACTGTTGCTCAACAGCCTACAAGTCTTAACAAAAGCGACATCACTTCAGAGGGCGCTACATTCTCATGGTCGAAATCGACATATGGCGTAGAAACGCAGTACCAGTGGAAAGTGGGAACCGGTTCATGGAGTGCTCCTTTAGCCGCTAACGTGCGTACTGTAACAGTCACCGGCTTGTCTCCGAATACCGGTTACACCTTCTATGTCCGTTCTTACTACAGCGAAACCGTACAAAGTTCGGCTATTAGCACAAGTTTCACTACCGAATGCGCAGACAATTCTTTACCCTGGGAATATGACTTCGAGAGTGACGCTACCGGTAGCGGAAAAATTCCTGAGTGCTGGAAAGCCAAAACATATACATCCGGCTCGGTATATCCGTACGTGCGTGATTATAGCAGTTATGCACATGGAGGTTCAAAATTTTTAAATTTCTACGGAGGTGGTTCTTCTAGTCAACAAAGTATCATTTTGCCAAAGTTTGATAGAAACTTGAAAGACTTGACGCTGTCGTTCTACTATAACAATACTTCGACGGATGCTGACTATGCTTCATTCGAAATTGGATATTATGCTACGGACGGTGATCCGAGTACCGCATTCACTGCGGTAGCAGAAGTTCCTCGCTACAATGGTTATGTTTTGGGCGAAGTAGATCTGAAAGACTTCCCGACAACGAAGAAACGTCTGGTCATCAGTTATTCTAATGGTTCGTTAGGAGGACATACAGCCTATATTGATGACATCAGTCTGGAAGTAACGCCGACCTGTAAGAGGCCGACGGATCTGACCTGCGCAGGTTTGTCAAGTACAACGGCAACACTCTCGTGGACAGCCAGAAATAGTGAAACAAGTTGGCAAATCGAGTATTCCGAATTCTCCGACTTCATCATTAGTACAACCGTTGATGCCAACAGCAATCCGTTTACAATCACGGGTCTCACGCCATCTACCACGTACTATGCCCGTGTACGGGCTGTCTGCACGGAGGAAGATAAGAGCGGTTGGTGCAATATCCCCGTCTCGTTCACTACACCTTGCGCTGAAGAATCACTACCGTTCTACGAGAACTTCAACTGCCTCACGTCTGGTATCCCTGAGTGCTGGGATAACTCGGAGGGAGACATGGCAGGGCAATCTGACAATTATAGGTGGAATTATTTCGAAACAGGCGCAACAGGAGCATGCGTACGATTCAATTCCTACAATACAACAAGCGGTAAATACAACATCCTCAAGACCCGCGCTGTTGTGCTGCCGGCTTCTACGGCTGCCAAACTGACCTTCCAATACAAGAATGGAGCAGGCGGTAATATGACCGTGTATTATTCCTTCGATGGCGGAACCACTACAACGCAACTCGCCAACCTTGGCACACAAGCCAGCTGGGCAGAAAAAAGTTATAATATACCATCTCAAGGCACTGCAAAGAACTTGACTATTGTCTTCAAAGGAACAAGTAACTACGGCTCTGGCGATGCATATCTATACATTGATGATGTCCGTATTACCGCATCTTCTTGCGCAGATAATTGCACAAGCTTGAGCAACAGCTCGGTTGAACCGAATAGCGCTGTTCTCTCTTGGACGAGCAGTGCAAGCTTGTGGGCATTGCGTTACCGCTCGGATTGCGGAGAGTGGACGGAGGTTGATAACATCACCACCAAGACCTACACCCTTGACGGACTGGACGCCAAAACCCGCTATGAAGTACAGGTGAAGTCTGTATGCGGTGCTGGTTCGGAAGGAGCATGGAGTAACTCCACTTCGTTCACAACACCTTGTTTCAAAGAGACTTTGCCGTTCTATGAGAACTTCAACTGCCTCACAGAGGGTATCCCCGATTGCTGGGACAACTCGGAAGGAACAACAACCACGGACAGTTACAAGTGGACTTATTACGCATCAGGTGTAACCGGCGCTGGTCTACGATTTAACTCATATATTAACCCGAACG
>Ga0310690_10007096_pt1 | contig 14522 bp, 12 predicted proteins | sample AusTroGonzalo_MG_2_FD_207661 | JGI IMG/M metagenome (GOLD analysis project Ga0310690, IMG submission 207661) | Bovine rumen microbial communities from tropical cattle in Woodstock, Queensland, Australia - Gonzalo_04 (v2) (version 2) | ecosystem: Host-associated > Mammals > Digestive system >...
CCGGCGACAAGACGCACAACAACTACAACGGAGGAGACGTCTACTACTTCGAGTACGACTGCGACTACTACCTCGAGTCGTCCTGTGCCAGCACCGGATACATCAACCACGGATTCGTAAGCGTCCCCGCCGGAACAACCGGACCTTCCAAGATCGACATGTCCACCAGGGCACTCGTCAAGGTCGTCGACGGATACGTCGGAGCCGCAGGTAACGGAACGGTCGTCGCATGCTACGACAATGCAAGGGTGGAGGCGGAAGTGGACAACGGAGCTTTCACCATGGAGCTCCCCAACGACGTCAAGGACGTCACGTTCTTCGCTGAGGTGACCAAGGAGGTCAATGGCAACAAGTACGGATTCAGCGGAAGCGCGACAGTCAAGGACATCGATTCCGGAATCGTCAACATACCTGTCGTCAGCGCAAGCGGCGTGGTCGACTACACCAAGGACAACCTCGATGCATTCATCCTCAATGCTGAGTTCAACAGCGGAAAGGCTACGATCTCCATCAGAATCTTCAACAACACCGATACGGCCAAGGCATATGCCGTCACAGCAGGTCCCGCATGGAACCTCGATCAGGCCGCACAGGTCACCATCGCTGCCAACACCGCCGATGTCGTCACTGTGAACGGATCGTACGATCCTCAGGGAACCGGAATCGGATCCATGGGCATGTCGGTCATCGTCAGCGACTTCAACGGAAGCGACAGCATCACTCTGAACATCGTCGACGGATTCGTTGCAGAATCTGCCGCCAATGTCACGATGAAGACTGCTTCGGAATCCGACAACAAGGACAAGCTGTCCGGATCGGAGTACATGTACGCTCTGACCTTCGTCAACAGCGGAGATGCGGTCCTCATGCCCATCAATGCGACCGTTGCCAGCGGATACAGCGTCAAGCTCATGAACGCGGACGGATCCGTCATCAGGGATGCGGATGCGATGTTCGTCATCCCCGCCCAGTCCTCCGCAGTGATCTACGCGAAGGTCATGTCGCTCAGCGGAAACATGTCCGTTGCGCCCAGCGTGACCATCCACTCCGATGCGGTCGGAGGAGGCAGGACCATCAACGCCTCGAGCATCACTGTCGAGGTCGATTCGATGACGGTCTCCGGAGACACGGTCGTCGATGAGAAGTCCGGAGTCCCCATGGGAGTCTGGTTCATCTTCGGAGTCTGTATCCTTCTGCTCGTCCTCATTGTTTGGATGGGCTCCAAGAGGGGGGTGTTCTCACGCAAATGAATAAGGTAGCATTCGGAATAATGGCCCTTCTGGCCGTGGCAGCCATCTGCCTCGTGCCGGCAGGCGTCGATGCGCAGGGAGAGATCATTCACGACGGAACGAACGTCTACAAGGTCTCCACCTCCGAGGACTTCGACATCAAGTACACCCTCTCAGAGGGCGACGAGGACAAGGCGATCACATACTCCGCCAAGGTCATAAACAAGGCCGGAGAGGTCGTCTCAAGCGGCGTCTCCCCGTCCACCGGAACACTGGGAAGCGGAGAGGCCGAAGAGGTTACCGTCAGCGTCCCCAAGAACCCCGGCGAGTACAAGCTTGTCGTCGAGTTCTTCCTCGATGAGGTGAAGGACAGCCAGCAGGAGTACGTCTTCAACGCGGTCAACCCCATCACGCTGACCGTCAACCTGAAGGCGGACGACGTCACCCTGAACCTCGAGGACTTCGGTGTCTACTTCTATGTGGACGGCGAGAAGATCGAGGACAGCTTCAAGACGATCTCGCTCTCTTACGACGGTACCGGTTCGGTCTCCTACGACTGGATCGCCAACCCCGACAAGAGCGTGCCCCACACCTTCTACGTGAAGGCTGTCGGAGAGACCAGTATGATCCAGGGTCTTGACGAGGTCCACACCTTCTACGCTGCGGACAACGACTACACCCTGGTCATCGTCATCGCCTTCCTGCTGCTCGTGATCCTGATCTTCTACGCGGTCAGGATCTACCGCAAGCCGGTCAAGAACTTCGGTAAGCCGAAGGCCAGGCGCTGAAAACCTTAACAATCAAGGGAGGGCGACCTCCCTCCCCGTTCATTCGGGGATCTTTCTTTTTAGAATCAAAGCGAATCGTAGAACTCCCTGCGAAGTCCCTGCACGAATCCTTCCTCTTCCCTTCTTTCCTCGAAGAGGGATTGATCCGCCTGCTCGAAGGTGAGCCAGTCGTAGTTGACATCCACTAAGGTCAGGGCATCGGCCCTTGCGACGCCGAAGTTGATCTCCTCCAGGTCGTCCAGCGCCCTGCGTACATCCTCCAGTTCATGGATGCCTTTGGCAACGGATTCGATGGCGGCCACCATCCTGCGTATCATGTTCCACAGGAAGAACCTGGCCTCGAACTCGAGGATCATCAGGTCCCCGCGTGTATCGATGTCGATCCTGTCCACGCATGCCACGGTAGGCTTGTTATCGGGCTTGCAGAACCTTGCGAAGTCATGCTCCCCCAGGAAGACGTCCGCGCATTCGAGCGCAAGGTCGATGTCCAATCCCTTTGCCGGGAGGATGTATCTGTAGACACGGCTCGTGGCATACCTTACGTTGAAATCCTGCGGCACTTCGCACACGGATCTGAAGAATATGTCCCCGCCTACGGCGTTGAGTGCCCTCAGCAGGGTGCTGTTGTGGGTGAACACGGAATTGAAGCATATCGCATTGCCGAGAGCGTTAACGCCTTTGTCGGTGCGGCTGGAGAACTTGAGGTCAAGCTCACCGGGTGTGAGCTTGGAGACCAGCATCAGCTTGTCCAGGACCTCCGATTCCACGGTCCTGCCCGACGGTTGGATCTGCGATCCGTTGAAACCCTCGCCCAGATAGGCGATCTTAACTGCGACTCTCTTCATGCAGAACGGAGTTCCTTCATGTGGTCGACCCTCTTCTGTACGAGGGCCCTGGTGCCTATGTCGTGGCGCAGGAATATGGCGTCGCACTTGATGTACTGCAGAGCTTTCTCGCAGTTCTGCTCCGCCTCCTCCAGGTCCTTGCCGATACCTACGACACCTATGGACCTGGACGTACCTGTGACGAGCTTGCCGTCCTTCTGATCAACGTTAGCGTAGTAGATGACCGCTCCCGATCTCCTGACACCTTCCTCGTCGACTGTGATCTCGTGTCCGGACTCGGATTTGACGCCGTATCCCTTGGGCACGATGTACTTGCAGACGGTGGCCTTGTCGAAGAACCTGATGTCATCCTTCAGGGAACCTGTGGCCATCTGGTAGCAGATGTCCTGGAAGCTCGATTCCAATGCGGTGAGCACATTCATCGCCTCAGGGTCCCCGAACCTTGCGTTGAATTCGATGATCTTCGGTCCGTTGACCGTGAGCATGAACTGTCCGTAGATCGGACCGCGGTAGGGGCATCCCTCCGCCGCCATGGCGTCGATGACCGATTGGATTATGTCTATGGCGGCCTGCCTCTCGGAGGCCGTTATGAAGGGCAGAAGATGGTCGCAGTCGCTGTAGGAGCCCATACCGCCGGTGTTCGGCCCTACATCGCCCTCGTAGGCCCTCTTATGGTCCTGAACCAGGGGCATGGGGACGATCCTCTTCCCGTCTACGAATGCCATCTGCGTGAACTCCTCCCCGACGGCCTTCTCCTCGAGGATGACACCGGCCCCGCCGATGTTGGCGTCGAAGATCTCGTTGATGTACTCCATGGTCTCCTGCATGTTGTGCAGGTGCTCTCCCTGGACCTTCACTCCCTTCCCGCCTGTGAGCCCTACGGGTTTCACGACGATCTCGTGATCTATCGTCTTCAGGTATGCCTCGGCATCCTTCGCGTTGTCGAAATGGGCGAATCCAAGATTGCCCTTGATCTTGTACTTGTCCACGAGCTCCCTCATGAACGTCTTCGAGGTCTCGATCCTGGCGGCGGCCTTGGTGGGCGCAGCGCACTTCACCCCGATGGCCTCGAGGGCATCGACGATACCCACCTCCAGAGGGGCCTCCGGCCCGATGTAGGCCAGTTCCACGCCGTTCTCCTTGGCGAAAGCGCAGACCTTGTCCAGATCCTTCTCGCTGCAGAGCAGGTGCTTCTTGGACCTGGCTATGATGCCGGGGTTGGCGTTCTTCATGACCGAGTAGATCTCTGCCCCCGACCTGTACAGGGCCTCAACCGCTGCGTGCTCTCTTCCTCCTCCGCCTACTGCCAATACCTTCATGTCGATCCCTCAGAGATTGAGTGCGGCCAGGATCTCGTCCAGGCCTTCCTCCTTCCTTACGCTGCATTTGTAGATGTTCTTCAGTCCGCCCGTGAGCTTGTTGTAATCGCTGGCTATGATCTCCGGATCCACTCCGACAGCATCGCAGATATCCATCTTGTTGAGGATAGCGATGTCAGAATGCAGGAAGATGTCGTGATGCTTCCTGACCATGTCGTCGCCCTCGGTGGTGGAGATGACCACCACCCTGTAGTCGGTCCCCAGAGGGAAATCCGCGGGGCACACGAGGTTCCCGACGTTCTCTATGAAGATCACATCGAAGTCGTCCAGATTGATCTTCTCCAGCGAATGCTCCACGAGGTGTGCGTCCAGATGGCACTCCTTCTGCGTGTTGCAGTTGAACGCCTTGAGACCGGACTCCTCGAACCTGGTATAATCGTCGACGCCGGTGACGTCCCCTGCGATCGCGCAGACACGGACGCCCTTAGCCCTGAGCTTCTCTGCGAGCTTGATGATCAGGGCGGTCTTACCCGCACCGATGGAGCCCATGAAGTCGACAGATTTGATGCCGTGGCTCTTGAGGAGCTTGTAGTTCTCATGGGCCAGTTTGCTGTTCTCCTTCAGGACGTCTATCTCCATACCAGGCTGGACTATATGCATGGGTGTGAGTATGCGCACGCGATAATAAAAGCATTGGAATTCGCTGGAAACGGTTGCGATGAATCTGGAGTCGGGCCGTCCGCAATATATCGTGTGCGCGCAACGATTAAAAAATCCCCGTTGATACGTAGAACGAACAGCATGTATTCCGATTCGCTTTCAAAGAAGCTGGAATCCCTCGGCGCGGTCGAGGGATCCAAATTATCCGTCACGAAGGACGGCAGGAACTCGGTGGGAACGCTGATGCCCCACCACGAGTTCAGCGCCCCCGACGTGCTGATCATCAAGGTCAAGAGCGGTTACAATGTGGGCATAAGGATCACGCCCGATACGCAGATCGAGGTCCTTGAGAAACCCGTCGAGAGGGTCAGGAAGGAGACTCCTGTGGAGTTCCAGAAGGGTCTGCCCAAGCTCGTGCTCATCGGTACCGGCGGTACCATCGCATCCTATGTGGATTACAGGACCGGAGCGGTCCATCCCGCGCTCTCCACCTCCGATATGGTCAACGCGGTCCCCGAGATAAGGGAGATTGCCAACGTCGATGCGACGGTCCTGTTCTCGATATTCTCCGAGAACATGGATGTGGACCACTGGCAGGAGCTTGCCCAGGAGGTCAAGAGGCAGATCGACGGAGGTGCGGACGGTATCATCATCCCCCACGGAACAGACACCATGGGATACACCGCTGCCGCGCTGTCGTTCATGCTCGGGGACGTCCCCAAGCCGGTGGTGCTCGTGGGTGCCCAGAGGTCCTCGGACCGTCCGTCATCGGACGCATCCAGCAATCTCATGGCATGCGCAAGGTTCTGCGTCAAGGGAAAGAAGTCCGGAGTGTATGTGATCATGCACGACACATCCGGGGACGACTCCTTCGCGGTGCACATCGGTACAAGGGTCAGGAAGATGCACACATCCAGGCGCGACGCGTTCCATTCCATCAACGTCGCTCCCGTCGCCCATATCGACAAGGATGGGAAGATCGACATGCGCATAGAGGGCCACGACGTAAGGTCCGGAGAGGTCACCGTCAGGTCCGGCATGGAGAAGTCTTGCATACTCCTACAGTACTATCCGGGAATGAACCCCGAGCTGTTCGAGGACATCATAATGAGGTCCAAAGGGGTCGTCATCGCCGGTTCCGGATTGGGTCACGTGAATTCCAACATGGTCCCGCTGCTGAAGAAGGCATGCGATAACGGCACGGTGATCGTGATGACATCCCAGTGCCTGAACGGAAGGACCAATCTCAACGTCTACAACACCGGAAGGGACATGCTTTCCGCCGGAGTCATCACTGTCTGGGACATGCTCCCGGAGACCGCCTACGTCAAGCTGATGTGGGCTCTGGCAAACTCGTCATCCGCGGACGAGGCCAAGGAGATAATGAGAACGCCTCTCGCAGGAGAGATGTCCGACAGGAGGACCATCGATGTCTGAGGATTACGAGATGATGTGCGGTATCGAGATCCACCAGCAGCTCGATACCAAGAAGCTGTTCTGCTCATGCGACAGCATCCTCCACGAGGAAGGGACCGGAGCGATATACAGGAGGCAGAGGCCCACAACATCCGAGATGGGTGAGATCGACAGGGCCGCCCTGATGCAGTTCCAGAAGCACCTGGGATACAGGTACCAGTGCTGCGAGGGATCCTCATGTCTGGTGGAACTGGACGAGGAGCCTCCCCACGAGTGCAACCCCGATGCGATGGACATCGCATTGACGTTCTCGGAGATGCTGGGAGCGAACATCATAGACGAGATCCACTACATGAGGAAGATCGTCGTGGATGGTTCGGACACATCAGGATTCCAGAGGACCGCCCTCATAGCAACGGACGGGTACGTGGATGTCGGCGACAGGAAGGTATCCATCCTCTCGGTCTGTCTGGAGGAGGACGCCAGCCGTAAGGTGGAGGCCAACACCAGCGAGGTCCTTTGGAGGACCGACCGTCTGGGAATACCTCTGATAGAGGTGGCCACGGGTCCCGACATGAGGACTCCCGAGGAGGTCATGGAGGTGGCCTTCAGGCTGGGAACGCTGCTGAGGGCCACAAGGAGGGTCAAGAGGGGACTGGGTACCATCCGTCAGGATCTGAACATCTCCATCCCCGGAGGGGCCCGTATCGAGCTCAAGGGAGTCGGAGACCTGAAGCTGATCCCAGATTACGTCAGGAACGAGGTCGCCAGGCAGAAGATGCTCATCCGTGTGAAGGACATCCTCGCCCAGAGGGGAACTAAGGCGGTGCCCTTCGAGCCCGTGGATGTGACCGATATATTCAAGACATGCGAGTCCAAGGTCATCAAGGGCGCTCTGGATGACAAGGGAAAGGTCATCGCCGTCAGGCTGCCCGGCTTCGCCGGAGTAATGAACGGCGACAACAAGACCCTCAGGCTGGGATCGGAGATGGCAGGCTATGCCAGGACCAAAGGCGTCAAGGGCATATTCCACTCCGACGAGCTCCCCAATTACGGTATCGAGCAGAAGTACGTCGACGACCTGAGGAACTTCCTGGGAATGACCGGGGAGTTCGACGCGTTCGTCATCTGCGCAGCGAAGGAGAAGAAGGCCACGGAGGCACTCGAGGTCGCCGTCGGAAGGGCCAACCAGGGACTCATCGGAGTCCCCGAGGAGACCAGGGACCCGCTGCCGGACGGAACGACGAAGTACTCTAGGCCCCTGCCGGGAGCGGCCAGGATGTATCCCGAGACCGATGTCCCTCCGATCACGATCATGCAGGAACGCCTGGACAGGATCAAGGCCAACATGCCTGAGTTCCCGGAGCAGATCCAGGAGCGCCTGGTCAAGGACTACGGAATCAACGCCCAGCAGGCCAGGCAGCTGGTCAGGGAATCCTATGACGAGAGCTTCGAGAAGATAGTGTGCCAGTACAGGGATTTCGCACCCGTTGCGGCAACGGTTTTCCTGAACATCTATAGCGAGATGGAGCACGACGGTATCGACACCACCGCCCTGACCGACGAGGACCTCCTTCAGGTCTTCGGCATGCTGAAGCAGAACCGCTTCGCCAAGGAGGCGCTGCCCAAGCTCCTGAGGGAGATGGCGAACGGCACCGGCGCTGAGGAAGCGATCAAGAAGCTGGGCCTCGAGGCGGTCGACAGCGACGAGGCCAAGAGGATCATCGAGCAGATCGTCAACGAGCGCGCCGACTTCGTGAAGGAGAAGGGCATGGCGGCCATCGGTGGCCTCATGGGGCCCGTAATGGGCGCCCTGAGGGGAAAGATCGACGGTAAGCAGGCCAACGAGCTCCTCACCGAAGCGATCAAGAAGCTTCTCTGAAACTCATTCCCGGGTCATCCCGGGTCTTTCATCTATTGTGGCTATGGGTCGATAGAATGGCATCCGAGGAAGAGATCATCATCGAAGGTGCGGTGAGCATAGGCGCCACCGTTACGTATGCGGACAAAGGCCGCAGGAGTCCGGCGGTCATCCTGATCCAGGGGACCGGGAAGGGCGACCGCGACGGCAATCAGACCGGTCTCAAATGGGATCTCTACAGGAATCTGGCAGGTACATTCTCGGACATGGGATGCGTGGTTGCCCGTTACGATAAGAGGGGCATAGGGAAGACTGCCGGCAGTCTTTCGACAGCCGGTCTCAGCGATCTCGTGGACGATGCCGTCTCTGTCATCAGGCACATCAAATCCCTTCCGTTCGTGGACGAGGACAGGGTGATAGTCTGCGGTCACAGCGAGGGGGCCATAATCGCAACGATCCTGTCTCGGAAGGAGAAGGTCGCCGGGCTCATCCTTCTCGGAGGCGCAGGCGTCAGCCTGAAGGATGCCCTGTATTACCAGAACAGGCTGGTCGCTGACCAGTCCGAGAGTATGAAGGGATTCAAGGGATTCCTGATACGCAGGACCAACGGCGGCGAGAAAGGGATCGCAAAGGTCGACAGCATCTTCGGGAAGGCATCGTCCACCGTTAAGGCCACCATAGGCGTGGCCCATATCAGCGCCAAATGGCTGAGGGAGCACGGCTCATACACATCAGAGGATCTGGTCTTCATTGTCAGGGACTTCGGAGGTCCGGTGCTGGCCATAACAGGCACGGCCGATCTTTCGATGGACTACCGCATGCTGGATGCTTTCGACGGGGCGTCCAACGTGGAATGCTTTACTCCCGAGAACGTCAACCACATCCTCAGGGAGATAGACGACGACAACAGCATCCTGAACATCAGGAAGCAGTACGCGCGTCTCGCCGCGAAGCCCATGGATCAAGGGGTGGAGAAGAGGATCCGCGATTGGATGTCATCCAAGTTCACTCAGGCCTGAGCGTGCACGTCCTTCCTGCTTATCACTATAAGTGCCAGCAGTATCAGGACTATACCTATGACCAGATCGAGGCTTACCCCTTCCTGGTAGATTATCAGACCGATCACGGTGGCCGCTACGGGCTCCGCATAGGTCAGGACTGAGGCCTTCCCCGCTTCGATTCTGTTGAGTGAATAGTTGAACAGAACGAACGGCAGGAGGGTGACGAACAGCCCCATCCCCACGACCAGCGCCAGGGCGTGCACAGAACCCGACATGATATCGATCGCTGACGGGAGGTCCGCGAACGGAGCGAGGCCTACCCAGCAGATCACGGACGTGTAGAACAGGACGGTCGATATGCTGTACCCGTCCCTGCTGAGTATCTTCGATCCTATGACGTAGATGCTGAAGCACAGTCCGGATACCGATCCGAGGAATATGCCCCAGAGGTTCAGCGATCCGGGGTCGCTGATGACCCCTGTGCACAGTATGCACCCTATGAACGCGGTGACCACGGCTACGGATTTGTTCAGCGTTATCTTCTCCTTGAGCAGCGGCGCAGAGATCAGTATGACGCAGAACGGCGCGATGTACTGAAGGACCGATGCCAGCGACAGGGATATCACCTTCATCGATTCCAGATAGGTGACCGAGTTGAGGATGGTCCCGACGATTCCCATCAGCAGGAGGATCAGACCCGCTTTCAGGTCTATCCTGAACATGCCTTTGTCCTTCCAGAATATGAATGCCAGGATTACCAGGGAAATGATCAGGTAGCGGAGACAGGTGAGCTGGAAGGTGGTGATGCCGGCCTCGTACGACATGCGGGTCAGAAGACCGAGGAAACCCCATACGACTCCGGCTGACAGTGCCGCGACTGTGCCTATGTACTCGGAGCGTATGGCCATGAGCCTTACCCGATGTGGCCGTATTTACGGTTTTCAGTGGCGGCGGATGCTCAGGACCGCCAGTTTCTCGAAGAAGAGCTTCATCTCGCCTAGGGTGGTGACATCATAATCATCAAGCAGGTCCCACAGGGCCTGTGTGTCCATCAGGGAGGATATCACCACGATAACCCTGCCGTTCTCCGTGAGATGCTCCGGAGCTCCTTCCAGAAGGTCCGGCAGGGGCCCCAGGCCGTCAGGTCCTCCGGACCACGATCTTGCCAGAAGTCCGTCCTCGTCGACGGGGAGATACGGGAGGTTGAAAAGGATCGCATCGAATCTCTCGTCGATGTTGGAATACACGTCGGTCTCCCTGACATCGATGTCCACGCCGTTCAGTTCGGCGTTCCTTCTGGTCAGTCTAACAGCCTCGGGATTGATGTCCCCCGATGTTACAGAACATCCGTATCTGGCACAGTGTATGGACACCACTCCTGACCCGCATCCGATCTCCAGGACCTTCTCTCCTTTCTTCAGGTCGAGGGAGTTGATGAACAGGATGCTGTCATCCGACGGCGGATAGACGTCGGGGTGCTCCTCGATGCGGATGTCGGGATCGTACTCCATGGGAATGTAGAACGCATACGGGCTTATCTGTGTTGCCGAAAGAAAGTGGGTGCCGGCCGCTGAATTGCGCTTGTGCGGGACCCCCTGTTTAGGGTTTGGGGGAACGCTTCCTTTGAGGGCAGGAAACCCGCGATGTGATATAATGGACAAGAACCACAAAGATGGATGATGACAGTTAGTGCAACGGAGATTGCAATGGTCTACTGTGATTGTTCACCCTGGCGCTGCGGTCCGCGGCCATGACACCAAAATACCGTAAGGGGGTATGGTGTATTAATACCCTATCAGGGTATCAGAGCTTTGAGAACTGTTTGACGACCTCGGCGAATTCCCTTATGGTCTTGTCTGCGTCGCCGTGCTCTATTCCGTCCCTGACGCAGTGATTGATGTGTCCCTCCAGAACGATCTGGCCGACGCTGTGGATGGCGCTCTTTATGGCATTGATCTGGATCATGATATCCTCGCAGGGAACATCCTCGTCGATCATCCTGTCGACAGCTGCGACCTGTCCGGCGATCTTCTTGAGGCGTCTGTGGAGATTCTCGGAATCCATGCAATCAATCATGTTCCAACGAAAGTAGCCCCGTTAAAAAAAGATATGCTTATTGGATGCGTTTGGCCACAACTGCCCCCTGTGCCTTCGGGGCGGATGTCAGGACCTCGTTGGCGATTGCCTCCGCTTTATCCTCCTCGCATTCTATGACGAACTTCCCGGTCACCATCAGCGCCGCACCCAGTACCCCGGGCTGCTTCTGGATATGCGCCTCCAGCTTGTCGGCGCATTCCTGGCACGTTAGACCGGAAACGAAGAAAACCATCCTCATGGTCAACGGATTGTACTCGGTGTATAAACCGTTGGCCTCCGACCCTGTTATATCCGCGTACCTGTTAACACGGGACATGATCCAACTGGACATACTGGTCGTAGGGGACCTGGAACGCGACGATGAGGGGAACATCCTCAAGGCGGATAGCACATCGGTGCTGATACGTGCGCCCGGCCACAACATCGTGGTGGATCCCAGCACCGAGTACATGAGGCCGTTCCTCAAGACCTCCTTCAGGCAGATAGGCGTTCTGCCGAAGGACGTGGACATCGTCATACTGACCCATACCCATGACGATCACACGGGGAATCTGGATCTCTTCCCGAAGGCAAAGGTCTACGTCCACAGCGGATCGGACAGGGAGATCGAAGGTGCCAAGGTCATCGAGGGCGACGAGTACAAGGTCTGCGACGGCGTGACCGTGGTATATACTCCCGGCCACTGTCCGGAGGAGATATCCGTCTTCGTCCAGGCCGAGCGCAGATACGTCATCGCCGGGGACACCGTTCCCTTGGAGGACAACTTCCTGAAGAACATCCCTCCGAGGCTAAACTGCGACCCCGAACTCGCGTTGGAAAGTATTAAGAAGATAAGGGACTACGCTGATGTAGTCATACCGGGACATGGTTTCCCGTTCATGGCGGATCAGTGATCGATATGTTGAAGAGAGAGATGCCGGACACGATCTATTTCGATTGTCCCGACTGCGACGAAGAGACCGAGCACCAGATCCTCAAGGGCAGGATGGGCAAGGCCTCCATAGAGGGCACGTTCAGGTGCACCGTCTGCAACCGCATCTCCTCGATGACGATCAAGATCCCGGAGCTCATCGAGGTGCCGGTCGTGTTCAGCGACGGGGAGGTCTCCGAGACCACCAGGACCACCATCGAGAGCAATGACATCATCCAGGAGGAGGACGAGTTCTTCCTGGACGACGGCAGGAGGGTATGCGTCACCCACATCGATACCCTGGACGGGAAGCTGGTGAAGAAGACACTGGCCACAAACGTCAGGAAGCTCTGGGTGAAACAGTTCGACATACTCACCATAAAGGTCTCCGTCAACGATGACGACAGGACATATTCCCTTAGGGTCGAGGCGGAGCCCGATGATGAGTTCGTTGTGGGTACGCAGCTGTCGTTCGAGGACTTCGACTGCCTGATACATGCCATCAAGACCAAGCACAGCCTGGTCAAGAAAGGCGTCGCAGAGGCCAGGGACATCACCAGGATCTACGGCAAGATCAGGAAGAAGAGGTACGAGGTCCTGGACCTCGAAGAGGACGACGAGGAGTACGACGATTTCGACTTCGATGACGAGGATGAATGATCCCGTCATACCCAGCAATCGGAAATCAAGGCATTGTTTTAAGTACTGGGTAAACCGTCCTTAAAATTGGGATGCAAATGTACTCACAGCCGAACCAAGGCTGTTCGAAGGAGTGCTTGTGGATATGATAACATCAGATGCGACGGATGTTCCGAATCTATCCGTTTACGATGTTCTCAGGGAGACGGCCGCAAGAATGCCCAAGAACACAGCCTACGAATATCTGGGACACAAGGAATCATACAGGTCTTTCCTGGCGCAGGTCGACGACCTGTCGCTGCGCTTCAGGAAGATGGGGATCATACATGGGGATAAGGTCATAATATGCCTGCCCAACTGCCCCCAGGCGCTGGTATCGTTCTACGCCCTGAACAGGTTGGGTGCCGTATCGGTCATGGTGCATCCGCTCTCGTCGAAGAACGAGATTGAGTTCTATGTATCGGATTCCAAGGCCAAGATGGCCATAACACTGGGGAAGTTCGTGGACAACTTCCCGAAGATAGGATCGATGGAGGGATTCCAGACACTCATCGTCACATCCCCCGTCGACATGATGCCCAGGGTCAGCGGAAGGGTCGCACAGCTCATCTACAAGGACGCCAGGATGCCCAAGGGGAGCCTCGGGTTCGGAATGGTCCGCTGGAAGAAGATGATGGAGGACGATGTTCGCTACGTCGCCAAGAGCATGCCCAAGGTATCCGCCGAGGAGCCAGCATCCATCCTTTACACCGGAGGCACCACCGGGAAGAACAAGGGCGCCGTGCATTCCAGCATGTCGTTCAACACCACGGCTTACGGTATGATCGAGCTCTCGGGGGTCCTCGGAGAGGGGACCACCATGCTCGCAGAGATGCCTATGTTCCACGGGTTCGGACTGTGCACCTGCGTGCACCTGCCCGTATGCATCGGTCTGAGGATCATACTCGTTCCCACATTCACATTGGATTCGCTTTGCAAGCTGATCGTCAAGGAGAGGATCAGCTACATCGCCGGGGTCCCGACGATGTTCGAGAAGATGACCGACAACAAGTATCTCAAGGGCGCCAACCTGTCTTTCCTGAAAGGGATATTCTGCGGAGGGGACAGCATGTCGGTGGAGTCCAAGGCCCGCGTCGACAGGTTCCTAGCGGAACACGGATGCGAGACCAGGATACGTATCGGATACGGCTGCACGGAATGCCTCACAGCTACGGCGATCACTCCCAAGTTCGAGGAGCGCCCCGGAAGCGTGGGCGTGCCGATCCCGGGATTCTCATACAAGATCGCGTCGCTGGGCAGCATGGATGAGGCCCCCGACGGGGAAGTGGGGGAGATATGCATCTCCGGCCCCGCTCTGATGTACGGATACAACGACAACATGCCGGAGACCGAGAATGTGCTGAAGGTCCACGATGACGGAAGGATCTGGCTCCACACAGGGGATGTGGGGGAGATCAGGGACGGATTCATCTATTTCAGGAACAGGATCAAGCGCATCATAGTAACATCGGGATACAACGTGTTCCCGAGCCAGATCGAGGAGATCCTCAGCAGGCATCCTCTTGTAGATGCGTCATGCGTCATCGGCGTGCCGGATGTCCTCAGGGGAACGACGGTCAAGGCCGTCATCGTGCTGAAGACAGGAGTTGAGAGGTCCCAGGATACGCTGAACTCCATATCCCAGTTCGTCATCGACAACATATGTTCCTACGCCAAGCCGAGGATCTACGATTTCGTCGATGCCCTTCCCAAGACGA
>Ga0310690_10007098_pt1 | contig 14515 bp, 8 predicted proteins | sample AusTroGonzalo_MG_2_FD_207661 | JGI IMG/M metagenome (GOLD analysis project Ga0310690, IMG submission 207661) | Bovine rumen microbial communities from tropical cattle in Woodstock, Queensland, Australia - Gonzalo_04 (v2) (version 2) | ecosystem: Host-associated > Mammals > Digestive system >...
ACACCAAGGGCAATTGCATCGTCGCCGTCGAGACGGATGGACTTTTCTATCTCATCCACGGCGATGTCACATACACCGATGTCGCACTCTACGAAAACCGCCTCTCCGTCGTCTTCGAGGACAAGGCCGCCGCACGCGATACGCTTGACCGCGTCCGCGCGTTCTGCCGCGCCCGTCCGACGGTGTATCTCGGCACCCACACCCCAGAAGCGCTCGAAAGCCTCGCACAAAAGCGCGTCGTCGATCTCGACAATCCGCCCGCCATCATTCCCCCGGGAGAAATCGTCTTCAAAACGCCGACAGGCAAATACATCTGCTCCGTCTGCGGGTATGTCTATGATCCCGCCGAACATGACGGCGTCGCGTTCGAGGACCTCCCGGCCGATTGGGTTTGCCCGCGCTGCAAGCAGCCGAAGGACAAGTTCAACCGCGCATAGGCAAAACCGGGCACGAAATTGCGACTATGGTGGATTTAGTGCCCATTTTCCGTATGTCAATTTAGGGCACGAAACTCAGTTCGGCATTGATTTAGTGCCCGAAATATGGTATCATACTCGCAAATCAAGGAGTATAATGTTTGTTGGTAGGACTGAAGCATTGAACAGGCTTGACGGGCTTTGGCAGAAGTCAACGCCTTCTCTTGTCACTGTGCGCGGAAGGCGGCGCATCGGCAAGTCGACGCTGGTCGCCGAATTCGCAAGGCGCACAGCCGATCATTTCATTTCCATCGATGGTCAGGCGCCGGGCGAGGGTGTAAACAACAAAGTGCAGCTTAGAAGTTTCGTTGAACAGCTTGCCGTGCAGACCGAGGCGCCGGATGTTGCCGTCAAGAACTGGCTTCAGGCTTTCCGCATGCTTGGCAGTTCATTGCCGAAGGATGGACGCATTGTCGTGCTTCTAGATGAAATATCGTGGATGGGCGGATATGACAAGTCATTTGCCGGAACGCTAAAGATTGTCTGGGACAAGATTCTAAAGAAAAGGGACAATCTTGTTCTGGTGCTTTGCGGAAGCGTCTCCAGCTGGATTGCCGACAACATCTTGAATGGAACCGGTTTTGCCGGAAGGGATTCGCTTGATCTAGTGGTAAACGAACTTCCTCTGTCGGTGTGCAAGGCTTTCTGGGGTGTGGCGGCAGAACGTACGTCAACATCCGAAATGCTTGATGTCCTTTCCGTTACGGGTGGAGTGCCAAAGTACCTTGAGGAGCTGAATCCCAGTTTGTCGGCTGACGAGAACATCCGTCAACTGTGCTTCACCCGTGAAGGGATGCTCTTCCGAGATTTCAACCAGATATTCAGCCAGATATTCGGAAAAAAGGCCTTGGCGAGGAAGTCGCTCCTCCACACCCTGGCCTATGGGGCGAAGTCGGCAGCGGAAATCGCCGAAGCTCTTGGCTCCGAACGCAACGGACATCTCGTAGACTACCTCACCGAACTTGAACAGGCAGGATTCGTCTCAAAAGACAGTGGAATGAACCCATGCACGGGTCAGCAAGGCAGGGCCGTGAGATACCGTCTCAAGGACAACTACACTCGCTTCTATCTGCATCATGTGGAGCCCAATGCGAAAGAGATAGAGGCTGGGCTTTTCAAATACGACTCGCTTGCGGCGCTGAAGGGATGGGATACGGTGAAGGGGCTCCAGTTCGAGAACCTTGTCGTGTCAAATTTCCGCTCGCTGCTACCGGTGCTTGGCATAGACGGGGCGTCGTTGCTTTCGGCTGCGCCTTACCGTCGCGCAAGAGAAGGTGCGGTTCGCGGAGTGCAGGTCGATTTGCTGATTCAGACGAAGACGACGGCGTATGTGGTTGAGATAAAGCGTCGCGAGAGCATTGGAGCGGAAATCGCTCTGGAAATAGCTGAAAAGGTCAAAGCCGTCGGGTTTCGCTCCGGCGCGTCGATTCGCACGGTGCTTGTATATGACGGCGCACTCGCGCCGTCGGTTCGCACCGAACACTTGCTTGATTTCGTAGTTCCCGCGAACCTCCTTTTCGAGTCGCAGCGATATGAATAATAAAGGCCCTCTACGCCCTGCGCAACTCCAGGGGACCTGCTAACCCAGGTCTCGAAGAAAGATAAGGAATGAATGACGATACCATGAGGACGCCGGATGCCAAGTCAGGGTTGGACAGGCGAACAAAGTTCACGCAAGTCTCGCTGTTCAGCGTTTTGCTCAGCGGACGCTACGGCGGGGTAATCACCATCGGAGAGCTGAAGAAACTCGGCAACATGGCGATTGCCACAATGGATCGCCTGGATGGTGAAATGCAGATGATAGACGGCGTAGTCTATCAGGCGTGTGCGGACGGCCGCGTCTATCTTCCGAATGACGACGCCACCATTCCCTTTGGCACGGTTGCAGAATTTCACGCAGACCACACCCTGAAACTCCCAGACATTCCGAGCTATGAAACATTCGAGGCGCGAATAGACGAGTTGTGCCAAGAAGAGAACATTCCACTCGCCATCCATTTCACGGGCGACTTCCGATACATGAATGTTCGCACAGTTGTCCGGCAGGAACGAGACGGCATCGGCCTTGCAGACGCTGCAAAAAACGAGGCGGTTTTTGAGTGCCGCGACCTTCGCGGCGATTTGGTCGGATTCAGGCTGCCCAGATATGTCAAAGGCGTCAATGCTCCAGGCTGGCACCTCCACTTCGTGGATGCGGAAAGGCGGCATGGCGGCCATGTGGTCAACTTTTCGATCCAAGAAGGGGAATTGCGCTGTTGCAACGCCGACGACTTCCAGATTCGGCTGCCAGAGGCGGCGACGCTCTCAGGATTGAATCTCGCGCGGGACTGGAGTGATGAGCTTAGACAGGCCGAAGCTGAACGATGATTTTCTTATATTTTCAGAAGTTGTCTGCGTAGCGCAATTGCTATCGCCTCTGAACGCGTAGATGCTCCTAGTTTTGAGCAAATTGACGCAAAGTGCTTTTTGACGCCGTCAGGAGTCATGCTAAGTTGGTGCGCAATGTCTTCAGTGCTGAATCCGCATGAAGCGGAATGGAGAATTTCCAGTTGGCGTTGCGACAAAGACAGCAAAGAAGGAGCTTCTGTCAGCTGCTGCTTTATCACATCCTGGATTATGGTCTCTCCGCGCGCGACTCTGCGAATCGCGTCTAGGAGCTGGTTGTTGGGCGAGTCTTTTAGGAATGCGCCTGTGGCGCCGGCCATGACGGCCTTGAGCAGGTCTGCTGATGAACCGAATGAAGTCAGTATAAACACCCTTGTCGATGGAAGGGCTTCGAGCACTTGTTTCGTTGCTGAGGCACCGTCAAGCCCGGGCATCATGATGTCCATGATTAAAATGTCTGGCTTCAGTCGCAACGCCTGCGACACAGCCAGTTCCCCGCTCTCTGCTTCGCCGACAACCTCCATGTCCTTTTGGTATCCGATGAGGGACACGAGTCCCATTCTGACGAGCGAATGGTCGTCGGCAATGAGAATGCGAGTCTGTTTCATGGTGCTGCCTGCCCTCCTTCGTGGTCGTTGAACTTGATCGAAACGGTTGCCGCAGAGCCTTCGCCTTTTGCAGAGCGCAATGTGAATCTGCCGCCAAGGTTGATAACCCTCTGGCGCACGCCGGCAAGGCCGAAATGGCCTTCGTGCAGGCCGGGATAGTTGTCGACGTCGAACCCCAGGCCGTCGTCGACCACGGAAAAGACAAGCATGTTCTCCCTATGTTCGCCAGTGATTTGAATCTTCTTCGCCCGTCCGTGTCGAATTGCGTTCGAAACAAGTTCGCGGATGATCATCAATATGGCATGGGCGGTGGAGTCGTTCATTTGCGACCTTCTGACGCGGAAGTCGATTTCGATTCCCGTGTCGGCTGCATCGGCTCGCAGAGCCTTTAGAATCGCCTTGGAGAAATCGCGTTCTTCGAGCATGTCGCTGCGCAGGTCCAGAAGGCAGTGGCGCAGTTCCGCTCGGCTGGAGTCGAGCATCTTCTCGGCAGTTACCAGGTGCTTCTCCTCGGCGGCGCCAAGCCCTTCCGCCTTGGCCGTGCGGGCGGACGAGATCTGGAACGATAGCGCCGCCAGGCTTTGCGACAAAGAATCGTGAAGTTCAACGGCCAGGCGTGTTCGCTCCCCGATTCTCATAACGGAGTCCTCGTGGGCTTTCTGCTCGCGGTGCAGTTCGCGGCTTCGCTGTTCTACGACTCGGTTGAGCCACCAGACCCAAAGCGCGATGGCAGCAATCAAGGCGAAGAGGATTCCGATTACCACGAGAAGCCTGCCAGCCGTCCACCACGGCGGAGTCTTCAATGTCTTGAGATCGGCATCGCCGCGCAGGATGATCGACAGCCCGGACAGCCTCGTCAGGTCGTCGGCGTCCTGGTTTTCGTTTGCTATGCAGATTCCGGTAGCTTCTACAATGCTTCCGATGGCGGGCGGCGTCACGCCTTCCGCTACGGCAAGAAAAGGCTTGCCGTCGCAGTTCAGCGACAGAATCTGCCCAGTGCTTCCTTTTGCAAGCACGTCTGTGACAATGCCTTTGATGCGGATCAGCCGTCCGTGGAACCGGATATTGACGATTGGCTCGCCATGCTTGTCCGAAAGCAGCATGGGGGCGTCCACTTCGACGGGCGGTTCATCCGTTGCGCGGCCGGCGGTCCTCCGCCAGAGCGCATTGGAGAGTTTCATCACGAATGGCGTCCGGCGCACGAATCCGACGGTCTCGACCTGCGCGCCAACGGGCGGCAGAAACCGTTCCGGCGCAAGTTTCACGGTGATGGGGCGTCCGTCGTCCGTCTTGAGCATGAAAGTTCGCCCCATCCATCGTGCAACCACGGTGCCGACCGCGCGTCGGCGATGACCGTCGTCTGTGTCGTTTGAATCCGTAGGCCATGCCAGATTGAGGAAGGGGGATGCCTCGAACGGGTCGGACGGTGCGGCGCGGACGATGGAGATCGCGTTTGTACCGTCAATCTGGATGTTCCGTCCCATGTACTGGCGTCCGCCGCTTGCCTGGTCGTTGAATATGCCGTTCACGACCACTTCTGCATCGACAAGGTCTGCAAGGTCCACGCGGTTGGACGAATTGGCCCAGTTCAGCGAAACGACCGTTTGCTCGCCCTTGCCTTCGACGACAATAAAACTCCACGCGCCGTCTATTTCGTCGGGGAATACGCTTGTCACCGTTCCGCGCAAGGCTACGCAGGCAAAGGGGGATATCCGGCCCTTACTCACGTCGTCCGCGAAAACTTCGCGCACGGGGCGCGGCGGACGGCGTTCCAGTACCATGGCGTGCCGCGCGATCTGCCGGACGTAGCCTGGGTTGTCGTCGTGCGGTTCGTCCATCTCGATTGTCGTGCGCACGACGTCGCCGACGTTCCATGGCTTCGTCCAGTTGCGCACTCGCATGGCACCGCTCTCGTCCCTGATTGCACTCCAGTACCGGCTTACGGAAACGACATCCCCCTCGATTTCGTAGCGCGCGCCCGTCTCCGAAATCTTGCGCGCTTCGGAAATAGGAAGAGGACGCGCTGCACCTGTGGAGGCGGCGGCTGCAATCATGAGGATGGATGCAAACGCATACATAAGGCGTATTGTCTCATAATTGCACTGTTTTGGCAACGCGCCACAACTGCACTTTTGTGCAGTTGATGGGAGCGGAGTCACCTGCTATAATGTTCAATAAGCGATTCGGGCTAATAGGAGTCCGGGCTTTACGAAGACCTAACAAGGAGACGCTATGACGAAAAATGCAATGAGCTCAATCGTTTCAGCATGGTTTGCCGCCTTGGCGACGACGTGCTTCGCGGCGGATGTCGAATGGCTCGACGCCGTGGACGGCGCATGGGGCACGGCGGCAAACTGGAATGGCGGAGCCGTTCCAAGCTCCGTTAGGGCCGTTATCACCAACAACGCTGCCAGCTTCACGGTATCAGTCGCGGAGGCGTCAAACCCGAAGATAAAAGGTCTTTTGCTCAAGAACGCTGCCAGCTCGCTAACTAACACCGTACATGTCACAGGGCATCTCAGTTCGCAGAGCTCGTCAAGCGATGACGGCAGTGTCGCCGTGCAAGGCGGTGGCCTTTTGCACATAGACGGCGGTGTGTTCGCGATTACAAACTCAGTAGCCAAGTACATCTCGCTTTCTGGCACGTCGGCGACGAAGAAAGGCGTTCTACGTGTCTCCGACGGAGTTCTCGATTTCCGCGCCACCTCGGCCACAATCAACGGCGGCGTTGTCATTGGCGGCAACGGTCGGTTCGAGGCGACGGGCGGACGAATCGTCATAACCGCGCCAAACGCATGGAACTCCGACAAGTGGGCGCTCTACTGCGACGAAGCCAACAGCGAAATGGAAATAGGCGGAACTGCCGCCTTTGAAGTCGCAAACCGCTGCGTGGAGCTGCGTTGCGGGCGGCACTACTTGAAAGACTCTGCCAGATTTGTATGCAACGAGTCAAATGGCAATGTCTTCTCCTTGAAGGCCAATTCGGCGTCTGGCGCATACTTCACCGTGTCCGACAGCGCCGTCCTGGACATGTCTAAGATGGCCAATGGCTTCATGGGCAACTACTGGTGGCAGGGTGCCGCGAACAAATCGGTCATGAATGTGACGGGCGGCGAGGTGGCGCTGCCGTGGTCTTTTGTCGTCGGCCACGGCAACGGCTCGTCGGAATTGAACATATCGGGCGGCAGGACGAGTCTCACGTACTACGGGCTGGACGTTGCGGCCTATGTTCCGGCTCAACTTTCCAGGGTGCAGTATCCGAAGGGCACGGTAAGCGTCTCCGGCGGTTCGCTCGTCGTCACCAGCGCAAGCGGCGGGCAGAGCACCACTGCCAAAATGCTCATCAGCGGCCTCGTGGTGGGCAACGGCTCGCAGATCACGGCCGCGTATTCAACGACTTCCGGCTACTCCTGCACGGGAGCGTTGAACGTCTCGGGCGGCGTTGTCACGAACGGAGTCGGACTGTTCGTGGTCGGCGCCGGACGGGCGACGGGGCGCGTCCTCCAGACGGGCGGCACGGTCTACCACGGGCTTGGATTCACGACGGTCGCCTGGCGCAACAGCACTCCGATGATCGTCGGCTTCGCCGGCGGCGACGGGACGTACGTAATGTCCAACGGCGTCATGGTCGCGGACGCGCCAATCTACGTGGGCGGCGTCGTGACGAACGTGCTGAAGCGTCTTCCGATATCGAACTGGCCTGGCAATGCCTTCACCGACAGATCGGCCGTCGGCAAGCTTGTCGTCGCAGGCGGTTCGCTGTCGACGAAGGCGAGCGATCTGGTCGTCGGCGCCGACGGCTCCGGAACGCTTGAGATCGGGCCGGACGCCACCGTCTCGATTGGCAATCCGAACGGCTCCGGCGGCATCGTCCTTTCCAACAGGACAGAGTCGGTGACGCGCTTCGTGCTCGGACGCGACGGCGCAGGGCGGCTGACAACGCCGAACACGCTCGTCATTGCGGATGGCGCGAAGCTGGAGGTCGACACGACGGAATACGCGGGCGGCGAGAAATGGATCAAGCTCGTCAACTGCAAGCGGCGTGAAGGCTCGTTTGCCGCCAGCGACATCACGGTCGTCGGACGTCACCCCGAGGGCGGTGAATATGAGATCGTTCAGGACAAGACAGGAGACTCCTCTGGCAGCATTTGGCTGCACCGCAAGACAGGATGCCTGATAATCGTCATGTGACGACGTCGGCAAAAGGCGAACGGGGAAGGAGTCCTGAAATGGTTCTATTTTCTGCGGTGCTGGCAGGGCTGTCGCTAGGATCGTCCGCCGTCGGCCCGATTTCCAACCCGGACGATCAGTACCGCTTCCTGTGGGGCACTGACCGCTCGTCGAGCGGCGTCAAGGTGCCGCGCCACTATCCCGAAATGGTCGAGACGGGGCTCAACACTCTCATTTCGTATTTCGGCTCGCCGAGAATCTACGACACCGTTGCCGACAAGCCGCTGCCGCTTCCAGACTCTTGGCATGCCGACCTTCGCGACTATCTCGATCGATGCCTGGCCGACGGCGTTTCCGTGATGCCTCGGTTTACCAGCGGGCACCACGCGCCACTCTGCAAGAAGTTTCCCCGCCGCCGCAAGGACGGCACGAATTCGTCCGCCCTTGACGTGGCGAATCCAACGGTGCGCGACATTTGCACGCGGGCGGCTGCCGCGGAGGCGAGGATACTGGCGGCACATCCGGCCGTCGTGGGTGTGCAGGTCGCAAGCGAAATACGAGACGGTGCGCATCCCTCGTTCACTCCGGAGATGGCGGCGGCGTACCGCGCGCATTCCGGCCGCGACATTCCGCCAGAAGTCCTTTCGTCCCCGTCGACGAACGGACGCCAGCCGCCGCACTGGAAGACGATCCCCGGTTTTCCGGCGAATCGCGTGGTGGACGACGACTTCCCCGTTCTCGACTTCTACGTATGGACTTGGAAGAAGGGCGACGGCTGGAAGGACTGGATCTCGGCATGCGCACGCGCGGCGACGAACGAGTTCGGGCGAAGCGCGATTTCAATGTACGATCCCTCCCTGCGCACGCCGCCGATGTGGAACTGCGTGGGCGACGTGTCCGTTCTGGAAAACTGGACATACGTCTATCCGGAGCCGTACAACATATCGTACGAGGTATCGCGCCAGCACTCGCGCGCCCGTTTCGGCAGACAGGACGTATGGGCAATGATTCAGGCCATATCCTACCGCAGCCACCTCGCCCCGATCGGCGTCCATCCCCAGGGGGAACCGGAGTGGACTCGTCGATTCCCGAAATCGTGCTACCCGACTACGCCGCCAGACCTCGTCCGCGAGGCGATGTGGGCGGTGTTCTCCCGCCGCGTGGACGGCATCGGCTTCCACGGATGGAATGCTCTCTACGGAAGAAGCTTGACGAGCGTCTCGGACGGGTACTGCACCACGGATCCGGAAACGCGTGGCGTGATAAAGGAGCTCTTCGCCGCCGTGGGCGAACCGCTTGGGCCGCTGCTACGCGCACTGCCGGAGCGCGCTCCGAAGGTGGCGGTGGTGGAAAGCTACGCCTCGATGATCCTCGGCGCGCGCATCACGTGGGACTGCGGCGGGAAGTTCGAGGACTATGGAACGGCGCTGACCGCCGCCAACCTCATGCCTGCCTCGCTCAACGAAGATGAAATCCGGCAGTTCGGCGTGCCGGATTCCGTCGAGGTGCTTGTGATGAGCCAGTGCGACGTGCTTACCCGCAAGTGCTACGAACGCCTTGCCGCGTTCAAGAAGCGCGGCGGAAGGATATTGGCGGACGCGGAACTTTGTCCGGCCCTGACGGCCGATGCGGCGCTGCCTCCAATCGTCAGGGCGTTTCCAGAGACGAAAAGCGACCACGACGAAGGCAACGGCGAGGTAGTGTCCACCGCCGATGCGCGCGAGAAGTCGATCCGCGCCGCCGCCGCCAAGTTGAAGGAGTTGGTCGGGCCGCGCGCCGCGCCGCATGCCGACTCCGACAAGCCGGATATCTTGGTCTTCGCAAGAACCTATCGCAACGCCGACTATGTCTTTGCGATCAACGACAGGCGCACTTACGGCGACTATGTCGGCGCATGGAAGCGGGTCAAGGAGAAGGGCCTTCCCAACAGTGGGACGATTACGATCAACCGCGCCGCCGGCGCTGTGTACGATCTTGTACGGCATTGCGCCGTTCCGTTTAGGTCGAAAGGAGGGAAGACCTGCGTCAATGCCGATTTTGCGACGAACGACGGACGGCTGCTGCTGGTCGTGCCGCGTCAGCTTGCGCCGCTTTCGATTTCGGCGGAGGCGGACGGAGAAGTAGTCGTCAGGTCTCCAGACAAGGATGTGATGATTCCGGTCGAAGTCGTCTGCGATGGCGAAAAGCCGCGCTATGGCGTTGTCGAGGGCGGCATCTGGAAGCGGCCGTACAAGTCGGGCGCGAATCTCCGCGTCCGCAACCTCGCCGACGGGCGGACTGCGGTCGGGCAGCATGCCAGTGAGTGAGAATCGATGAGGACCAAGGTAGACTTCAGGCGTCTTGAATCGCTCGATGCTCTTCGAGGGTTTGACATGGTGTGGATTCTCGGCCTGGAGTCGGCGATTCGAGGATTCTGCAGACTGTTCGAAGGAGGGCAGGGCTGGTGGCTTGCGCGCCAGTTCCATCACGTGCCGTGGGACGGGCTTGCGTTCTACGATACGATATTCCCCCTCTTCGTGTTCATAGCCGGCGTGAGCTTTCCGTTTTCGTATGCAAGGCAGATCGAAAAGGGCTCGTCTTCACTGAAGATCCACCTGAACGTTCTTCGCCGAACTGCCATGCTCATTCTGTTCGGCATGGTGTACAATGGTCTACTCGCATTCAGTTTCGACGGCTTCCGCTACGCCAGCGTCCTAGGAAAGATCGGCGTTGCTTGGATGGTTGCGGCGCTTGTGTACGTCAATTGCGGTTTCCGTGTGCGCCTGTGTGCGTTTTTCGGTTTGCTCGGTGGGTACTGGGCGCTGCTCCACTGCGTCGCACCAGATGCTCCTGCTGGCGCAGGGCCGTTCACCCTGGAAGGCTGCTTTCCAGGATATCTCGACAGAATTGGCTTCACGCCGGGCCGCCTCTACTGCAATGGTCTGCTCGATCCGTCTGGAACCGTAGTTTCCGCGCTTGGATCGTCCGCATCGGCGATGATGGGCATGTTTGCAGGAGACGTGCTCAGGTGCAGGTTGCTGGCGCAGTCCAGGAAAACCATTTGTCTAGCCGCTGCTGGGCTTGCCGCGTTGGTCGCCGGACTGCTTGTCTCGATTGACTGCCCGATAATCAAGAATCTCTGGACGCCGAGCTTTTCGCTGGTGGTCGGAGGGTCTTCTTTCCTGATGCTATCGCTTTTCTACTGGTTGATAGACGTGAAGGGCTGGCGCAGGTGGTGCGTGTTTTTGGAAGTCGTGGGACTCAATTCGATTACGATCTACATGTTGAAGCGCATCGTCGACTACAGGGGCATCTCGCATTTCCTCTTCGGCGGCATCGCTTCCTGGTTCCCGGATGCGCTCTTCGTCGAGTCTCTTGGCGTGTTCGTCCTTTGCTGGCTTACATGTTGGTTCCTTCACAGGCACAAGGTCTATCTGAAGTTGTGATGCGCTACTATGGTTTTCGGGGCATTTTGCTCGCTTCGCTTTTGGCTTGTGCCTTTGTTTCAAGAGGCGTGGCCGATTCGCGAATTGAGGCTTGCGCCCAGATATTCAAGTCGGAGATCGCCGACGGGGTGATACACGGTGCAGCCGTGGTCTCTGGTGGCTTGGACGGCGGAACGCTGTCGTGTTCATGGGGATGGGCGGATGCTGCGCACACGGTCCCCATGACCACTCGCACGGTCGTTGACATTGCGAGTGTAACGAAGGTCGCCGCCGGAGTGACGGCATGTCTCGTCGCCCACGCAAAGGGGGCTGTTGACTTCGATGTGCCGTTTACCAACTATCTGTCCGCCTACAAGGCGCCGATTCCCGGGACCGTCACGATACGCGACCTTGCGAACCATGTTTCGGGGTTTGGAGAGGCGGACGGAAGCCCTCGTGTCTATTTTTCGCCGGATGCGAAAACGATGTTGCGCAATGTCCTTTCTATGCCGCCTAAGGAGCCAACGCGCGGGAAGGTCGTCTATTCATGCAGAAACTATGTTCTTCTCGGACAGGCGTTTGAGGCCGCGACCGGGCAAAGGCTGAATGACTTCTGCCGAAGGGAGATATTTGATCCGCTAGGCATGAAAGACACTTCGCTTGGCGCGCTTCCGTCGGGAATCGGCGTGGAAAGGCTGGCGCAGACGATGGGAACGGAACGACCCGGCGTCATATCCGACGAAGTGGCGATGCCGCTTTGGGGCGCTGGCATAGGCACGTTCAATGCCGGGATGTTTTCGACTGCAGAGGACATGTCGAAGCTTATGCGCGCCTATTTGCGTGGAGGTGTTGCGGACAATGGAGTGCGGCTGTTCGGGGCTGCGGAGAGGGCGGAGATTGCGCCTTCGCCGACAAATCGCATCGACGGCGCAAGGTCGTTTGGCTGGCAGTCGTTTGACGAAAACCTTCCAGAGGCGCTTTTCGGGACGTCGCTCTTTCATTCCGGATGGAGTGGGCAGACTGTGCTGTTTGATTTGAAACGCCGTCGATATGCTATCGTCTTCACTACGCGTTGCGGTGACTATGCCCGCGCCAAGCGCGACCGCTTCGCGGCAATTGCCGCGCTGATAGCAGCGTCATGCTACCCCTCTCTGGAAGACGGCAAGATTGGACTTGTGCGCTGTTTGTCTTCGCTGGCGAACTGCGCAGATGTGTCTGCCGCAAAGTTGTGTTATAATGCACCGTTATGGATGGAAAGGAATCAACGATGAAGATGGCTGTTGGACACACAGGAAGGTTTGTGCTGGTTCTTGCCGCGCTCATGGCCGCCGGAACGGCCTGCGGCGGCATAACGGTAGACTGCGACATGCCGGCGGGCAACATAATAGTCGACGGTGTCAATGGCGACACGGTGAAGGTGCGGCAGGACCTGCGCGACTCCAACATGTGGTTTTACTGGGCGTTCCGAGTGAAGGGCGCCGAGGGGCGAACGCTCAAGTTTGACTTTAGTGACAAGACTTGGGGCGGGCCGGTGGGCGTGCGCGGTCCGGTCGTGTCGACAGACGGCGGCAAGACGTTCTCGTATCCGCTCGACGGCAAGAGCCGCACCGATGGATTCACGTACACATTCGGTCCGAATGACGATGACGTCCAGTTCTATGAATGTCATCCATACGTGCGCGCGAACTGGGACGCGTTCGTCGCGAAGCACGCCGATGCGATCGGCAGGAAATTCGTCGTAGAGACGCTGTGCAAGTCGCGCAAGGGGGGTGACGTGCCGCGTGCGCGCTTTGGCTGCATTGTCCGCGAGCCGAAGTTCCGTGTCTTCATGTCCGCCCGTCACCACTGTTCCGAGACGATGGCGAGCTGGGTTCTTGAAGGCGTAGGCGTAGCGTTTCTCGCGGACGACGACCTCGGGCGCTGGCTGCGCGAGAACGTGGAATTGATGATGGTGCCGTTCGTCGACTACGACGGCGCGCAGGCTGGCGACCAGGGCAAGGTTCGCAGGCCGCACGACCACAACCGCGACTACACCGAGTTCATATATCCGGAGACGAAGGCGATCACGGAATGGATCGCCGGACACGCCGGCGGCAGGCTCGACATGTTCATCGACGTTCACTGCCCTTGGGTGCGCGGCAAGTACAACGAATGGCTGTATACGCCGTGGAAGGATCCGAAGATCCTGCCGGACGTGGCGGCGGAGCACCGCTTTTCCGCGCTGCTTGAGAAGCTGCAGTGCGGCACGATGCGCTATCGGGCGGCGGACGATTTGCCGTTTGGCAAGGAGTGGAACAAGGGTGTAAACTACGAGCAGGGATGGAGCGGCGTCATCTGGGCGTGCCACAAGGTGAAGGGTCTCAAGATCGCGCGCTCCTACGAAGTTCCGTTTGCGAACGCCAATGGCGCGGTCGTTACGCCCGAGACGTGCCGCGACCTCGGTCGCGATACCGCAAAGGTGTTTCGCGCGTTTCTTGACGAGTCGCCGAAGACGCAGGAGTGCTTTTCCGGGGTGTATCCACATTTGGCCATGTTCAACGACGAGGGGGAGTGCGGCACCGGCGCCGTCGTGCCGTGGGCTGGCGACCTTTGGGTCGTCACATACGGGCCGCACTGCCCGATCGGCTCCACGGACAAACTCTACCGCATCAGGCCGGACCTGACGCGCGAGACGTTCCCCGGCTCCGTCGGCGGAACTCCTGCTAACAGGATGATCCACCGCGAGACGAACCAGCTGCTGATAGGCCCGTACGTAATTGACGCGAAGGGGAACGTGCGCGTAATCCCGCCAGAGAGGATGCCAGGTCGGCTCACCGGTGCGGCGAGGCATCTTTCAGACCCGAACAAGGTATATGTCGCCACGATGGAGACCGGGCTTTACGAACTCGACATGCGGACGCTTGACGTCAACACGCTCATCCGCGAGAACGGCAAGAACGACAGGGCGATAGCCGACCAGCTGGCGAAAGTGGGCGCGCCATGGCCTGTTGGCTGGGAGTCTGCACCGGTCACGCATGTGCCTGGCTACCATGCCAAGGGGCTTGCGAGCGGCTTTGGTCGGGTGCTCGTCTCGAACAACGGAGAGGACTGCCCAGAGGCGAGGCGCAATCCATTCGTGCCGTCTGGCGTGCTCGCGTGGTGGAACGAGCCGGGATGCGACTGGACTACGATCCGACGTTGCCAGTTTACCGAGATTGCCACGCCGGACGGCATATACGGCAACGAGCATCCGCAGTCGAATCCCATTTGGGCGATGGGGTGGGATGCGAAGAGCGTCATCCTAGGCGTGACGACGAATGGAACCGAATGGGCGTATTACCGCCTTCCGAAGGCGTCGCACGCATACGACGGCGCACATGGGTGGAACACCGAATGGCCGCGCATCCGCGACGTGGGATTTGGCGACGGAACGCTTCTCGCGACGATGCATGGCACATTCTGGCGTTTCCCTCGTACGTTCACTCCGGCGAAT
>Ga0310690_10007099_pt1 | contig 14514 bp, 13 predicted proteins | sample AusTroGonzalo_MG_2_FD_207661 | JGI IMG/M metagenome (GOLD analysis project Ga0310690, IMG submission 207661) | Bovine rumen microbial communities from tropical cattle in Woodstock, Queensland, Australia - Gonzalo_04 (v2) (version 2) | ecosystem: Host-associated > Mammals > Digestive system >...
GTGCCGCCATCGTGCACCTGCACGTCCGCTGGGACGACGGTACGCCCACCCAGGACCGTGGCCGTTTCCAAGAGTGCGAAGAGGCCATCTTGAAGGTGTGCCCCAATGTCATCCTCATCCCTTCGACGGGCGGTGCCGTGGGTATGACTCCCGACGAGCGTCTCCAATCGACTGACACTAACCCGTTGCCTGAGATGGCTACCCTCGACTGCGGTACCTGCAACTTCGGCGACGAAATCTTCGACAACACGATGCCCACGATGCGCGCCTTCGGCAAACGCATGATGGAACGTGGCATCAAGCCTGAGTACGAATGCTTCGAGATGGGTCACCTCGACACCATCCTCAACATGGCCAAGAAGGGTCAGGCCCCTGGCGCTCCCATGCAGTTCAACTTCGTGTTGGGCGTGCCCGGCTGCACCCCCGCCACCGTTGCCAACCTCTGCTGGCTGGTGAATGGCATCCCGGCCGGTTCCACGTGGACTGTCACGGGTGTGGGTCGTCATGCCTTCCCGATGGCCGCCGCTGCCATCGCCATGGGCGGTAACGTCCGCGTGGGCTTCGAGGACAACCTCTACCTCTCGAAGGGTGTGCTGGCACAGTCCAACGGCGAACTGGTCGCCAAGGTCGTGCGCATCGCCAACGAACTCGGTCGCCCGATTGCCACGTCTGATGAGGCCCGAGAAATCCTTGGGTTGAAACCTAGAAAGTAATGCGGAATGATGAATGCGGAATGAGTCCCGCGTCTCGCGTTTCGAAGTCAAAAAGACAAACAACATTAAACCACATTATTATGAGTTGCGAAAAAGTACAAGAGTTTTTGGAGAAAACCAAAAAAGAAAAAGAGAAGGAAGAAGCCCAATTGAGATACGAAGTTTTAAGTCATTTCAATCTTGGAGAAAAAATCGAACGGAAAGAAGGCGACAATTCTGAAGACTATCCTCTTGAAGACCCTTCAGGCGGTAAGTTTAGATATGATTGCGATATAACAGAGGATGATTTTCTTAAAATCAAAGCAGCGTATGAAAAAGAAACGAGAGCCATTATTAATGACAAATCAGAAATAACTCTCAATGTTTGTGCAGTTGTTTTGCTAATCATAGGAATTATAGTTTTTGCAATACTGTCGTTTGTCGCTTTTGACAATGAATCATGGACATTGTTTGGCATTGGAGCCGGCGTGTTTTTCTCTTTCCTCATCGAATTCGCCTTCGCAAAAGTGCTAGTAAATATTTCTCGCAAACTTGATAAATTTAGAGAATAATAGCAACCAATTCCTTCATCAACGAATAATTGAAATAATAACGTATCAATTAAATAATCTTTAAATCATTAAATTACAACACAATGCAAAAACATGGTAACAAGTACGGTACTCACCGTGTAATCGAACCCGTCGGCGTGCTGCCGCAACCCGCTAACAAACTGAACAACAACATGGATGAGATTTGGGATAACGAAATCCTCATCGATGTGCAAACCCTCAACGTGGACTCCGCTTCGTTCACCGACATCCACAACTACGCCAAGGAACAGGCTGGTCCCGGCGCGAGCGAAGAGAAGATCATGGAAGAAATCAAGAAGGAGATGTTCCTCAACGTGGAACTGCAAGGCAAGCACCGCAACCGTCGTACCGGCTCTGGCGGTATGCTCCTCGGCAAGGTCGAGAAGATTGGCGACGCCTTGAAAGGCAAGATCGACCTGAAGGAAGGCGACCGCATCGCCACCCTCGTCAGCCTCTCGCTGACCCCGCTCCGCATCGATGAGATTGTCGCCATCCGTCCCGATGTTGACCAAGTCGATATCAAGGGCAAGGCCATCCTCTTCGAAAGCGGCATCTACGCCAAGATTCCGAACGACATGCCTGAGAAGCTCGCTTTGAGCGCCTTAGACGTGGCCGGTGCTCCCGCCCAGACCGCCAAGCTCTGCCAATATGGTCAGACTGTCCTCATTCTCGGTGCCGGTGGTAAGAGCGGTATGCTCTGCGCCTACGAAGCCAAGAAGCGCGTCGGTGTCACTGGTAAGGTTATCGGTATCGCCAACAGCCCCAAGTCCACCCAGCGCATCAAGGACCTCGGTTTCTGCGATGTCGTGGAAAGCGCCGCTGGCATGACTCCCGTTCAAGTTTACGAAATGGTTGAAAGACTGACCGACGGCAAGATGGCCGACGTGACCATCAACTGCGTGAACGTGCCGGATCAGGAAATGACCGCTGTGCTCTGCACGAAAGACGACGGTATCGTCTATTTCTTCAGCATGGCCACCAGCTTCACCAAGGCAGCCCTCGGAGCAGAAGGCATCGGCAGCGATGTGAACATGATTGTGGGAAATGGCTACACCAAGGGTCACGCCGAATTCACCTTGCAGGAACTCCGCGAAAGCCCAGAACTCCGCAAGATCTTTGAAGAACTTTATGCCTAAAGTAAACTAATCTGTCGGCAGTGGAAACCTGCCGACAGATTTCAATAAAAAATAGTATGAGAGTACGCTTGTCATTATTAGCACTGGTTGCATTGTTGCTCGTTGGTTGTATTGACTACGGACACCGTGAATTTCCAACGATTCCCTGCGAAGTTGAACCCGATGAGGTTTTCGGACGGCATTATACTGCTGCCGACTTCCAAATATGGCAGATAGACGAACACATATTCCGCAATTTGTCAGTCACTGCCGAGGATTCAGCCGCCCGACTTGACTTATTTCATGCCGTTTATGCTGACAACCATAATGGCAAAGCATTAGGCCGCTATTACTGGATAGCCGTTGATACCATTAATTATAAGATGGTTTGTCTTGAAGGTAATTCACCGATTATTGATGGCTCATCTATAGCCCAGGCTTCAGTTAAAGAAGAATGGGGACAGCGAGTAGTTGCATTTGAATTTGCCAAGGAGCATCATGCTAAATGGCTTAACATTACAAGCGAAAATGTTGGTCACCATCTTGCCATAATGCTTGGTGACCGTCTGCTTTGTGTACCTGAAGTCGTTAGCGAAATCGCAAATGGAAAGTGCTCTGTCAATACAGGACTTCAGGAAGATGAGCAGTGTGCTTTATCCCTCATACTGAATAAAAATGTAGAGAACAAATAATAAAAAGATACTATGAATGTAAACCGCAGAAAACAATTGTTTCCGAAAGTCACCGATGCCCAGTGGAACGACTGGAAATGGCAGGTGAAGAACCGCATCGAGACCCTTGATCAACTCAAGAAATATGTGAAGCTGACCAAAGAAGAGGAAGAAGGCGTCAAGAAGACCCTTTCGACCCTCCGCATGGCCATCACTCCTTATTATCTGAGCCTCATCGACCCGAACGACCCCTGTGACCCCGTCCGCCGTCAGTGCATCCCCACCGGATTGGAGACGCATCAGTCAGTAGCCGACCTGCTCGACCCGCTGCATGAGGACGAAGACTCGCCGACCCCGGGCTTGACGCACCGTTATCCCGACCGCGTGTTGTTCCTCATCACCGACATGTGCTCCATGTACTGCCGTCACTGCACACGCCGCCGTTTCGCTGGCCAAACCGACAACGAATGCGGTCCCGACCGTATCGAAAAAGCTCTCGAATACATCGAGAAGACCGAGAGCGTGCGCGACGTGTTGCTGTCGGGTGGCGATGCCCTGATGGTGAGCGACAAGAAACTGGAATACATCATCTCGCGCTTGCGTCAGATCCCGCATGTGGAGATTGTCCGCTTGGGCACCCGCACTCCTGTGGTCTGCCCGCAGCGCATCACCCCTGAGCTGTGCGACATGCTGAAAAAGTACCACCCCGTGTGGATCAACACGCACTTCAACCACCCGAACGAGGTGACCGCCGAGTCGAAGCGCGCTTGCGAGATGCTGGCCAATGCCGGTATTCCGTTAGGAAACCAGAGCGTGTTGCTGCGTGGCATCAACGACTGCGTCCATGTGATGAAGAACCTCGTCCATGAACTTGTCAAGATGCGTGTGCGCCCGTACTACATCTACCAGTGCGATCTCTCGATGGGTCTGGAGCATTTCCGCACGCCCGTCTCGAAGGGTATCGAAATCATCGAAGGCCTCCGCGGCCACACCTCGGGCTTCTGCATCCCGACCTTCGTCGTCGATGCTCCCGGTGGCGGCGGCAAGACCCCGGTGATGCCTCAGTATGTGATCTCGCAGGCCCCCGGTAAGGTCGTGTTGCGCAACTTCGAAGGCGTCATCACCACCTACACCGAACCTAACGAGTACCACAGCGAGTGCAACTGCCCCGAGTGTCAGGCTGCGCGCGCCAAGGAACAGGTCGCTGCCGACAAGGCCGTGGACGGTGTCATCTCGCTGCTCGAAGGCGAGCGCATGAACATCGAGCCGAAGGCGTTGAAACGTCACGAGCGCAACGAGAACAGATAATTAATAAAGGTGAATGGTAGAGACGCAAGATTTTGCGTCTCTACCTAATCGCAGTTTTGTAGCAAAATAGTAGGCCTTATGAACGAAATGGTACCCAACCAGCAGAACCTCATCATCTACAACACCTTGGACGGCAAGGTGAGTGTAACGATGATGGCACGCGACGGCAATGTCTGGATGAACCAGAAACAGATGGCCGAACTTTTTGCCACCTCGAAGCAAAATGTGGGTCAACACATATCCAATATTCTGAAAGAGAATGAATTAACATTGGATTCAGTTGTAAAGAATTTCTTTATAACTGCCGCCGACGGCAAACAATATGATGTCACTTTCTACTCGTTGGATATGGTGTTGGCAGTTGGCTTCCGAGTGAAGGGGAAGCGCGGCACGCAATTCCGCATTTGGGCCAACCAACACTTGAAGGAGTTCATTGTGAAAGGTTTCGTACTTGACGATGAGCGCCTGAAGAACCCCGATGGTCGCCCCGACTACTTCGATGAGTTGCTTGAACGCATTCGCGACATTCGAGCCTCGGAGAAACGCTTCTACCAAAAACTGCGCGACCTGTTCGCCTTAAGCAGCGACTACGATTCCACTGACAAGGCAACACAGATGTTTTTTGCCGAAACGCAAAACAAGTTGCTTTACGCCGTTACCCACCAAACCGCTGCCGAAATCATCGTCAGCCGCGCCGATGCCTCGCAACCTAACATGGCACTTACTTCGTGGAAAGGCTCTGTGGTACGCAAACAGGACATCTACATCGCCAAGAATTATCTTCATGCCGATGAGATAGACTTGCTGAACCGTCTGACGACACTGTTTCTTGAATCGGCGGAAATCCGCGTGAAGGAACGCCTCGACCTGACTCTCAACTACTGGCGGCAGAATGTGGACAATCTGCTGCAATTCCAAAACAAGGATGTGCTACGCAATGCCGGAAGTATCTCCAACAAAGAAATGGAAGCCCATGTGTTGGCTGTTTACGAGCAGTTTGACCAACGCCGCAAACAAGCCAATGCCCAACTTGCCGACCAAATGGATGACGAGGAACTGAAACAGTTGGAACAGCAAATAGTGAACCGAAAATGAACAAAGGTAATACTCAAAATCAATTAGTTATGAAAATAACAATGAAATTATTGCTGATGCTGCTGGTAGTTGCTGGTACGGTTACCTTGACATCGTGCAAGAAACTTCCTGATCAAGTTACCATCAGTGGTATTGTAACTGACAAAGACGGGCAACCTTTTGAGGGTGTTCGTATTGGTGTATTTGACGAACATTGGTTTAGCGGCTTGGGATACGCAGGTTTGGATTGGTACACTGATGAGAGTGGCTATTATAGAGTCGAATTTGAACCATACCGATGTAACGGTCAATATTGGATGACTTTCGAAATCACCAAGGATGATGGCGAGTATTATTACGGTTGCGACATAGATAAGTATAATGCCGAACAAGAAATCAATGTCGTTTTATTGAAAAAAGAGGAATAGAAACCTATGACTTTCATAGATGACATATTGAACTACGACAGCCTATCCATCGTAGGCTTGCAGAAGAACACAGGGAAGACCGTGAGTTTGAACTATGTGCTCGACCGCCTGCCTATTGATAGGAAGCGCATTGCCGTGACTTCAATTGGCATTGATGGAGAGACCACCGACCAAGTGACCCGGACGCAAAAGCCGGAGATCTACTTGCGCCAAGGGATGTATTTCGGTACCTCCGAGATGCATTACCGCCAAAAGCGCATCGTCTCGGAACTGATTGATGTCAGCGACGAGAATACCTCACTGGGTCGTGTGGTGACGGCCAAAGCCCTGACAGGAGGCAAGATCCTCCTGTCGGGACCTTCGTCGGCCAGCGGACTGAAACGCTGGATGAAAGACATGCACCGTGTGGGCCTCGACCTCGTGATTATTGATGGGGCCTTGTCGCGGTTGAGTCTGGCTTCGCCCGCTGTGAGCCAGAGCATGATTTTGGCCACAGGTGCGGCTTATTCCACCAACATGACCACCTTGGTCAACCAGACGGCCTTCATCGTGGAGTTGATCAACATTCCGCTTACCGATGAGGAGCAACTGAAACTGCTGATGCCCATCGAGAAAGGCGTGTGGTTTGTGGACTCGGAAGGTGCGCTGCATGAGATCAAGACGGTGTCGTCGCTGTCGCAAGAGATCCACTTCGAGGGCATGGACGACTGCAAGACCTTGTATGTGGCGGGTGCGTTGGTGGACGGCTTCCTCGAAAAGGTGAGGAAGAATCCGAAACTGAAGACTTGCGAACTGGTGGTGCGCGACTTCACGAAGATTTTCGTGTCGCCCCAGCAGTATCGGCTGTTTTTGAAATTAGGCGGAAAGATCCGCGTACTGCAAAAGAGCAAGTTGATTGCGGTGACTGTCAACCCGACCTCGCCTTTGGGCGTGGTGCTCGACTCCGACACCCTTTGTGCCAAGTTGACGGAAGCCATTCACTTGCCGGTTTATGATTTGATGAAAGACAATGTCGATGTTTGCGTCCCGCAAACATACAAAGCGAATAGCGTTTGCGAGACGCAAACGCATACAATGAGATGCAATTGAGAGACCACATAGAATCACCCTGCGGACTGCGTTATGTGTTCGAGCAACTTGAACTTCAAGCGGGCTACACCCGCCGTTGGATGCTCGACATGCCCATGATGCGGACAGGGGAGGAGATCGCCCAGTCGTATGCGGTGCTGCGCCAGTTCGCCGATTTCATCGAGCGGGTGGACACACCTTATATTAATACGATACAGTTCCGCCTCCAGGGGTTGAAGGATATCCGCACGACCATCAAGAACCTGGGCCATCAGGCGGTGCTCGACGACATCGAACTCTTCGAGGTGAAGCATCTGGCCATCTTGGCCGTGGATGTGGCCGAAAGGATGAAGACCCACGGCTTGGAACAGGCCGTCGAGATTCCCGACTTGAACGAGGTGATTACCATTCTCGACCCCGACGGCTTGAAGATGGCGAGTTTCTATGTGTACGACTCCTATTGCCAGGAGTTGAGAGAATTGCGCATTCAGATGCGCCAGCATCCCGAGCAGCAGGAGGACTTGCTGGCCGAGTGCGCCGAGATTGAGGAAGGCGTACGCCGCGACTTGAGCAAGCAATTGTATCGCTTTGCGAAGCCTTTGGAGGAGGCGCAGATGGCTTTGGCGAGGATTGATATGAATCTGGCCAAGGCATTGCAGATGAAGCAGTTGGGATTGTGCTTCCCGACCATTTCGAAGGATGACACCAGCCATTACGAGGCGATGTTCCATCCGCAGGTGAAGGACGCTCTGGCACAGCGCAAGCGCGCGTTCCAGCCGGTGAGCCTCACCTTCGGGCAGAAGCCCACTTTGATCACGGGCGCCAACATGGGCGGCAAGACCGTGGTACTGAAGACCTTGACCTTGTGCCAGTACCTGTTCCAATACGGGTTCGGCATTCCGGCGGCGCAGGCCGACATCGCGGTCAAGGATGAGATTTACTTCTGCATTGGCGACGAGCAGTCCATCGAGAAGGGGCTGTCGTCGTTTGCCGCAGAGATGAAGAATATCGATGCCGTCATCAAGGCATCGCGCGAAAACAGAAAGATAGTGGCGTTGATTGACGAGCCGGCGCGCACCACCAATCCCACCGAGGGCACGGCCTTGGTGTCGGCCTTGGTGAAGGTGTTGAGGGGGGAGACGGTGAGCCTCGTCATGACCACGCATTACGATATAGAGCCGACCGACGCCCATTGCCTACGGGTGAAGGGCTTCGACAACGGCGCGATGAACTACGAACTCGTGGAAGTCCAAGACGGCGAAGTGCCGCACGAGGCGCTGAATATCGCCGAAAGTTTGGGGATTGATTCGGAGTGGATTTCCGAGGCGAGGAGGATTTTAATTGTGTCGAATTCGACACAAATAGAAAATTAAGATTTGATTGTATAATAAAAAAATTTGTTAAATAATAATAATTGAGAAATAAAGAAAGCACTGAATAATAACAAGTTGGAATTGCGAATACACTGTGTTCGCAATTGAGAAAAAAGAAGAAAATGTGCAATGGCAAAAAAAGAACTCATAGTAAACAAGGATAATCAGATTGTGGTTCATCAGCAGTCCGAGGCCTTTTTCTTGGAGATAAGGAGTATCATCGAGGATGCCCGCAATAATGCAGTGCGTAGCGTTGATTATTGCCGTGTGCACATGTATTGGAATATTGGAAAGCGCATTGTTGAGGAAGAACAACAAGGAAAGGATAGGGCAGAGTATGGTGCATATATTATCAAGAATTTGGCCAACAATTTGGAGCCAGAATATGGCAGTGGATTCAGCAAAAGGCAACTTGAATTAAGTCGCCAGTTTTATCGTACTTACCCAATTGCGAATACACTGTATTCGCAATTGAATTGGTCTCAGTATAAACTACTTATCGCCATTCCCGATGCTGATAAACGAGAATATTATCAATTGGAAGCCGTGAACAATTGTTGGACAAAACGTGAGTTGGAAAGACAAATCAATTCGATGCTTTATGAGCGGTTGTTGTTGAGCAACGACAAGGAAAGTGTTTTGGCGGTGGCGCGCAAGCAGCGGATTCCGCAAAGCCCAAGAGAGATTATCAAAGACCCGATGGTGCTTGAGTTCCTGGGATTGGAAAAGAAAGACAAATATTATGAGGAGGATTTGGAATCGGCGTTGATTTCGCATTTGCAGAACTTCATCCTTGAAATGGGCAATGGCTTTGGATTCATCAAACGGCAGAAACGCATCATGATTGAAGACGACGAGTTCTTTATCGATTTGGTGTTCTACAATAGGCTGCTGCGCTGTTTTGTCCTGTTTGAGTTGAAGACCGACAAACTGACGCATCAGGATTTGGGACAACTTCAAATGTATGTCAATTACTATGACCGAGTGGAGAAGTTGCCGGAGGAGAACCCGACCATCGGAATTCTGCTTTGCACCAGTAAAAACAACACGGTTGTGAAGATGTCGTTGCCGGAGAATAATTCTACGATACTTGCCTCGCAATATACCTTATATTTGCCGAGCGAGGAGCAACTGAAAAAGGAAGTGGAGGAAGTGAGGAACTTAATCAACAGCAGGGGGTCGAATTCGACCCCCTCCGAAAACGAGAAAGGAGAATCGGTATGACGCAAATAGTTGTTAAAGATACAAAGATCAAGACCATTAAGGTCAATGGGATGGATTACATTTGCATTACCGATATTGCCAAGCAAAGGAATCCTATTGAGCCTAAAGACGTGGTTAAGAACTGGTTGCGTTCAAAGAATACCCTTGAATATCTTGGGCTTTGGGAAATGCTGAATAACCCGAATTTCCAGGGGGTCGAATTCGACCCCCTCCTGAAGCAAGCAGGGAGTAATGCGTTTACTATGAGCCCTTCGAGATGGATTGAACTGACCAATGCCATAGGTTTGGTGACAAAGTCAGGCTCATTGTCTGGCACTTATGCTCAAAGAGACATCGCTTTCAAATTCGCTAGTTGGGTATCTGTTGAGTTTGAACTCTATTTGGTGAAGGAATTCCAACGCCTAAAAGAGGAAGAACAAAAACAACTCGGTTGGTCAGTAAAACGAGAGTTGGCGAAAATCAACTATCATATTCATACGGATGCGATTAAGGAGAACCTTGTGCCGGAAGAAATCGACCGTTATCATGCGTCGTTGATTTACGCCAACGAAGCCGATGTGCTAAATGTGGCTTTGTTTGGTGTTACAGCGAAAGAATGGCGCGATGCCAACCCCGATTTGAAGGGCAATATCCGTGATTATGCCAATATCAACCAACTGATTTGCCTCTCGAATATGGAAAACCTGAACGCGGTCTTTATTAATAAAGGTATGCCGCAACGCGAAAGACTGATTGAACTGAATAAGATTGCCATTCAGCAGATGAAGGTGCTGGAGGGCGTAGAGGAAAGGAAAATGCTGAAATGAAGAAAACAGGATTATACATTTTGCTAGCGCTCCTGCTGATGGCAGAAGGGGTGACGATGCAAGGGCAAGAAACCAACCGGCCTTCATGTGGCGAGTTCTATTCATTTACGGGCTGGACGTATCCCTATTATGCTGGCGGAAGAAGGTGTTTGGCCCACTTTACTGAACACGGAAAAAAGGTCGAACTGCCTTATGTTTATGATGAAACACCTGGAACTATGAGCATAACCCAACTTATTGACGATGCTACTCCCGGGGTAATTTACAATAAAGACTGGGGCGAAACCAACAAACTCTATAGGAGCACTGACTATGGCTTTACATGGGAGCCTATAGATGATCTTACTGACATCTCTGACGAATACTGGACCTTTAAGGATGCGCCAGGCGTGCTTCTCAAAAGGAAGACAAACCCGGAAGAGTTGAAAATCAGTTATGATTATGGGAGTCATTTTGAAACTTTAGACATTCCTGCCTTTTATTCGTACAATGTAGCAGGATGGAATGTGGGTGAGTTTTTCAAAGAGGACTATACTGATGATTGGGTGTATTACCTTGCCCATTCCTTGGATTTCAACCAAACAGCCGACACCATGTTTTACCCAGATTCGGGCTACTTTGAAATGGCGGCAGGTGCAAATGAGGGAGAGTTGTACACCTATTATCGGTCGTACTACGACACAGGATGGATGTCAAAATACACACTGTATTTCAGTTCTGATTATGGGCGGAATAACCAAATGCTGATGACCATTGATTCTCTTGATGATGGTTGGATTACCAATATGTATTGGGAATTTGTGGCTGATGATGAGCCAGGTGTCTTCTATTCCATCATAAGGGATGCGGCATTCTACTCCCCAGCGACAGGTGCTGATAGCAAACTTTGGATCGACTATTACCGTGATTATGGCGAGACTTTGGTGACCACTTATTTCCATCATTTTACAGCCATGCCAGATTGGTTCGACCATCATTCTCCAGTGATGGATTGTGAAATAACTGGTTGCGACCAGAATAGCGTTGCCCTGCGTTGGAACGAGCCTGAATTGAAGCCCGATGAAGTGTTGGTGGGTTATCAAGTCTATAGAGGTGATGATTTGATTGGTGATTTGATTACTGAAACGGAATATACCGACAATTATTCAGGCAACGGACGACTGAAATATCATGTGTTGGCTGTTTATAGCGATGGTGAAACATCCAAGTCTTACAACATTGTATATTGCGAACAGACGGATGGGGTTGATGAAAACGAAGAAGAAACAAAGGTTGCTGTATTCCCTAATCCTGCCAATGAGGTTGTTCGGATTGAGGGTGTTGTTGCTGATGAGGTGCAGGTTTACAATGCGCTTGGGCAGATGGTGAAAGAAACCAAAGGCAATGTACTTGACCTTTCAGACCAAGAGGCAGGTACATATATTATAAAGGTGATTACACCATCGGGAACCATTACAAAGCAAATTATCAAGAAGTAACGAACAAAATATCAATTATTTAAACAACATAAACGAAAAATATGGAAAGTAAATTAGGACTAGATTTCAAAAAAGTGGAGTATGCCAGAGGGCTGGCGAAGAACATCGCTGACGATGTGCAGGCCTTCTGCGAGCAATACACCACGGTGGCCGTGGAGCGCACCCTCGCCCGACTGATGGGCATCGACGGTGTCGATGAAAGCGACGTGCCGCTGCCCAATGTGGTCGTCGACGCCATCAAGGACAAAGGCGTGCTGGGCGAAGGCATCCTATTCTTCATCGCCAACGCGATGATTCAGACGGGCCTCAACCCCCAGCAGATTGCCGAGAAGGTTGCCAAAGGCGAACTGGACATCACCAAGGTGGTCACCCGTGACCAGAAACTGATTGCCGACACCCTGCAACCCGTCATCGACGAGAGCCTCAACCGCATCCGCACCCGCCGCGCCCGCCGCGAGCATTACCTCGAGACCATCGGCGAAGGCCCCAAGCCTTACCTTTACATCATCGTGGCTACGGGTAACATCTACGAGGATGTGGTGCAGGCCCAGGCCGGTGCCCGTCAGGGAGCCGACATCATCGCCGTGATCCGCACCACGGGTCAGAGCCTCTTGGACTATGTGCCTTACGGTGCCACCACCGAAGGCTTCGGCGGCACCTTCGCCACGCAGGAGAACTTCCGCATCATGCGTAAGGCCCTGGACGAAGTGGGCGAGGAGGTAGGCCGCTACATCCGCCTCTGCAACTACTGCTCGGGTCTCTGCATGCCTGAAATCGCCATCATGGGCGCTTTCGAAGGCCTCGATGTCATGCTGAACGACGCCCTCTACGGCATCCTGTTCCGCGACATCAACATGCAGCGCACCCTCATCGACCAATACATGAGCCGTATCATCAACGGTTTCGCAGGCGTTATCATCAATACGGGTGAGGACAACTACTTGACCACTGCCGACGCCGTGGAAGCCGCACACACCGTGTTGGCCTCCGACCTCATCAACGAGCAACTGGCCAAGATCGCCGGTCTGCCCGAAGAGCAGATGGGCTTGGGTCACGCCTTTGAGATGGACCCGATGCTCGAGAACGGCTTCCTCATGGAACTCGCCCAGGCCCAGATGACCCGCGAGATCTTCCCCAACGCGCCGCTGAAATACATGCCGCCCACCAAGTTCATGACGGGCAACATCTTCCGTGGCCACATCCAGGATGCCTTGTTCAACATCATCGGCATCTGGACGCACCAAGGTCTGCAACTGCTGGGTATGCCCACCGAGGCCATCCACACGCCGTTCATGAGCGACCGTTACCTCTCCATCGAGAACGCCCGCTACATCTTCAACAACATGAAGGACATCGGCGCGGAGATGGAGTTCAAGGAAGGCGGCATTTGCCGTCAGCGCGCCCACTTGGTGCTCGACAACACCATCAAACTGCTTGAAGAACTCGTGAAGGAAGGCCTGTTCACCGCCTTGGAGAAAGGTATCTTCGGCGACGTGAAACGCCCGAAGAACGGCGGTAAGGGTCTGGCCGGCGTGACGCTGAAAGCCGAGAATTATTTGAATCCGTTTGTTGAACTAATGAAAGGGAAGAGATAATGAGTGAAGGTTTGTATTCAATGGAGGCCAAGGATTACGACAAAACCCTAGACCTCACCAAGATAAAGCCCTACGGCGACACCATGAACGACGGCAAGATGCAGTTGAGTTTCACCTTGCCCGTGCCTTGCGGCGCAGAAGCCATCGAAGCGGCCAAACTGCTGCTAAAGAAGATGGGACTGGAAAACCCCAGCGTGGTGTATTACAGGGAACTGACGCCCGGTTTTACCTTCGTGAACTGCTACGGCAGTTGCACCCACACGGTGGACTATTCGACCATCTACGTGCCCAAGGTGGAATCGACCACGATGGACATGTATGAGACCGACAAGTACATCAAGGAGAACATCGGACGCAAGATCGTCATCGTGGGTGCCTCGACGGGTACCGACGCCCACACCGTGGGTATCGACGCCATCATGAACATGAAGGGCTATGCCGGCCACTATGGACTGGAGCGCTACGAGATGATCGAGGCCTACAACCTCGGCTCGCAGGTGCCCAACGAGGAGTTCATCGCCAAGGGTATTGAACTCCACGCCGACGCCTTGTTGGTGTCGCAGACCGTAACCCAGAAGGATGTCCACATCCATAACATGACCAACTTCATCGAGTTGATGGAGGCCGAAGGCCTGCGCGACAAGATGATTTGCTGCTGTGGCGGTGCCCGTATCACGCACGAACTGGCTAAGGAACTCGGTTTCGACGCCGGTTTCGGCATGAACACCTATGCCGATGATGTGGCTTCGTTCGTGGTCCAGGAGATGGTAAAACGTGGAATGAAATAAAAGACGGCCCTTCGACAAGCTCAGGGACCTTTGCTCTTACTGAAGGTTAAGGGTGCCTGAGCCTGTCGAAGGCCCCGATTCAAAGCATAAATCAACAATTAAACAATAATCAATCAACAATTAAACATTTCAACTATGGACAAAAATGAAATGAGAGAAGTGATCGCCAAGCGTGCAGCCAAGGAACTGCACGACGGCGATGTTGTCAATCTTGGCATTGGCATTCCGACTTTGATCCCCAACTACCTTCCTGAAGGTGTCACCGTGACCCTCCAGACCGAGAACGGTGCCATGGGCATGG
>Ga0310690_10007101_pt1 | contig 14509 bp, 15 predicted proteins | sample AusTroGonzalo_MG_2_FD_207661 | JGI IMG/M metagenome (GOLD analysis project Ga0310690, IMG submission 207661) | Bovine rumen microbial communities from tropical cattle in Woodstock, Queensland, Australia - Gonzalo_04 (v2) (version 2) | ecosystem: Host-associated > Mammals > Digestive system >...
TATACAGATCCTCGACCATTTTCTGGATGTCTTCTAGACTGAAGGCGGTCATCAGAAAACCAACGGCCTGTCTATCTGCAAGGCTGTACTTCTCCTTGTTGCTGAATATTTGCTCTGAAGCATCAGAAAAGCACTCATCCAAAATGTGTTTCTTTTCAGCGTCCTTCAGCACCCGGGGATTCATGGTTGCACCGGCGTTGTCGTTGTACTCCTTCAGCAGTTGGGTACAGAAGGAGTGGATGGTGCTGATGGTCGCGGTCTCGATTTCGCTCAGCGCCTTGGAAGCCTGGTTTACGCCAAGCTGAGAAGCTTTCTCAAGAAGATCCCGCAGCTTGTCCTTCATGTTCTGGGCCGCGTCCTTGGTGAAGGTGATCACAAGGAACTGGGAAATAGACGCCTCCGGATGACGGATCAGCGTCTCTTTGATTTTCTCCACCATGACGGTGGTCTTTCCTGAGCCGGCAGCCGCGGAGACCAGAATGTTCTGGTTCTGGGCGTTAATGGCTTCTAGCTGGGAAGCATTGAACTTCGTCGGCACGGGCGAACCCCCTTTCAAACCGGGTAGTGTATGAGGCAATTATACCATGAATCCCTTTGTTTTTAAAGGCGAAACGTGGTATACTAATCTCCTCGGATGCCCGAAAAATAAGGCGAAAGGGCGGATTTCATGTACGGAGACCAAAGGGCGTATCCCAGTCCCTACGACTATCCCAGCGCAGACGACTACTACGAGGCTGTCGATGACTATAACCAGTGGCTGAAAGACAAAGAGGAAGCGGATGCAATAGCCGCTGATCTGGCCTATGAAAGACATCTGGAAGAGCTGCTGAACAAGTGATTGCAGGAGGTGCCTTATGCCAAGGAAAAAGAAGGTCTCGGCGGAGCAGGAGCAAGAAAAGCCAGCTCCGAAGAAGAAGGACTACATGATTGCGGTCACGGAAGATGAGTATGATGCCCATCGCGAAGAGCTCGAAAAGCTGGATAATGTGGTTATCTTTGTTGATGACGCAGATCGGGATCATTGGATGGGTGCTCAGTGGCGACTTGGTGTTGACCTGGATCCGGATATATAGAGAACTATGTCCAAAGCCACCTAAGGGGACGCAAGTCCTCTTTTTTTCGGAAACCAACTCAAGCACAGCTTGAATTTTTCGATGAAAGTTCAATCCCTGAATGCTGGGAAAGCGTTATTTTATCTGATATTTTCTTCATGTAAGAAGGAGGTGCTGACGATGACGGTTGGTGAAAAGCTGGCAAGTGCCAGGAAAGCGGCGGGATTCACACAGGAAAAGTTGGCAAATGAGATTGGTGTTTCCTTTCAGGCAATCAGCACATGGGAAAGGAATGAAAGTCTGCCGGACACGAACCATCTGATGGCTCTATCCAGCGTGTTGCACGTTTCGCTGGATCAGCTGTTCGGAGAAGAAATTCAAAGGAATTGGGAGCTGAAACCCCATTCTTTTAGCGCAGAACATATGTACACATATGTGAAGGCAAAAGCCCAAGCTGAAGGCTTGACTCAGACTCTGGCGGCATTGCCGCTTATGCGGGACAAACATAAAGGTCAACTTCGAACAGCCCGTACTGCGGAAACACCTTACGTCGCTCATCCGCTGACGCTGGCATGTCACGCTTTGGCCATGGGAATCACTGACGATGTTGTGCTGGCTACAGCCCTTCTCCATGATGTGGTAGAGGACACGGACACCCGTCCGGAGGAACTGCCCGTCAGCGATAAGGTGCGAGATGCAGTCTGCCTGCTTTCCTACAACACTTACCTGAAAAAAGGTGATGATACCGATCCTCAGAAGAAGAACGGGATCAAACCCACCTACTATGCTAATATCGGGAAAAACCCGCTGGCGGCATTGGTGAAATGCATGGATCGCTGCAACAATCTTGCCTGCATGGCAGATGGCTTTTCACGGAAGAAGATGGCTACCTATGTTATTCAGACGGAGGAGTATGTTCTTCCACTGCTGGACGTGATCAAAGCTGTTCCTGAATATAACAACGCATCCTGGCTACTGCGATACCAGATGACTACCTTGCTGGAAACCTTCAAGCGACTGCTGTGACGATTGGAAGGAGGCACAATTCATGGCATCCTATTCCGTTGACACGAGAGGCGAAATCCCGACCCTGATCCGCTGGGAATGCCCGTATATCTACACATTCTGTCCGCTGGAACCGACGAATGGGTCGAAAGTCCTGGCAAAGCCAGCATGTTCTGGGGTCAGGGAGACTTCGTTTGGTATGACGATATTTCCGAAGAGGAAGCACAGAAGTATATGGATCAAATCCGTAAAGCAGTAAACAAAACCGGAGAAGGAGGATGAACAGCGATGTGGGTTTGTTACATTGGCGAGATTTCAGAATCCTATCAGAAGCAGTGGGAGCCGCACACAGTCAGTCCCGATCAGAAAGAGCCTGATGTCTTTGATGTCATTGACAACAGACGAGAAATCGGATATCGTCTGGATATGCAGGCAGCCCAAGAATGTTTCTCCGATTGTATTCAGGTGGATTGGAGCGGATGGGCCTACAAAGTCACTCCGGAACAGGTCCGGAAATATAACGAGTCAGCTTCTTATCAGTATCAGATTCCGGGAAGTCTCGCATATAGCATGAATCCGGAAAAACAGTATGCTATCATTGACGTAGAGATTTACTGATGATACAATCGTCCCGCTGATTCCGAAAACGGATTATCAGCTAAATTGAATAAAGCCTATGAAGAGTGCGCGAGAGACAAGCTCGTTGACCGCACGACAACCTGCCGCAAGGTAAGGTGCCAAAGCTTGACCGATAGGATAAACAGATCAGTAAGCAGTCCTGTCGGAACGATGGGATTGCTTTTTTACGCGATCACTCTTCGCAGGCAACTGAGGAGGAATCGCAGATGAAAAACAACTTCAAGAAGAACGGCAACATGCGCGTTCGCTTTGAGACGCCGGAGGAACGATCGGAAATCATCCGGATTCTGGAAGAACAGCGCGGATTTCAGATCGACGATGACCTGAAGCGCCTGACGAAAATTCATCAGTACGATACGCGGACATTTGATCTCAACATCAAATTCAAGACCTTCAACTACTGGATACAGCCCTTTATCGGTGCGACCATGATGTCCAGCGGAGTTCGCTTCTACTCTGCACAGGAGTTTTTCCGGATCGCCGAGCTGGGCTTTAAGGTGGTGCCTCGATATCCGATCTTTCATGTCCCGCACAACGGCTGGGAATTTCCGGAGGAACTCATGGAATCTGTTTGTGTTCCACAGGATATCTTCCTGAAATATCATGGCGAGATGCGGGATACAGACATCATCCAGGCTGTTCCCAGTGTTTACCGTGGCGGAGATATGTGCCACACCTTCACGATCAGCCGTCTGCTCTGCGATGTAGAGCGCTTCATTGGCCCGGAAGAGATTATGGAACAGTATGGTATGGGTTTCTGCTATGAAAAGGCCTATGACGGAATGGTCATCAAGCACGTGACCGAAGCCTTGAAGGAGAAGACGCTGGCGCATTACAGGGAACATCATGAATGGATGAACAGGATATGTAACCGCCATCCCAGGATTCTGCTGTTTGATATGCACAGCTATTCGGACCGGATCATCCCGGACAACTTCCTGCAAGAAGGGCACCCCACGCCCGATCTCTGTATCGGCACAGAGAATCGTTTCACACCTCCGGACCTGAAGGAAATCATCCGGAAGCGTTTCACTGAGGTCGGATTCTCTGTCGGCTTCAACTATCCTTACGCGGGCTGCTACATTCCGGATACCATTCTGTCCAGCGAAAGTTCCACCGACCTTGCGGCCATCATGCTGGAATTTCACAAACGGACCTATTGCGATCCGAACGGCCGGTCCATCCCGGAAAAGCTAAGAAAAATTGAAATGGTTGTTCGCCAGATCATCGCAGACTGCGTAGATCTCAGATAGTCAGGTGGACAAAACAGTAAAATACAAGAGTACAGAACACATGATTTTGCGAGACAGTAAACCCCTGAGAATGAAACTTCTCAGGAGGTACGCTGTGCCAAGCACTGTGCTGACGCAGACTTTTCTTCCACGACGGCTTCTTGCGCCGGGAAGCCCTTGCTTTTAAAGCTCTTCGAGCATTATTCAACATTTGCGATTTTCTCTCAATTGTGGTATCATATTAAGAATGATTTTTGGCTTTGGCCAGAGAGGAGATGCCGTGGATGAAGAAAACCGCCCCCTCCGTCGTGTCAATTTTCTCTGGCTGCGGCGGCCTGGATCTTGGTTTTCATCTTGAGGGTTACAGAACAGTCTGGGCGAATGACTTTGCAGAATGGGCAGTAAAATCTTTTGCCGGTTATTTTGGCGATGTGATCAAATGTGAAGACATAACAAAAATCAACCCGTACACGGATAAAAGCATACCTGATTGTGACCTAGTCCTCGGCGGTTTTCCCTGTCAAGATTTTTCTATTATTTGGAAGCAACCAGGCCTTGACGGCAAACGTGGAGGTCTTTTTAGACATTTTGCAGAATTTGTCGATGCGAAAAAACCAAAGGCATTTGTTGCTGAAAATGTCAAAGGATTGTTGACCGCAAACGATGGTCGTGCAATTAAAACTATTGTGGAAGACTTCCAGAGTATCGCCCCGGGATATGTTGTCAAACCACATCTGTACAATTTTGCAGAATATGGTGTTCCGCAATTTCGGGAACGTGTCCTCTTTGTTGGTATAAGGATTGATACTGGTTTCGATTTTGTTCATCCTAAGCCCACCCATGGTCCGAACGCAGAAAAACCGTATTTTACTGCTGGGGAGGCATTAGAAGGAGTCGAAAACGTTCCCTATAACAACGAAAAGATAAACATAAAAGAAAAGACCAGGCAAATGCTTGAATTGATCCCCGAAGGTGGGAATTTCACTGATATTCCAAAGGATCATCCACTTTATGTAAAAGGAATGATCAGTCACGTATATAGGCGGATAAAACTTGACGAGCCTGCAAAAACGATTATCGCTGCTGGAGGCGGTGGAACTTGGGGATATCATTACCCCGAACCGCGTCCTTTGACGAACCGTGAAAGAGCTCGTTTACAATCTTTCCCAGACGACTTTGTGTTTGAAGGATCAGTAACAGAGGTTAGGAGACAAATTGGGAATGCCGTCCCCCCAACAGGCGTACGCCCGCTTGCGCGTAGGCTTATGCCATTGTTTACTGGAGAGTACACTCCTGTTGATTTACAGCCCGAGTATGATTTGATGAAAGAAATGACAATCAAGGAAAGACTTGATTATGTGACAAAACAAATGAAATAAGGGGGATATGTTTATGGAACTGCTATTTTCAAATTACAGGCCATTGAGAACAAATCACCTGACTTTCTTTGATGCATTTTCAAAAACTTTTGCGCAAGCTGATGAATATGATATTGCTGTCGGATATGTCTCAGAAGACTCGTTGACTCAGCTTCACCGCATGGTAGAACTGAATAATATACATAGGCTTGGCTTGACAATCGGCATGCATTATATTGATTCATTCACGCAAAGACAATACAATGCTGCTATTCAATTGCATAATTTTTTGAAGGAGAATCATCTGGGTGAAGTTCGTCTGGTGACTCCTTTTCGTTTTCATGGGAAATTGTATCTCGCAAGCAAGAACAATGTGCCTTTTGCGGGAATCGTTGGGTCTAACAACTTAAGCAGCATTATTGACGATAACGACAAAGTATATGAATCGTCCGTTTTAATGGAAGATTCCACCTCGGTACACGAGATGAAAGACTTTATTAATCAGTTGAACAACAATGCTTCCCGCCCAATTGATGAATGTGATGACGTAACGATTTCTAAAGACAATTCCGCCTTGGACGGTCAGGAAGGCGTTGAAAGAGTTTCTCCATTTGAATGTACGACGCTTCATGAGACCGGGATATCATTTGAAATACCAATTAAGACTGAAGCAAAAAGCAATCTGAATACTTACTTCGGGAAAGGGCGACTCGGAAAAAACGGGATCATTGTTCCTAGGCACTGGTACGAAGCTGAGATTATAGTGCCTAAGAGCATTACAAGTCAGCCCTTTTACCCGCAAGCGCAAACAGAAGATGCTTTGTTTGATGTTATTACTGATGATAACTATAAGTTTAAGTGTAAAGTAAGTGGCGACTACAGTAAGAACTTCCGTTCAGCCGATGATTTAAAAATTCTCGGCAGGTGGCTAAAGGGAAGAATGGAAGAGAGCGGAGCCTTAAATGCGGGCGAGCCAGTAACAGCAGAAGTATTGTATAAATATGGGAGAAATACATTTACACTGACTAAGACAAACAAGCCGAATCTTTGGTTATTGGACTTTGGAGTAAGGAGATAAAATGAAGTATTTAGAAAACTACTTAACAAGAATCAGAAACAGCGGAAAAGCAGCACTTGCAGATTCTATCGAAAAAACAACTAAAGATATTGTTCCGCAGTACATATCTAATTTTTCATATACTGAACACGTAACAGCGCTTCTTGTTGGTGATGTTCAAAGCGGAAAAACATCACAAATGTTTGGCTTGATGTGCGCTGCCGCGGATAATGACTTTGGCAATTTTATTCTCTTAACTTCAGATATTACTCTATTAGCAGAACAGACATTAAAACGCGCAGAGAAAGATCTGTGCGATTTTTGTGTCTGTGGTGCACATGATTTCCTGAAGTTTAAGCAAAATGCTATGCATAAGCCGGCGGTGATTGTGTTAAAGAAAAACACCAATGAATTGCGACAATGGAAAAACAATTTGGCAGAGACTTCTTTCTGCAGAGGCAATCCATTGTTTATTGTCGATGATGAGGCAGATGCCGCAAGCTTGAACACATTAACGAACAAGAATAAGCAAAGCACTATCAATAGAAGGCTTGAAGAAATCAAAAAAACTTCCTCAAGCAGCATATATCTTGAAGTAACCGGAACGCCACAGGCTATTTTTCTACAAACAGCAAGCAGTGGATGGAAACCGCTGTTTATATACTATTTTAAGCCTGGCGCAGGCTACCTTGGTGGAAACTTTTATTTTCCAGAGCAAGTACCGCCTCAAATCAGGCTAACAGACAACGAAGAAGCTTCCGACATCATGGGCGATGATGAATATCCTGAGAACGGTTTGAGGAGAGCTCTTATTTGTCATCTGCTTGTTTCTGCGCAATTGTTTATCAGCGGAAAAAAAGTCAGTAATTTCTTGATTCATCCTAGTTTTAAAACTGGTGATCATGAGCGCTTTGCAGAGAAAGTGGGCCAGTATTTAAATGAGATTAATTTGGCATTCGATGACGCGGTAATGGAAGATGCTTTTAAAGCAGAATATGAATCATTAAAAGCTTCAAAGAATGATATGATTGACTTCAGTCACCTATATGAGTTTGTGAAAGACAGACTGAAAAACGATGGAATTAAAGTGCTAGTATTGAATTCCAAGTCATCTTATGAAGACAACAAACAATACGAGGATGGAATTAATATAATTGTTGGCGGAAACAGTCTCGGTAGAGGCATCACATTTCCACAGCTCCAGACTGTATACTATTGTAGGCTCTCAAAGAACCCACAAGCTGATACAATGTGGCAGCATGCACGCATGTTTGGCTATGACAGAGACCCGGATCTTGTCAGAGTTTTTATGCCTCCTAAGCTATTTAAACTCTTTTCCGACATCAACGCAGCCAACAACAATATAATCTCCCAGATCCTTAAATCAAATGGAAATCCGGATATTAAAATTCATTATCCCGTTGGAATAAAGCCAACAAGAAAACAAGTGATAAACACAGAAAAGGTTGGCATATATACTGGCGGAGTGAATTATTTTCCTTTTGATCCAGATAACAATACAATTGAAAGTATTGATGCTGCATTGTCGTCTTTTGAAGATGGAGATTATTCGGTCAGCATTAATCTTATCATCAAATTAATCGACATGATTTCGACAAATCCTGCTGATTGGGATAGCAAAGCATTTGCCGGAATGGTAAAATCTGCTGCAATTGATATTCCTCTCGCCCAAGGAAGATTAATCATTCGCAGGGGAAGAGATATTGGTAAAGGGACAGGTACTTTGCTTTCGCCAACAGATCGTGCCCTTGGCGAATCATATGCGCAGGAAGTTGTCCTGACAATGTATAAGATCACCGGAACAAAAGAGGGCTGGAATGGCAGGCAATTGTGGATTCCAAATATTAAGCTGCCCGGAAACGACGTTTATTACAGTGGTGATACCTTTGTCTGACAATCATACACCAGAGGAACGCAGCTATAATATGTCCAGGATTCGCAGTGCTGACACCAAGCCTGAGGAAATGGTCCGTAAAGCTCTATTTTGCAAGGGATTTCGCTACAGAAAAAACGACAAAAGGTATCCGGGAAAACCCGATTTGGTTCTGCCAAAGTATAAAACAATAATCTTTGTCAATGGCTGTTTTTGGCATATGCATAATTGTCCGGGTTTTGTTTGGCCTAAATCCAGATTGGATTATTGGAAACCAAAGCTCGAACGAAATGTTCAGCGAGATCAAAAGAATTATGCAGATCTGGCAAACCAAGGTTGGAATGTTATAGTCGTTTGGGAATGCCAGTTGAAGAAAGATGTTTTTAATTCAACGATTGATGATATTGAGACCAGAATACGAAGCAATACGCCATAGAACCACCTATATAGTGTGTGACACTCGGATGGGAGGTATTTGTGATGGGTTTACTTAAGTGGCTGAAAAAAACAAAACAAAATGATGAAACCACAGTGCCGTCATCTTATAATAGCAGTCAAACTGAAACAATAACTGCCAAGCAATCTTCTGAGCCGAGCTCTACCATCATTCCTGAACATGAAAAACAGTTTTATCAATCTGATGAATATTATACTGCAAAGCCTTATGAGGGTACCATTTTTGAAACAACCGTAATACCTTTTGAAGAACGCAAAAAAACATGCATTCCATCATCTTCCGGTCTCTATGTCGGAGAAATCCTTCTGCTCTCATATTGTGAAAAAGGTAAATATCCCTGTCCGGAATATGGATATCAAGCGTTTTGGTGGTTTGAGTATGGAATAAGAAATGTTGGGGCTGTTCTTTCTGACCTGGAGCGTAGAGGATTTCTTTACCTGCTGCCCGCAAAGGAATGTGCTCAGCAATTGACTGTGCCTAAAATAAAAGAATTACTCAAGGATAAAGGATATGGCACTTCAGGAAAAAAAGCTGACCTTATAACTAAGGTCATCGAATGCGCTTCAGATGAAGAATTAATCGCAGCAGGCGTAATAAGAAGATACGCTCTAACAGAAAAAGGCAAGAAGGAATTGGAAGAAAATGCTTATGTTCCATATATGCATTCCAATCAGTTTAAGACAAGAGAAAACACAGGTGATATAGAGTTTAATGTTTGGAGCATCAATCGGGAGCTTGGAAACGGAAGCAAGACTGAGTGGCGGTCTGTTGTCGAAGCAAAAGAAAAAATGCTTCAAGAATCAAGAATGGATTTGCATCAAGCATTCCTTGAACGTGAAAAAGCACGTGATCCTGAAAATTACAAACTGATAAAGGCACAAGATGATCAGATTGAAGTAGTAAACAAAAGAAAAGAAGAATATCGGCAAAACAGAGATTTGGCGGCGTATATTGTTTTCTGGGAACAATTGTGGAAAAATGGTGGCCTTGTATTCGAGGGAAGTGCATGGCACTTTGAATTGGCAGAATTATATATCAAAGCAAAAAGATATGATGATGCGCTCAAATTTTTATCGTATTTGAAGAAGATAAAGCCATCTTATTCAGAAAAGGCTGATATGTATATCCGCAAAGTTGATTCTCTACAAACTGCAGCGGATAACAGTCATCATGAACAAGATTAAAAAAGATAGTTTATGTGAATTAACGAGAAAAGAAGCATTGTACACCAGTCAGCTGGACAAGGTGATGAGATGGTGTATTGGATGTATCGGAGGTGAGGTTTGGTGGATAGATATCTTGAATTAAAAGCAGAATATACAAGCTTTCTAGACTTTTTAAAGGAACATGTTTCAAGTGTCGAACAAACTGCTATTTCTGCATACTTCACATCAGCAGTGTTAAAAATCTGGGGAAGCAATCTGTTGTATTCTCCTGATTATGCAGCACTCCTTTCAGCGATCACCGAAGAACACTATACAATAGAACAGGTAGTAACAGCGATGGGATGCTGTAGCGATCCCGAACGAAAGCTTCTTGTTCCTGAGTTTTTTTCTCAACTTGTAGAATGTGACTTGAAGTCTGGCAGCCATTATGCGGAGAAGGCAATCGAAAAATTGAACGCTCTTTTTGTCGGAGCAGCGATGATCAATGGTGATTTCACAATAGAGGAAGCCACATGCCTTTCTTCTATTATCGGAGAACTTGTTCGCTATGCCGCGAGTGCCGGATTGGCCATTTCTGCGACGCCGGATAACAATGCAAAAGTCACAGAAAAAAATGAAGGCAGCTATCTTCAAAACGATGCACTGCTTTCAGCGACAAAGCAGGCAAAGATCCAAAGGGGCAACGAATCTGAGAAATCACAACCTAATGTCTCTGAATCAGCTGCTCCCGTGACAATTAATATAAACCTGATTGCAGATGAAGGTTCAAAACAGAAAGTAAGCGGCACACAGATATCGCCACCCGAAGAAACACCGGAAATAACAAAACCTGCCTCGGATGAATCCGAAACGATGGAAAGCCTTTTAGCTGAGCTGGATGGATTAGTCGGATTAAAAAATGTGAAACAGGATGTTCACAGCCTAATGAATTTCATCAAGGTTACGAAGATTCGCCAACAACGAGGTATGAAGGTCCCAACCGTTTCTTATCATTTGGTATTCACAGGCAATCCCGGAACAGGAAAAACGACCGTTGCCCGACTGGTAGCCAAACTCTATTACCAAATGGGGATATTGCCACAGGGCCAGCTTGTTGAAACGGATCGCAGCGCGCTTGTTGCAGGATACCTGGGTCAGACAGCAATCAAAACACAGAAAGTGATACAGCAGGCCATGGGTGGTGTTCTGTTCATTGATGAAGCTTATTCCCTTGCCGGTGAAACGGATGACAGTTATGGCAAAGAAGCGATCGAAACCATTCTGAAGGCAATGGAGGATCACAGAGACGAGCTTGTTGTGATTGTTGCAGGATACACGGAACTCATGCATAAATTTATCGAGTCAAATCCCGGTCTGTCATCACGTTTCAGCAAATACTTTAAATATTCGGATTATTCCGGCGAAGAACTGCTATCCATTTTTAATCGTTTCTGCGAAAAGAACGGATATATTCTGGATTCCAGTGCTGCAGAAATTCTCAGGCGAAAATTTAATGAACTTTACGAAAAGCGCGACGAACACTTTGGGAATGCTCGTACAGCCCGGAACATATTTGAAAAAGCAATCAATGCTCAGGCTGACAGGATTGCAACGCAAAGCAGCTTTTCTGATTCCGATTTGGAAAGCATCACTTCTGCCGACATTGCTGCTGCCATAGGAGGTGTTTCATAATGCGTAAGCAGACTTTCTATGACTGGTTAATCAGAGAAGTTGCCACAAGCAGAATGGCGTTGGTCGGCATTTATGAAAGCCGTGACAAAGTATTATATGTTGAAGCACCTCCGCTGCGCAAAAAATACATGGAGACGATTGGCGTTTATGAAGAGCCTGTTCTGCAGGCTGAACTTGAGGTAGCAATGCTTCGCAGGAAAGCTGAAATCGTTCGTATTGCTGTTAACCGGCGAGAGCCGATAAACCTTGAGGCTATTGATGAACAACTGGAAAAAGAGAAACAGGAACAGATTGCGGAGCTGGAAAACTCTGATAAAACGCTGAAAGAGATCCCCGAGCTAGACGAACAGCAGTCCCATACTTTACAAAGGCAATACCGTGAGATAACCAGTAAGTTTCATCCAGCCATGAATCCTGATATCACAGATACCCAAAAGGAACTGTATCAGAAGGCAGTAGAGGCATACAAAATGCAGGATACTGAAGCGATGAAGCTGATTTATGATATGCTTTTCGAACCAGTGGATTTAAGTGGTATTTCCATTTCTGCCGGGAGCAATGATCAGACATCTGAGGAAAGACGCGCTGATTACAGAGCAATCGCTACAGAGCTTTCTACGGATTATTATCTAGCGAAAAAACTGTATTCGTCTTTTTCATCTCTTGAAGAAGATCATGTCATGCTGGATATGCTTCAGAACTATGAGGAGCAGCGTAAAGAAGTTGAGGAGGAGATTGCTCAGATACGATCTGGGTTTCCTTTTAGTGCCGTGAAAACAATGAACAGCAGAACAAAAATAGATGAGTATCTGGCCGAACTTCGTCTGCGTGCCGCACATTGTGAAAAGGAAAAGAAAGAACTGGAAGAACAGATTACATCAATGATGGAGGGCAGAAAAAATGGCTAACCATCAGGTGCAGAAGGAAAAGCAGACTATGCGCTCCGGCTTTTTTAACAAGGAGGCATTCCAGCGAAAGAGCCGATCTATTCTTGTTCTGAAGACCGCAGTCGCAGGATTGAACTATCATGTTGATGAGAACAGCGATGAAGGACGAGAACTGATAGATTCTTTAACTCCGGGAACGGAACTTCATCTTTTCCGTGATACTGACAATGAACACGATAAATGGGCCATTTCAGTTTATACATCAGATGACAAAGAACTTGGCTATGTTACCCGGTTCAAAAATGAAACTATCGCTCGTTTGATGGATCATGGGAAAGTTTTTCATGCATATGTCGATGAGCCCCCGGAACCGCCAAAAGACGAAACAGAAGCCAGACGCACTCGCGCCGCGACAGAAAATTATAGGTTGCCATTCTCTATTTACATGGACGAATGAAACAAGGATAAATTAAACGATTGTTATTCTTGGTGGAGGAGTGATCACAATGCTTAGCCGTGAAATATTCGAGCATCGATATCGGCAACTGGTGTATATTACAAGGGAAAAAGGATCAGAACCATCCTTTGCTTCTGGTTTTTGGTTTGATGAAGAAGGGTATAAATACGACTTCTGGGAGAAAGCCCGGGCGGAACTTCAGCTTGAAACGTGGCCACAACTAACAGATTCGGAAATAATTGCTTTGGCGACAAAACCATTCGGGATACTTATGAGAGGTTCATATAGACGGCAAAATCTTGTATCCGAACCGAATTATATGAAACTCTTTGACATATTTTATGAGAATGGGCATGAGGCAGCTGAAACACTGAAGGCTGTATTCTTGGACAATGACGATAATACCGCATTCGACAGATTTGCCAAACTGTTGTCAAGGAAAGCAATGAATGATCCCATTTCTGTTGCTTCCTTGTTTTTCTTTCTAAAGAATAAAGACGAATACGCTGTTGCTCATAAACAAGGCACAGGAGAAAAGTTAAACAAGCTGGGGCTCAATGCGTCATGTGTGCAAAAGTGTACTTGGATAGGATATCAAGAATATCTTGGAATTGTTAAAGAAATAAAGAACTTATTACCTGCGGAATTGAATGCAACATTACTGGACGCGCAATCTTTCCTGTGGATGATGTGGATGGTTGAGGAAGATACCCCAGAGTATGCAGATGAGAACCCGGAATTCCAGGATTACGCAGAGGGAAAGGTTAATATCCGAAAAGATCAGTGGGCAGATCTAATTCGAAACGGAATAATTACGGAAGCAGATATTGCTTATCTGGCAAAGTTCTATGCTTCTCCGAATCATGCCTCAACACCGAAACGTTTATCTGAGATCGAAGGAACTCATCCTTCTTCATACATTTCTCCCTGTACCTCTTTGGGGCGGAAGATATCCGATGTTTTCACAATACCTGCAATTCCAAGAGATGGAAATCCTGATAGTGAAAAACTATATCCTGTTATCTTCCTTGGCAGAAGACTCTCGAATGGACTGTTCGAATGGAAACTCCGGCCAGAATTAGCAGCGGCCTTGGAAGAGACGAATCCACAGGTTCTTGCTGCAGAAACAGTAAAGATGGAAGAAACCGAGGAGAAGGAAGCCTCGCAGCTCCCCTTAGATGAACTCTTGTCAAGAGCAAGAAACATTCATTCCGGCCCCGCAGACACATATACTGCCACAACACAACAGAGGAGACGAAATCCGTTGCTTCAGCTTGCTGCGAAAGCAAAGGCAAACGGAGTTTGTCAACTGTGCGGAATAACGCTCGAATACAAGGATAAGCAAGGAAGACCATACCTGGAGGCACACCACATAATACCGCTGTCAGAGAACGGACCTGATGAATTGAGTAATATGGTGGCGTTATGTCCGAATTGTCATCGGAAGATGCATATAGTTGGCGATTCAGACGACATAGCCAAATTAATGGCTTTGGCGAATTTGTGATGTCTATTGGATGGAGAAAACCATCATGAAGGAAGAGCGGAGCTTATATGATCAGATAGAGCTGTACGTTTTGACCCATGAACCATGCTATCAGAAGGATATTGTTCGATGCTTTGCAGGAAAATAT
>Ga0310690_10007102_pt1 | contig 14508 bp, 13 predicted proteins | sample AusTroGonzalo_MG_2_FD_207661 | JGI IMG/M metagenome (GOLD analysis project Ga0310690, IMG submission 207661) | Bovine rumen microbial communities from tropical cattle in Woodstock, Queensland, Australia - Gonzalo_04 (v2) (version 2) | ecosystem: Host-associated > Mammals > Digestive system >...
AAGAAGCATCTGCGGCTTTTGCCTGTTCGGCGGCTTCAAGCGTTTGGGATAAATAGTTTTCAATCGTTTCTTTATATTGATTATATTTCTTACGATTAGCCAATTTCGTTAAGGAAGTGGCTAACCCACCCGTAAGATCCATCGCGGCAATTGCGCTCGGGGTAAATTTGGACATGACGCGGGTAGAGAAATTAGAAACTTGCGCTTGATTGGTTACATCAATCCGGAATGCGGCGCGAACGGCTTGTTTAGTTTCTAACGATACCACCCGTGTTACGTTGGCCGGAGCGGGGGCAACAATTTCGGTCGGGACAGTATATTTAATCGCATTTCCACTGCTGCGCGCGTTAAAAAGTTCCCGTTCCGCAGTGACATCATAGGTATAGAAAGAGGCGTAAGCTTCAGGATTTGCCTTTGCCACTTTTTCCATTACTTCATCGGAGAATATCTCATCATATTTGGTCAACCCCATATTCATAAACACGGGAGTTAAAACCTTGTATGCGTCTTCAAACGACATCCACGCCCGCCTCATCACCGGCAATTTAGAGATGGGCATCTGAATTGGTTTAGTCGCCATCATTGGCACTTTTCTCGCCGATAACATGCGCGGGGCAAGCGTACCGGCATGTTTAGTGTCGGCAATTAACACAATGGCAGGACGGCTAGTTTCTGCAAAAATTCTCGCGGCTTCAATGGCACTTCCCGTAGCCGTAGTAGGAACCACACCCGTTAACGCTGCTAACGCTCCCCATCCTTCCGGACGTTTAGCCGTCATAAAGAAACTTTGCCCTAAGGTCTTTATTTCTCTGGAGATATCTCCTAAAATAGCACGGGGCAATACACGTAAAACGTCTTTATCCGTATAAATGCGGGGGGTATGGCCAGCTGCCGCGGCAGCCTTTTGCATACCCGTTATTTCATTATTCATGGTGAAAGCCGTAGCCGCCACTTGCGGCGAAACGCGCGTTGCACCTAATGCACTCGTTTCTAAATATTCCACACCTGCAGTCGTTTCCGCCAGTGCTTTTTCATAGGCGCCTAAACGATCCATCACTCCCAAGCGGGAAGAACCGCCAGCCGCACGTTTGGCGGCACGCGCCTCGCTTAAATATTTATTAAGCGCGTTATTAAATTTACTTTCTAAAGGAGTTCCCTTAAAACTTTTCACTTCCCCTTGAATCGTTTTCAAGCGGCTTGCCGCTTGTTTATAGGTTAAACCTGTTTTAGCACCGCTTGCACCGGTGGTCCCTTCACCTACCGCAGTTGCCATTGAACGCGAAAAATTCAATCCGTTTTGAGCCGTTCCGGCCGATTGCACTACCATAGATTTAATGGGTTTAATTTGGGGGATTCCGTTTGCATCTATGGTTAACATCCCCGTCCGGCCCGCATTGGCCGGCGCAGACGCCACTTTACTGGCGTCCGTTACGGCACTAGTGGTCTGTGTTGTTTTAGCGGCAGATTGAGCGGTTTGAGTAACTTTTTGAGCCGTAGCGGCCCCTTTTTGAGTCGTACTTACCGCCGTACCCGCTTTAGCAGCCGTAGCGGCACCGGTTGAGGCCGTGCCCGCTGCAGTGGCAGAAACACCGGCTTTACTTCTAAAGGCTAAACGTTTGGATGATTTGGCAACAGTATTAAAATTCTTTCCGATTTTGCTAAAGCCTTTGGTTGCAAAACTGCGCAAGCCTTGCACCGATTTAGCCAACACACTGCCTAAACTGCCTACCCATTTCACAATACCGGTAACAATCCTTGCCGCAAAGAAAGCAATAATAATCAAATCCGCACCGAACCCGACCCGTTTTGCAATCACTAAAGCAGTATGATCTTTATATTTTGCTTCGTCTCTTTGGGTATATTGTGCCACAAAAGCCGCATAAGCGGCCTCGTCATTATCTATTTTTTGAGTTTCTGCGGGGGTTTTAAGGGCTTTATCAATATTCATGCGGAAACGGCGTTGGGTACCCTCGTTCATATCTATAAAATTGGTATTGGCTAAACGTTTTAATTCTTTACGTCCTTCTTGTTCGCCGTAACCGCCCAATAAAACACCGGCAAATAACGGGGTGGGATACTGCAATACATGGTTGCTTTGCGTATCCGCATCAATTTTTCTTTCTCTGGCATCAATAGCATCTTGGAAAATCGTTTTAGCCAATCTGGCACTGCGCGGATTCTTTTGCGCATCTTTGGCAATTAACACACCGATATCTTCAAATAAGTTACCGTACGGGAATTGATAGGTACCTACATCATCCGAAAAATCTTTCCCTTCATAGACCATTTTTACGCGGTCTTCACCCGTAAAGGCCTGCATAAGCGGGCTTTTGAAATTTTCTTTACCGTACCAACTTTTTAATAAAACAGGGTCCATATAATTGAACCCAAGGGTGTAGGCATTGTTATAATATTCGCGTTTAGAGCCGATAGAAGCGGACGCACTTACGATCCCTTCCACGCTAATTTCACCTATTTTTTGCCAGAAAGAGGCTTTGGTTTCTTTATTCAAAAATTGAGTTAACAAGGCATACGATTTATCCGTATTCAACGCCATCAAGGCCAACGCGCCCTGCAACACCGGGCCGGCAGCCATAGCTTCGCGGTTTTTGCCTTTCATAAATGCAAAAACTTCGTCGGCTACTTTATTTTTATAGTTAGAATAAATTTGTGCCACACCCGCTAAAAGTTCCACCGATTTAAGGGCTAATTCACACTCACTGGAGCGTTGCTCAAACATATCGTTCTTATCGTCTGCTTTGGTACAAACATGGGGGATATGTAAAAGTTGGATTAAATAGTTAATGGCTTTATCTTCATTATTGATAATCCAATAATCGCCTAACCACGTCAGCAAGGCCATATCGTCGCCTTCCACTTTGACGTTAAAAATTTGTTCCGTAGGGCGGTAAGCAAAACCGGAAAGCGTCTTGCCGACCGTTTTTTCTTTCTTTACATCATAAGAAACTAAAGAATAATCTTGTGCCTTGAGCGCGCTTGTTCCGTCCCAGCGTTTATCTAACGCAACAGACGCACACACTTGCGCAAAGGCCGCGGCATTGGAGCAAATCTGCATGGCATTCTCGCCGTAACCTTTTTGAGTACATACATAACCTTGTTCTAAATATTCATTACCGGTTTTACCTGCTTTTTTATATTCTTCACGCAAGTTATATAACTTTACATTACAAAAATTCAATACATCACCCGCTGTTTGCGCTTTACCGGAGGAAAGATAATGGCGCGAAGTACCGCCCGCATTGGAAACGGAAGCGGGATTTATTAACTCATTAACCTGTTCAAAGATTAACTTAATTTGGCTTCCGTAAGATTCTTCTTGAACCTCTTGCGCATCATAAACCGCCTGCTCAATTTGACCGCGCAAAGCTTCATTTTGCCGCTGGGCCGCAACGCCCGCTGCGTAAGAAGGTGCTACAGAAGTAAAAATCAACGAAAAACTAAGGACGAGTGATATAAGTTTTAACATAAACAATATTCTCCGGTAATTAAGAAGTTTTATACTTCCCTATATCGTAATTGTAGTACAAATGCGACGGAAAAACAAGGGGAAAAAGTACCCATTTTCGTCCTAGGACTAAAGGCCCAGATGTTTCTGGGCCCTTTGGCTACCAGTCGGCGTCTTTGCCTATGGGGGAAATAGGCAGTTCGTTGCCGAAGGTAAACCCGCGCGGCTGCTCGTGCACCGAGAGATTTTCCGCCAAATAACGGCGGATATCGGGCAACTGCTCCGCACCGAACCCGTCGTTGGGTACGATAAAGGCTTTTAAGCGTTTACCTTCTTCGGGGCGCATCAGGCGCACCTTACACGCTTTAACCGCCGGATGTTTGGCAAGAATTTCTTCGGTATGTTTGGGGTAAACATTAACGCCCGCCACCTGCACGCACGCGTCAGTGCGTTTAAGGGGGCGGATAAAACGCTCTTTAACAACTTCTACTTCATCGGGAAATACGACCCAAGTATCTTGGCTTGCGCGCTTTATAAGCGGTTGCTCTTCGCGCAAAGAAATGTCCCAATAGGGTAGTATTGCAAACGGCTCGCCCGCGCCCGTGCGGTAAGCGATACCGCCCGTTTCGCTGGCCCCGTAAACTTCGCTAAATTGCGCGGCGCCGGTTTCTTTCAAACCTTTAATAATATCGTCGGAGCAAGGCGCGGTGGAAGATACCGCATGCACACCTTGGGGGAATTTATTGCCCGCTTTTAGCCAAAAATGCCAAAAAAGCGGAAAACCGGCCAATACGTCGCCGTCACGCAATAATTCTTGCCAATTCTGCGTAGGGATAGGCGGCAAATGCACCGACGGAATATTCCACACGCGCGCGAAAACAATATAGAAGAAAAACCCGTATAAGTGGTTGCGCGGAGTAATAGCGATTAAGCGTTTTGCACCTGAAAATAATTTGCCCACGCCAAGGCCTTCTTCTTCCAACATACGCTCGCTATGGGTAAAGTGTTTTGGCGTTCCCGTACTGCCGGAAGTGGAAAACACCACCTTGCGGTTTTTGAGATACGACGCGTAGGCAAAATCGCACATTAAATCAAAATGGGAAAAAGCGCGGGGGGTAAAACTAAAAAAACTGCCCGTTTCTTCAAAACATTTTTGCTTAATGGATTCGGGGATAACCGATAAATCAATTTCGTCTTGCGTGTCAAAAACAGCCAGTGCGTCTTTTTTATAACGCCCGAGTTCGGTGCGGAAAATATCGGTAATTACGGCACGCACATCCGTTTTAAGCAGCATATTTTTTAACCTCTATATTTAAGGTACTGCCCGCGAAAGTTTCGCAAAAATCAAAATCACGCGCTTTATCTAATTGCTGCCCGAAAGCAACCGCGCTATGCGCGCACGAGCAAAAATCGGGCATTTCTACCTTATTTTGCGTCTCATCCGTACGGCTAAAAGTAATCTCTTGCACGACGAATTTGGTGTTTATCGTAGATTCGGCGCAAACCGCAAACGCGGCCGCCACGCGCTTAAAGGGGTGCGGATAGCCGCATAAAAGCGGGGCAAAATCATTTTCGTATTGGGGTAAAATAGCGGGTAAAACGGGGTTAATGTCTTCGGCAACGGCCACTAAAACGTCTTTACACATTTTTTTTGCAAGCAATTGTTGCGCGGTTAAAAGCGCGCCCGCAAAAGACGCGTCTAACTGCCCCGTAATCAAACAAGGCCCCTTGATATGCAAGAACATAGAGAGCGTAAGTCCGGTGGAATTATGCACCGAACTCGCAAAAGCGGTGGGCGAAGATAACGCGTCGCCGTCTGTAATAATGCTGTCCATAAATTTGCACGTGCTCTCTAACGCGCCCGCGCCCATTGCAATACTGAGCCCCATATCTTCTTTACTCGCATTTTTATCTATTCCGGCTTGCTCCAAACTGCGAAACGCACACAACAACGCATTTTTGGAAATCCCTTCCATACGGCGCAATTTGCGCGTTTCCACAAAGGGCGTAAAATCTTCCGCCTGTGCGTCGCCGAGTAAATAAGAAAATCCGTTAATAAAAAGTTTAGGCTGCATCTTGCGCTCCTAATACAATGGCCGCATTACACCCGCCGAAAGCAAGCGAGTCTGACAGCGCAAAGCGTTTGGTAACGGCGGTAACTTGCGTGGTTGGGGTGAAGCCGATATTTTCGTCGTATTGCTCAAAACCAACGGTAGGGGGAACTATCTTTTTATTTAAGGCTTCTATCGTCAATACCGCTTCCACCGCGCCCGCCGCACCTAGCGTGTGTCCGGTAACGCCTTTAGAGCCCCAAACGGGCACTTGCGGGCATAGCGTGCGAAAGGCCACCCCTTCAGCGGGGTCATTGGCCGTGCTGGCGGTGCCATGTGCATTGATAAAGGCTAAATCGTCGGCAGTAAGGCCCGCTTCTTTTAAGGCAAAATTGATGGCTTTAATGAGTCCCTTGGCTTCGGGATCCGGTGCGGTTTGGTGGTAAGCGTCGCACGCGTTGCCGTAACCGAGCACATAGCCTTGCGCGTGCAAGTTAAATTCTTCGGCGGTAGCATGACTTACAAGTAAAAATGCGCCCGCGCCTTCGCCCACGTTAATTCCCGCGCGGTTTTTGGAAAAGGGTTTACACCGCTCTTTGCCGGCTACCATCAAGCGGATAAACCCGTCGTAGGGGCTTAAACTGATTTCGTCGGTACCGCCGCACAAAACCGCGTCGCACAAGCCGGTGTCTATCCAACTTTTGGCTATACCCACCGCGTCGGTGCCGCTGGCGCAAGCGGTTACAATGGTTTGAAAGGGGCCTGTAAAACCGAAATGACGGCTGATCGTTTGTGCGGTAGGCAACGCCAAATAATTTTTCAGTTCGCGCGCATCTTGGGCGGAAAATTCACCTTTGCGCCAATGGTGATATACGTCAAAACAATGAAAAGACGCATCCACCGAACTGCCCACCACTACGCCCACCCGTTTGGTGTGCAACTGCTCGGGGGTAATGCCCGCTTGTGCGAACGCTTCGTTAGCGCACGCAATAAATAAAAATTGGCTGATAGATTGTTCGGGGTTTCGGGCGGCTAAAAAATCATCCGCCACCATAAAAACGGGGTAAGTATCCGTATAACTGCTATGCACGCGGTGCGCGGGCAGGCCGAAACAAGCGCGCCCTTTGAGCGCGCCGTCAAAGGCGTCCGCCGCACTGTTTCCGCAAGCGCACACACACCCATAACCCGCAATTTTTACTCCGCGTGAAAGACTCATTATTTTTTCCGGTTCTTTTCAATATAATCGGCTAACGTGCCCAACGTCTTAAACACTTCGCGGCCTTGTTGCATATTTTCAATGGTAATGCCGTATTTTTTTTGAAGCAGCATAATCAGTTCCACCGCGTCAAGGCTGTCCAAACCGATTCCGCTGTCGCCGAAAATGGCATCTTCGGCCGTATAGCCCGAAAGGTCCGCACCGCCCAAATCAATATTGGCGGAAATCATCTGTTTAATTTCATCTATTGTTTGTTGTTGCATACAGGCTCCCACAAATCATAATAATTAAAAAACTGATATGGATATTTTATACAAAATTGGGCGAGTGCGTCCACCACTTGTTGCGCGTAACGCGCGTAAGACGCTTTTTGCGCGCCCGAATCTTCTACGTAAAACGGGGGGAATACCCATGCGGAAAATTTCCCTTTACCTTGCCACGGGAAAAAGGACGTTACTATGGGGGCGCCCGTAACGGCGGCTATGCGGTAGAAACTATACGGCACGCGTATTTTACCGCCTAAAAAGTCCGCTTCCACCGCGTTTTTTTCGTTGCCAAACACGCGGTCCGCCATAGCGCACACTGCTTCCCCGCGCGCCAAAGCCGCCATCATTTCGTCCACGCCGCCCAACGGGCCAGCCGGATTGATAAACGTAAAAGGCGCTTTTTGCCCGCTATGCTCGCTGACGAGTTTATCGTTATCTTTCGGGTTGCGGTAGTAAAGCACGTGCAAGGGGATATTCAAAAAAGAAAGTACATTAACCGCCTCTTGCCAACACCCGACGTGTGCGCAAAGCAGTAAAATGCCTTTCCCTTGTGCAATCAGCGCGCTAAATTGCGCGCGCATATCGGGGTCAACTGCCATTTCTTCGCTTCCTAAAATACCCATAGCGGCGCGGTCAACAAGGGTACGCGCAAAGGTTAAATTAAGCAAATAGGTATGCTTAAAAAATTTCCATTTTGTTTTGGGTGCAAAACGGCGCGTAATATAGGCGCGCGACTTACTTGCATATTTGCCGCGTACGCAGTAGCAAAACACCAAGGGATATAAGAACCAATACGCGAGCGTCCGCCCGCCCAGACTAATTAAGGCATAAATAAAGCGGTGTTTCCAACGCGAAGCGGTACTTTTGCCGGTTTGCTCTTTAAGTTCGTTCACGAAAACTCCTGTGTAAAATAAACCCTACTGCCCATACTATAATAAAAACGATACACGCTAAACAAGGCGCCACGATAAACGAGCCGAGCACCCACTCCCACACACGTTGCATAAACTGCCGCCCGAGCGTAGTTAAGTTAAATTCCGTCAAAAAATGCCCGTAGCGCACGTAATAGCCTACTTCAATGCAAATAGCGGGGATAAACGGCCCGATACATAATTTTTCAAACGAAACTACGACTATGCGGTTCAAATTCCACCACCCCGCACCGAAAAACATAATCACCTGACGGATACCGATTAGCGCAATACTCCCGCAAAACACACCCCACGCAGCCGCAAAGGCGTTTTTGGTGATGTTTCCTTTCGTGCGCAAGTGTTCCACAAGGGCCTCAAGGTAGCCTTTTTTGGCAATCGGTTTTCCTTCTTCGCGCACAAATTGGCGGTGGGGAAGAGGGAGCATAGAGCGCATAGTTAAATAGGTATTAAGTAGCGTAAGACGCCCGTTGTCTTTGAGTTTATGAAAATGGGAAATGCGCTCTTTAGGGTAACTGACCGATACTTTTATTTCGCGCACGTCAAAACCGGCCCAACGCGCACGGACTACGATTTCCACTTCAAACGTGTAGCGCCTTGTCCACGTGCGCACCGCACGCAGTAACTCCACCGGATAACACCGGAAACCGCTTTGGATATCGCGTACTTTTTTGCCGGTTTGAAAATGCACCCAAAAACCGCCGAACTCACGCCCGAAACGCGACGAGGCGGGCACAGAGTTATCAAACCGGCGCACGCCGATAACGAGTGCGCGGGGGTATTTTTGGCTCATCCGCACGAGTTTAACAGCCTCTGCGGGGTTGTGCTGCCCGTCGGCATCAATCGTGATAATGTGGGTAAAGCCGTTTTCGTAGGCCCAATCGGCACTATCTAAAATAACGGCCCCTTTGCCGCGGTTTTTTTCAAAACGAAGCAATGTAACAGGTAAACCCGCCAGCAATTTTTCGGGGGAAGTCGTACTGCCGTCATCTACCACTAACACATCGGGACACACCGATAAGGCTTGCTCGCAAACGCGGCGCAGGGTATCTGCGTGGTTGTAGTGGGGGATAACGATTAAAAATTTCATTTTAAGTTTATCTTTCCTGCTTTCCAACGTTGGCAAACGTCTTCGTAGAAATCGGGCCGTACAAAAAGCACGTTGCCCGTTTTATCCAGTAACAGTTGCACGCTGTATCCGCGCGCCATGACGTTTTTATTTTCATCTAAAATCGTAAAATCGTAATTAAGGCGCACCGCTTCGCTGTAAAACAAACGCGCTTTGATTTCGTAGGTGTGGTTATAAATGAGCGGGCGCAAATAATCAATATGCATTTGGCGCACCGGCAAGGTGTATCCGCGGCTGAAAAAATCTTGATATCCTATGCCCAAAGCGTCGCCAAGCGCACAGCGCGCATCTTCCATATAGGCCGCATAATGCCCGTGCCACATAATGCCCATGGGGTCAATTTCGTTAAAACGCACCGTACGGAAAAACGATTTCTCAAGCGGCGCGGGGGCCCCTTGCGGGGTGGTAAAATAGGTAAATTGTTTCATAACTGCTCCTTGCGTGTTACGCTGAAAATCAACTGGCTGATTTTTTCGCCTGTTTTTACATCGGAAAGTTCCGCCATAAAACTATTTTCGCCGCGCGCGGTTAAATTGACCGCAATTTGCGTTCCCGGCACAACGGGTTTTATAAATTTGGCGCGCGACACTTGCGCAATTTGCGTTTGGGCGGCTAAAAATTGCCCGGCCGCGTGCGCACATAAACTCATCTGGCAGACCGCGGGCAAAACGGGGTGCTGCTCAAAATGGCCCGCAAACGCGGGAAAATCGGGCGCAAGTGTGTATAAATAACCACGTTCGCTTTTCCCCTTAAAACAAGATGCTACCGCTTTATCTACCGACATAACACCCCCTGCGTGCGCACTTCCATATCGGCGCGCAACGATTTATCGTAATACAAAATTTTCTCGGGCGGGCATACGTTAAAAAAATAAGTCCGCGCCAAGGTATCAAAAGCCTTTACCGCGCGCGCGGGCAATTTAGGCAGTTGGTAATAAACGTAGGTTTTACCCGCCGTAACGCGCATATCGGCCAGTTTAACGCCGCTTTCGCCAAACACCACCAAGCGCACGTCGTGGCCGTCAAATACGCTCACGCCCGAAAACCCCATTTCGTAGCGTGCTACTAACCCCGAAAACTGCACCGCTTTTGACGAGTCTAACACGTCTTGCGGATTAGGCGCGTAAATAAAAGGGGAACTGCACCCCCCACAAAAAAGAACCGCTGCCCAAAATAATTTTCTCATTTTTTACGCTCCAAAAATGCGGGCAGAATAAAAAGCGACGCGCACACCGCCGCGCTTATTCCCACAAACGACGAAAATCCCATCATAAAAAGCACTTCGTGTTTAGCAGCAATCAGTACCCCGAATCCCGCTAACGTGGAAAGGCCCGCCGCCATGAGTGCACGGGGGGGATAAAGTGCGCGGTCTGCCCCACGCTTATATTTTATTACTTGGAAAATGCCGTAATCAATACCGAGTCCCATCAGTAGCGGTAAAAACACGAGCACAAACAAATTGACCCGCACCCCGAAAAGCGCAAAACACCCAAACGTCACGCACGCCCCGAACACAACGGGGACAAAACAAATCAGCGTATCTTTTAATTTCCTAAACACCAACCACACCGCCGAGAAATTAAAAAGTAATGCCAAAAGCACAATTTGCAATGCCTGATTTTTAACACCATGCATCAATTGTTCTTGCAGCGCAAAGCGCGAGAAAAAGAACACGTTTTTATTATCGGCAATCTGCTTATATTCACTTGTATCCGCTACGTGGTTTACAATGCCGTACGAGCCGTCCGTGAGCGCGATAACGGGGTTATAAAAAACCGATAAATCAAGCGGCCCCACAAGGGGTGCATCCGCCAGTGTGTGCTCAAAAAAAGGCGTAAACGCATCCGGTGCAAAACCGAATTGCGGGGCGTATTCTTCCAATAAAAGGCGCGCATAATTACGGCGGTTTGCATTCCAAAAATCAGCCCAACGGCGTTTATTTTGGGTTTGCCCGCGCTGGGACACAAACAACCCGCTCACCGCCAAAGGCTCGGGGAGTTTGGCCGATAAAATCTCGTTGCGCATAAGGGCTTCTTCTTGCGAAGCACCCAACACGAAAAGTAAGGCCTGTTTATCCGCAATTACAGGTAAGGCATTATCAAAGAGTTGCTTATCTTGCTTGAAGGCGGGCGAAGTGGAATTTAACTCGGCTATATCGCGGCTAAAGCGCGTACGAGTTACGCCCCACCAACCGAACACAAGCACCAAGGCGCACACCGCCAATGCTACCGCTCGGGGAAGTGCATAAGTGCGCGTAACGACCGGCAAACTTTGCTTGGCGACGTTTTGAAAATACGGCGGGAAAATCTGCAACGCGCAAAAAAGCGCAAGCGCAAGGGCACAGAGTGAAAAAACCGCAATCTGCCTAAACACTTCTACCGACGAGCAAAATAGCGCACAAAAGCACAATGCCGACGTCATAAAGTTACAAAATAAATGTTTTTTAAGGGATGCAAGCGTCTGCGCGGACGCGCTTGGCGACGCTTGCAACGCAAAAAACACGTACACCGCATAATCCAGCGATAACCCCGCCACCACGCTCCCAAAGCCCAGCGTAATGCCCGAAATTTCGCCGAAAATTAACCCCGTAACCAATGCCGCGGGCGGCAACACTATAACGGGCAACGCATAAATAAGCAGCGCGCTTTTTTGACGGAAAAAGATAAAAAACACCGCACTTAAACACGTAAGCGCAAGCAGGGTGATCACGCGCAAATCGCGCTTAATAATTTGCACATTTTCCCATGTGTAGCGCAAGGATCCTAAATAAAATACGCGCAGACCGGGGGAAAGTTGTTGTTGCACGGACACAAAAAAATCATTTATTTTTTGAGCGGTATTAAAATCGGTACTTTTGCCGCTTACATCATACATACCGATTTGTGTTTTCCCGTCGGCAGAAGTGAGTAATCCGTCCTGAAATTCAAGGCCCGTACCTTTCCCCAACGCGGCAAGTTTGCCCGTTATCAGGCTCATTAAATTAAACGGGTCATAGGGGATAATTTGCTTGAGAAAAGTGCTTTGTAGCGAGAGTAAATTTTCATAATGCGCGCCCAGATTTTTCTGCGTTTCTTCGGGCGTTAGCAACTGCGCGGCACGTGCCGCATCCGCCGCCGAAAAACGTGCGGGCAGTCCGCCCAAAAGCACCCGCGCAAAATCTGCCGGCGGCACAAACAACGGGCGCACAAGGCCTTTACTGACGAGTTCGTCGCGCACGGTTAGTGCCCTTTCGCGGGCTTCCTCTTCGTCGGCGGCATGGGTAACTACAAACAATTTTTGCCCCAGCGCGCTGTGTTCAAAAAGTTCCACCGGTTTGCGCACCGAAGCGGGCACCATAGATAAAATATTTTCACTTACGCGCAGTTGCGTGCATAACCCCGCACACGCAAGCGTAAAGAGCGCGAGCCAAAGGAGTTTTTTGTGCGCGCGCAAAACGTGTTTCATTGAAAATCCTCGGAGGGGATAGGGGTATTAAGCACACTACCCGTAAAATTAAACAGAGTAAAATCGCCGTTTTTTTCGGTAATTTTAACAGCGGATACGCGCGGCGGGTTTTCGGTGCGCTCTACCCAAACAGTGATATTATCAATTATGTCGTTTGCAGCGTTTATCGGCGTGAAAACGAGTTTGTTTTCCGCTTGCGTAATGCGGTAGGTTTTAGCGAGTTCGCGGATATCCAACGTCAGCCACACCATCATTTGCGCGGCCGCATTGCGCGCAAGGCCGTTTTTAACGGGCGTCTTTTTGCCGTCGCGCACGCGAAATATTTTTTTCCCTTCTATAATAAAGCCGTTTGCAAAAGGTTGTTGATATTCCCAACGTAATTTTTGCGCGGTTTTATCAAACTTAAAAATACCTTTGCTGACTACGGGCGCGGTAAAAAGCGCAAGGTGTTTTTCTTCGGTAAACTCGCTTTGCGCGGTCTTCACGCGCGCGAGTTGTTCGGCAAGTTCGTCCGTTACCGCGTCCGCACCGACGCACACCGCAAAAAACAAAAAGAATAATCCGCAAAAAAGTTTTTTTATCATACGCCCACCGGAGTTCCGTGCCATAAGAAAATATACAAAGACGCTTTGGCGAGTAGCGTGTCTCCGCGCCACACTTCGCCTTTAACAATGCGCGTTTCAAAACAATTATCCGTTTCTTCCGTACGTACTTCCAAAACGTCTCCCGCGCGCACGTCGCCTAAAAACTCCGCACCGCGCACTTGCACCAAATAGCCGCCCCCGTCATTAGAGAGCCCTTGTTGTTCACGCCGGTACGCTTCGCACACGGCGTAGCCCTGCGCAATCATTTCGCAAAATACTTCGGGCGATAACGTGCCGTCCGCGCGCATAAATAAATGGTCTTTTGAAATCGTTGTTTTGGCAACGCCTTTTACGCCATCAATCGCGGTAATTTCGTCAATTAAAAGCATGGGCGGTTTATGCGGAATAAGCGATGTAACGGGGGGAAAACTCATACGCACTCCTGATTTACAAAATTCATAATTTGCTTTTTAATATCCTGCGCCATTTTAAGATGCCCGATTTCGCCCCCATAACCCGCGCACGACACTTCGGGAAACGATTTTAACACGATTTTTGCCGCTTTAATGCATTTGGCCCCCGCAGGGAGCATAATTTGCGTTCCCGCGATCGCCACCGGTACGACGGGTAAATTTAACTTTTCCGCCAAATAAAACGCGCCACTCTTAAAACGTGCCTGCGGGTTTTTACGCGAGCCTTGCGGAAAAAGCACAATACTGCATCCGTTTTCAACGGCTTTTTGACAACGCGATAACATTTCTTCGGGCGGTGTTTTTTCGGCATCTAAATAGCCGGCGCGGTCCATCACAAAATGAAAAAAGGGAATCTTAAATACCCACCCTTTGGTAATATACACAACGTTATCAAACCCGAGCGCGCCGATTGTATATAAGTCTAACGCCGAGGCATGGTTAGCCACCACCACATAAGGTTTACTAGTGCGCGGAGCAATTTCCACGCGTAATCCGCGCGAGGCCAAGCGCATAAAAAACACAATTCCGCGCGATTGCACATACACAAACTTGCGCACCATTTTGCCATTTTTATCGCCGAAGAAATATAAAAAAGGCTCCGCGACAAGGGCCGAAACAGCCAGCCACAAAATTGCCGCGGGAGCGATAAAAATCGTATTGAAACAAGTGCGCAGCGCGTCCATATTATTTATTATTTTCGCGGGCTAATTTTTCAATAAAATTATACAAATCGTTGAGCGTTACCATAGAGCGGATATCATAGCCTTGACGCAAGGTAAAACCGAATTTTTGCTCCAAAACTACCACCATATCCACCGCATCTAAACTATCCAAGCCCAAATCGGTTTGGAAATTAGCCGTCGGAACTAATTTTTCCGCAGACAATTCAAATTCGGCCGATAAGGCTTCATTGGTTTTTTGAATAATTTCTTCGCGTGTAATCACACAGGC
>Ga0310690_10007103_pt1 | contig 14508 bp, 8 predicted proteins | sample AusTroGonzalo_MG_2_FD_207661 | JGI IMG/M metagenome (GOLD analysis project Ga0310690, IMG submission 207661) | Bovine rumen microbial communities from tropical cattle in Woodstock, Queensland, Australia - Gonzalo_04 (v2) (version 2) | ecosystem: Host-associated > Mammals > Digestive system >...
CTACAACGCCTTTCATGTGAAGATCACATGCTTCGTTGACGTCGTATCCATACCTGTTCTGAAGGATGTTCAGTATTTCGTGCTTGAAGATACACACTGCCATGCGCCACGGGATGTTGATCACCTCTGGCGGAGCATCTAGGAACATCGGCGCGATAACGCCTCGTCCTGTATAGTGGTTTCGATGCCCGTGGCAGGATTTACGAATGAACCCTTCCTTCTTGGCAAGCTTCGGGACAATGATCGACTCGGTATACTTGATCCAAGCCGAATACACTCTCCACACATATTTGTCAATCTTGATTGGGTTAGTCTCTGGGTGATTGTTGAGCTTGCGAATCACAACATCCAGTTCCAGCCATGCTTCCAGGATATATTCCGCAGACTTGTCGTCATAGGACATGGATCCTGACTTGGTAAGCACGTGGAGAGACTGATCCAAGATCGGTATGTGCCGTACGAACAACTGGTTCCTGTAAGTGCTGAGGAACTCTTTGATCAACTCATCTTCCTTGGCTTTGACACCTCGGCCCTTCATGTTCATGATGAAGTTGATGATATCGTCGAAGTTGTTGTAGAAATACGACATGCCTTGGCCTAGCTTGGCATATTCACCGACCAGCTGAGCATTGGGATCGAGTAGACTATCCAAGATGCTCATCCTGCGTTTGAACAGGGTCCCCATCCATGCCTTGAGTATCCGATAGGCCGACGGATGCAAGAATGGAGGAAGTGTTTCGGGGATGGTTAACCAGCCACCGAACTCTACGTCGTCAGAGAACGGAGTTGTGCAGATTGACTTGCACTTCGGACAGACAGTCCCTTCGTTGTAGTTGCCCTTGAGGTAACCGCACTTACAGGAAGCTGCGAAACTTAAACTACCGTCACTTACCTGACAGACTTGTTTGATGATGTCTTCGAGAGAACACTCGGATCCATCGATGGTCTCAAGACCTGTTGCGATGACTCTCTGCTCTGGATCGTTGGCGAACTCTTTATCGAAGTCCATCAGAGGGAGTTTGTTAACAACCTGCTGATAGTTCCTCGGATTACGAGCCTTGACGATTGCGTCCAGTTTAGGGAGCCACTCCCTCGCTAATTCAGATGTCTTGAAACAGAATGCTCTCCAGTCATCATTCGCATTGAAATCTCTTACCTGCATTGTTTTCCTTTTTGAGACAAATTAAGAAAAGAGATACGAAGGAGGTCTGGGAAGGTTACCCTTCCCAGAACCTCCCGACGACTGGATGACCTTAGTACACCCAGGTACCGCCGTAGCCGAACTGCTGAGCGACCGCACCACCAGCGAACTGATAGACGGCGTTCATACCGACGAGACGGCTCGAGTCGAACGTCATGTTCGTGCTCGTGGAGCCGAACGAGACATTCGGGAGCAGCGCCGCGATGGACGAGCCGAGAGCGTTGACGAACTCGGGCTTGAGGACGAGACGATGCGTGCAGTACAGCAACGCGATCTTGTCCGCAGGCCAGAACTGCTCGAGAAGCTTCGCCTGATCCTCGATCGCCTGACCGTACATCGGGTTCGGGATCGAGAGAAGAGCATCCGCGAGATCGCGGCTGATCTTCATGCTGCCCTTCGGATTGACCATGTTGATGAAGTCAACCCAGCGGGTGTCAAGCCACTCGCCGTTCTTGCGGTCGCCGACCTGGATGAAACCATCGTAACGGATGAACTCCGCCTGACGGATGTCGCCAACAGCGGACGCGATGGAACCGCCGGTGAAGTCGTCGATCTCCTTCTTGAGCTTGTCGGGATTGGCGACGAACTCGCGAACGCACGGGAACTGCTCCGCACCTTCCTGGAGGTCGAGCTCGAGGATCGGGTGACAAACACCATCCGGACCCGGCTGGAACCACTGGCGGACGAACTCGTCGCGACGCTCGACGTCCGTGATGAAATAAGGCTTGCCAGCCTTGTCCAGCACGAGGATGCCGAAGTTGCGACCCTGAGGTCCGTAGTTGGAGAACTCCTCCATCCAGCCACCATAGGTGATGAACTGAGTGACGGCGATCGACAGAAGCACCGAGCACATGCCGGTGGTAGTGATCGGAGACACCATGCCCGAAGTATCGATAACCACGTGTGGCTGGAACTTGGGACCAGTCGTGTAGTTCATCGTCTTCGTGAAGTAGGTGAAGCCAGTCACCGCGCCGATCGGCTTGCGGATCTCTTCGATCTGGCCAGTGCGTTCGTTGCGCTCCTGCGTGAGAACATCGAGACGAACGCCGATCGTGTGATACGGCAGCGTCTTCTTGAAGTTCCTGAGGTATGCGTCGACCTCGTCGAGACGGGTCGTGACGGAGTAACGAAGACCGTTGGCGGAGAACTCTGCAGCCGTAACCTTCGAAAGCTCGCCATCGTACGACATGATCTTCGTGACGATGTTCTTAGCCTTCGTGGTGGCGTCGTCGTACTCGTGCTCCATGACGACCACGAGATCGAGAAGCTTCTGGGTGAGACCCAGGTTCTTCATCGTGAGGTCGATCTTGTTCGCAGCCGTGCAAGTCGGCGCGTGCAGAGCGGATGCCGGACGAACGTACGTGCTGTGGAACAGATATGCCACGGCGAGTTCGTCGGTCGTGAATATGCGAGCCTCGCAATTGCCGAGCGACGCCTTGACGACGTCGAGCTCAATCTTGCCGTTGCTCATGGACTTGACCTGCGCCACGATGTCATCGACGAAGGCTTCCCCTTCCTTCGACAACTGCGTAGCGGACGGAGCGAACGCGATGAAATCGAGGAGCGACTTCGCCCCACGAGCACGGCTCGCACCGGTTTCTCTCTTCTCAGATGCCTCGCCAGCTTCTGCAGCGCCAGCGATAGCGATATGTGACTCTCCCATTGTGAGTCCTTTCTTGTGTTGTTAACTGCCTGCTTTGGTATACCAAAATCCAGAAATGAATCAGGCGTCTTCATCTCTGAATCGCATCAAATCGATAATATATGACCGAGTTCAATTTGGACTCGAGCACACAGATGCACGCGAATCATAACTTTACGTGGTTATGATAAATTTTAACACAAACTCAGCTCGGAGACAACCATGTTATCAAGTTTGATAGACTCAATACCGAATGGAAACCCCAAGCACCCGTTCGTCCTGTACCGGCTTATCAACACGATAGAAGCTAGGATGAAGGTGGCTGTGAGCAAATTTGATCTCATCAAGAACACCATAGTGCGTACACCAGGTGTTGACCTGTTGCGCTACTTCCTTCTTAACTTTGATCTTGAAGAAGCCGCTTCGTACTCGGACCTTTCATCCATGTACATCCAGATGATGGAGAATTACAGGATTAAGTATCGAGTATCGTTTGACCCGATCTACACCAAGACTCTTAGCGGTGGACGATTCATATCTGGTCCTCAGAAGATTCAGACTTCCGAAATTCTTCTGAACTCCACTCGTGCAAACCCAAGCTCATCTCTTTTCTTTTATGAAGGATGGGAGTCGTGGAAGAATGTACGAGGAGTTAGGATACTTTGGCATGATTCCCCGGAGCTGTCCATTGACTGCATTCCAGGATACATGATGTTCACCAAGAAACGTCCTACTACCGCTGTCATCTCCATCGACATCCCTGTGCTGCTTACCAAGTGGTATGTCTACAACAAGGAATACGAAGGAGACAAGAGTCCAGAGAAGTTCATCCTGATGGAGTACCGTAATTTCTACAAGGACTCCGTAGACATCTGGTTCACCAATCTTCTTACAACTGTTATCACCAAGCCAGACGCCACTGTGTCCGAGATAGTGGATGAACAGGTTGTTCCTAGCTGGGTAACCGGCAGTGGAATGGTTGAACAGGGAGTCACAGCTATCAAAGAGCTCACTTCCCTTCTCAATTCCAGGATGGTCAAATTCCAGGATATCCTCGATACGGAGCTTCATCCTCGCTGGATAAGCATCCGTAAACACATCAAGTGTCTTGAGAGTCAGACCTACATGGAAGAAACCAAGCAGTATCTGTGGCTCAACATGATACGGTACTTGCCTCTCATGCGCATGATGTGCGCTATATTCAGGCTGGATGTGGGGAACCCACTCTACGAACAGACTATGCGCAAAGCTTACAACTGGTACGTCAACAACATCAAGTACGCGAATGCGCCTACGTTGCAGTGGATGCAGCCAGTTAAGAACTATGTGAACGCCGTTAATAGGGAGTTCGAGGACATCTTCTCTGATCAATTACGGCGAGATGCGGGCAGTACAGTCCAAGCCGACGCCTAAGCATCGGCCTGTGGAGACTGTACATACCAATAGGCGACCGTATAAAAAAATATAGAAGAACCCGGTAGAGGAGGCCAAAACCTCCTCTACCAGGGTCTCTATTTCTGTTTCATCGGCGAAATTCGCCTGCGAATTACAGATGAGCGAACAAACTCGACGTACCAGACCGTATAATAGCCAGGGGATGACTATCATCAGGAGAAACTATCTTCCTGTCCGCACTAGCTGCATTCAGAGCTATTTCGGTCACTTCCAGGTAGGAAGTGGTAACAGCCACCGCTGGATTATACATCCCAACCTTCACTTTGTAGGCAGTTGGATTGTTCAGGAAGCTCTTCAGAAGTTCTCCATTGCCTGAGAGATACGCCTTGGTCAGCTTGATGTAGGCATAATGCGTCGTATCGTGCACAAGCGTATTCTCGATGATGGAAGCACTGAGGACTTTCTTGTAGGTCGCATCAAGGTCTGCAAATTTGACTTCTACGTACATTTCTATTCCTCCTTACGAATGGATCTTGATCTGACGCAGGTCAAACCTGTCATTGACTTGACTGAACGTACCCATGAACACTTCCATCGCGAGCTTGATATAAGTACCAGACGTGAGAGCCGTGTTCATCTTGGTTCCGTCGTAGGATTCGACAATGATGTCCGATCTGGTCATCTTGTTCAGTCTGACTATGGAGTAGCAGTCATCCTCGTAGCAGAACGGTACGGATGCTTCCGCACTAGTTTCCTTGGTCACAACAGGTACGTGTACCACAGGGTATGTGTCCCTTACTCTGTCGTAGAATACGACTGTCATCGCACGAATTGCCCGAAGATCAAGCTCTTTCTGGAGATACTTGTCAAGACACACTTGCGACTCAAATGTCGATCCTGCAGCAGATGCAGGGTTTGCAGCTGTAGAACCAGTGCAATCGGGACACATGTATCCCGCCTTAGGAGCGAACTGTGCAAGCGAAATGCTTCCGTTCCACACAAGTACGCCATCGTCAGGATCCAAGAACTTGAGTACACATTCAGATCCAGCAGAACCAGCCGTCCACTTCATACCTACGTTAGGCATTGAGAACTCCGTGTCCTGATCGTAGGTACCAGAGGTCATGACGAGATATCCAGCCGTCTTGGGATTGGTACCTAACGGCGGAGTCTCCTCCTTGATAGCCTTGGCAACCAGTCTACGTTCGAACAGAGCCGACAGTCCGTGTTCAACACAGTACTGTTGGATGTTAACACTGGCTACGATGCTACTTTCAACGTAGGTGTAGTTGGATTGCTGCTCGTAGTACTTCTTGCTACCAGACGCAGTACGATCAATGGTCTTGGTATAGACATACTGATCGTCGTACTTGTAGTAACGTCTGCCAGCGACAACGGATTCGTCGTCTGTAGCTTTGTAGGTGTTGTGGTAGTAGACTGCGATGAGTCCGTCAGACGTGAAGTTGAGCTGTTCAGGATCTGTCACAAGCTCCCAGCTAGATCCAGCACCAGACTTGTTGGTAACGGTGATGGTGTCATTGCTGACTGTGTACTCGTCTTCCTTGTAGCGATCGAAGTTCCAACCAATCTGCAGTATGATACCAGATGCCTTGCCGTTGTCGCTACCAGATTTGACCCAGCACAGACGAGCAGCTACAGTGTCGTGATCAACAACCCTTGCTATGTCATCCACACTAGAACCAGAACGCTGGTTAGTTCCGATGGTACGAATCATCATGACCTGCGACTTATTGGGTCTCTCCATGTCAACATCGATGATGAACTCGTAGTTCCACCTGCGAAGTGCAGACGCAACACGGAACTGACCGATGTCATTGATCTCGTCACCAGAATACGCAGTTGGGTAGATCTGAGCTACGTTGATCCAGTGGAACCCCGCAGAGTCGATACTGATATTGTGTTCGACCTGACAGTTGAAGTTGTGGAATGACTCGATCTTGGTAATACGCTTGTTAAGACCAATGAGGTAGAGCTGATCCTTAAGCGTGTCCTCAGTTATCAGGCCACCTTCAGCAAGGATCGCCCTTGCATTGGTTACTTCCTGATGAAGAATGCGGAGATCCCTTGCATTCGCAGTTCCACCAAACGCGTGATAGGACACGAATACGACACCAGCAGTCTGATTGATGAACTTGATACCACGGTACACACCAGACGTATTGACCGTCATAGCAGTACGACCAATGTCCACATCTGTGATGACATAGTCAACACCAGGAGTGAGACGATTGAACGAAGCATCACTGCCCATACTGGCAAGAGTACCTGTTGCACTTCCGCCAAGAGCAGCTATAAGCTCTCTGGCTTCATCTCTGTTACTGAGTATGATCCTTCTGGTAGTAGAGATGTGCGACCTGTTACTGGATACAACAGACACATCTGAATAGATGAACAGATAACGAATGCCATCTTCGATGTATCTGGAGACATTGCTCTCCTTCAGAGTAACTTCTACTTCATCGAACATGTGGACAGTAAGACCGTCTGCATAGAACGAACCTCTTGAAGGCTGAATGAAGTTGATCGAATTTGCTGTGTTGACTTCATGACGTTCATAGCGAACGAAGTTCTCCGGTGCAATGCCAGTACGGTCCTCTTCCAGGATGTCATTGACATCGAGTTCAGTACCGAACAAGCTACCAGATATAGTGCTGCGTTCCAGCCTCGAGATACGATTGAGAGTATCGAGCATCAAAGAGGGAGAGTACTTGGGACCGATACCATCGATCTCCTCGTAGTTGCTCTTGCGCTCCATCCTAGGACGCTGGTACTTGATCTTGATCTTGACCTGTGGTGCCGAAGTACTAGGGACCAGGCTGGTGAACTTGATCTTGGTAGCGAAGTCCGGATTGAAGTCATCAGGAACATTCGGGACCGTGAGCATCTCTGCTCTAAGTTGCTCCACTACAGCAGCTACTTCAGCATCGTCATCAGGACTGACGACTTCCCATCCAGTGCTGATGTCTTCAGCAGTAACGCTTCCGTTACCAGCCATGACAAGCTTCTGTACAGTCAGATTGTGCGTAGTCCCATCAGGAGCGCTGTAGTTAACATACGCTGGGTATCTGAGCGTGATAGTCTGATTTGGCTTGAAGATGACAAACAGCTCTTCATAGGAGAAGTTGTCATACGACAAGCCCTCAGGATTCACGCCGTTTATATCGTAAATCATTTCTTGTTTCCCTGTTATTAGCCACCAAGTTGGATGATCTTCTTCATGAGGAGATTCTTCTGAGTGGTCATGTCAGTGAGAGCCTTCTCGGCATCCTTGTACCTACGGTAGTAGTTACGTTCACGGACGATCTCCGGATCACTGAGATAGACTTCCTGAGACAGTTCTCCCTTGGTACCGTAGATTGTTCCAAGTTTACCGTTCACTTCAGAAGGTATCGTAGATCCGATGATCCAGGACTTGAGGACATCGTGATCCTCAGCATCCTTGCCGACATACTCGAACCAGAGTCCGGAGTACATACCAGCAACAGTGCTATCCATCTTAACCTTACGAGCAACTGTGTTGGCGAACACAGCTATGTCTGCAGGTTTGAGGACAGTTGAAGTGGTAAGAACTCCACCCTCAGCAGGAGTGTAAGCGAACGTCTTTCCAACCATCTTCACAGACTCTTCCGTGGAGTAGTCGAGACGGTACATCGGAACCTTAACGTAGGTACCATGTTCATCGGCAACGAAGGTGTGCTCAGAGATCTTCTGGTAAGCAATGTAAGCACCAGACTGAGCTTCCTCAGTCGTGATCTCATCGTAGGTCTTGCCAGCATCAATGTAGTACTTGGTAGGATCGGGAAGACTCGTTGCTTTCGTGATGATACCATTCACTACACTTGTGATCTCTTCTTCAGTCCACTCTTCGCCGAGAGTTTCGAGAGCAGCTTCCTGAGTATCGACGATGATGTCGGAACCCTTGATAGGAACCATCCTAGATCCATCATCGTAGTAGTACGTGGCAGTAGGATTGATAGTGCCAGTGAACTCATGGAACAACTGTACCTTGGTGAAGTACTTAGTAGACTCGTCGATATCCGACATCTTTACCACTTCGAAATACGGACCAAGATCCTTGTACTTGGTACCAGTATCGCCTTCTTCGGCCAGACGGAATGTAGAGATGAGATCTCCAGATATAGCATCCACAGTCTGGTAGATAGGAAGATCAGGATCTGTCTTGGTAAGGTAGGCGACGTTCTCATCGAAATACAGATCCAAGTAGGCTGTCTTACCATCGATGGTGACCGTCCTCTCCAGTTCCTTGACGAACTTGGCAAGAGAAATATCCACCTTCCTAGTGATGATGTCATCGATGACGATCTGCTCACTCGGATCGAATCCTTCACCTGCTGAAGACACAATGGTCTTGAGACGGCCACCTATCACGATCTGCTTGCCGAGCATCTCTGCACGGTTGTCAACCGTAACGTAAGCAGGCTTGCCAGGTATCCTGATGTTGGTGAGAGCATTGTACTCGTCCCTGTTGAGCCACTTGGTATCGACAGAGACAAGGTTGACCTTGAGAGGAGGAATGCCGTACATCATCAGGTCCTCACGGATCCTGGTGAGGATGTTATCCATCTCCTCAGGTTTGTCCCAGTAACCGATATCAACTGCGAGAGACACGTTCCTGAACTCTTCGATGCTGACCTCAGGTATTCCCTTGATAGCCAACTCAGGAACCCACAACACATCTTCTACACCTGCTACAACATCTTCAAGTTTGTAGATGGGACCATTGGAGAAGTTGAGTTCCTCGATTCTCTGCTTGGTAACTACAGATGTACCAGTCTCAAGGAGTTTCTCCTTGACAGACTTGACAGTAACGATGGACGTTTTGCCTTCTGAGACAACCGCTTTGTTCTCTGCAGTGATAACAGAGACAGGAGTGTAGACGGGTTCGTACTGGTCTACTGGAGCGCCATTGAAATACGACCTGTAATCGTCCTTGGAGATTCCCAAAGGTGCGAAGAACGAATCGTAGAGATTCGCATCGTTTGCACGGATGAGATCCGCGTAAGTGGTTATCTGTTTGACGGTGAAAACCCCACCTCCTTTGTGGAGACAGGTCACCCCGGTGGTGCTGCACACACCGTGTCGTTCGAACTCTGGTTTGAACGTGAAACGGTATGTTCTGCCCACTAAAAGTTGCTGTTCGAGCATGTTAATACTCCTTAAAACTTAAACGCATAAAATTGCCTGAGAAACGTTAAAAGAACTATACAATTTAGCTCACTGTAGGACCCTCTAAGGAGCCCTACAGTGAACCATAATTGCACTATGCGTTACCATCTGCAAATGCGTCGTAGTTGTTGTACATCAGAGTCACATGGGACGCTCCACCGATGAAGATCGGATAGAGGTTCTTAGGTGCTCTCCTGTACACATACTCCACAGATTCACACTTACAGGATACCGATCTGTATCCGTCAACATGATCGTAATTGAACTTGACCTCTGTGTTAGGGGTGAATATGAACGGATCACATGTTTCAATTCCAAAACCAACAACTGTGTTCTGGGCTGCTCCAAGTGAGGATTCGATAGCGAATTCATTGCCCATGGAAGGAGCATATGCCATATTCACAGGTTCGTTGGCATTGACAGCATCTGTAGGTACGACAACCATGTTGGTGATAACAGGTTTCATGTTGAACTTGTCGTCTTCCACCAACTGTTTGGATGAAATCATTACTCGATCAAGTGCTTGCATGTTGGCAGCATTGCACGAGTTTTCGGTCCCAAGGAAACTCCAGTTATTCTCTGCTACTGGAGTATTGAGGAGGACGTGAGTGCAAGTATCACCATCATCCAGAGTTTCTGTGAATGTATACTTCTTGAGACCTACTAATGTGTCGTTACCGAGCGAATACACCTGAACAACCCGTTTAGCTACGCTATCGCCATAACGTGGGAAGATATACCACGTTCCATCCGTAACGTATGAACATAGTCCGTTTCGATAGATCCCCATACCAGGGCCAGTCTGCAAGTATCCAATGATGTCAGCTATGCCGAAATCAGGAGGTATGACGAAATTGGTGTACAGGTTGTCATTGTCAGGCGTCGCTATGTAGGCCTTAGTGAACCCAAACTCCGCCACAACATACCTGAGGATATCAATCATCCTCACTTCACCGAAGATACCGTGTATGCGCTTGTGTCTAGCAACATAGAGATCGTTATCTACCAACTCTACTTTAAGTGGGAAAGTAGGTTCTGCAGTGGCAGGGTTCTTCGGAATAGATGGATCAACATCAGAGGGTTTGAGCCTTGCTCCGGACATGCTCTTGTAGATGTCACGCAGATTAAGCAAGATGGCTCTGTACTGTCTACAGAACGATGGGGTGTAGTCGTCTATTGGAGCAATTCCGTCGTCGATTGGTGTGAAGGACAACTCGCACATCAAGTTAGCTCTGGCATTGTAGAGAGCCTCATACATGTTGGCACTCAGTTCCAGGTTGACTATGATCTTGTCAGAGATGTTGCTGATGAAGTCCTGCGAAATCGTTATATCCGATATCTCCCTCGATACAAGAAGCGTATAACTAGGGAGAGACGGATTGGTAAAAGTCATTGTTATGTTGTAGTGCGATGATTCATTCTTCTCACGTATGTTATCCAAGATGCGTTTCATCTCGGACTTCATCATCGTACTCAACGCTTCAGAAAGTATCATGTTCTACTCTCCTTGTTAGAAGATACCAGGACCGAACAGCTTAAGCCTCTGCATAAGGGTCAGCTTGGTCTTAGGTTTGGGCTTACGATCCTCGATGTCCTTGTTCTTGCTCTTGAGCTTCTTAAGTGCAAACTTGGCATCCTCGATAAATGCCTGCATGTCCTTATCTACCTTGAGTCCACCCATCTGGGCTTTAACAGAATCATACTGCTTGATGTAGGCTTCCAGAAAGGCTACTACCTTGGGAACATCATCACTGAACTTGAAAGCGAACTCGTGTCCGTTGACTATCAAGTCAATGACGTTGATGATTGGAAGTCTTGTGTAACAGAGGTTGTTCTCTTCCATCGGTGACACGGCATTGAGCATCGGTACGTTCGGGTGATCGATGTAGTACTGATGGACAACTGGACGGTAGGACTCTCTGACGTACATCTCGAATAGAGTCTTGTTGAGGGTTTCGTCCAGTGTACGATAGATGGGAGATGAATACCTTGTTTCGTCTCTTCTTGCCATAAATGAATCTCCTAAGAAAAATCATACCATTGCTCGTATGAAGCAAATAATGAGAGGACTGGTGTCGGGATTTCTCCCAGACACCAGCCTCCCTGTCAGTGATTATTCGTAAACTCCGGCGTTGGCATGAATGTACCTGACTGCAGTCCTTGCCAAGAAGATGTAGATAGGCATCTTGTAGAACTGCTGGATAGGAGGAAGCTTGTAAGCAAGCTTCATACAATTCATGAGAGCTTCCAGGTTGATACTCCTCTTCTTGAAGAAGTCCCTGATAAGTTTCTTGAAGTCATCCGATCCATCAAGCATGTAAGCCAGTGCTGAATTGGAGTCATCTGTCACACAGTCGCCACAAGCATTGCAACAGCCGTTACAGCAGATAACACACTCCTTGTAGTGAGGATGGATGTGGAGGAGCAGGTCTCCAACTATCTTGTCACTATCGGGATCGTTGAAGTCGTCTAGCGTAGCCGAAGAACCAGTCGTGTCAACGTTACCATCCTCTTCCTCGAAGAGCTCGGCAAGCGACTTGCTGTTGGGCTCCCACATGAAGTAGAGTTTGTTGATGAGTGCGTTAGCAACAACGGTCTTGGACTTGAGTGTACGACGAGCTACTGTTCCACCAACAGGAACTGCTTCAAGAGGAACGGACTGGTTGAGCAGAGCTCTCCAGATGTTGAAGTCCATGCAAGGAGCATCTCTGAAGAGCTGTTCAGCTACCAGCCCAGACTCATTGAAGTCAGCTATCTGGAACATGAAGTCGGTGACGTAAGGATCGTACACTTCATCGGGACGAACGTAGGATCCCATGATCATCCTGTCTATGAACTTGGCATTGTAGTAAGTGAGCATCCTGGCAGAATTGAGTTCCAGGAACTTCATCGCTACATACTCACTGTGGTACAGGAGTGCACCAGGTTCATTGAGCGTGCGCTGCTTGTCGAACCAAGCCTGGTCAATGACGTGATCTTCCAGTTCAGCATCAACTTCCTTGTCCATCCAGTGATCAAGCTTGAACATGATCTTGAACCCTGTACCGGACTTGATAGACATACGCTGAGGGATCTCAGTGACAGTCATCATGCCCCAAGTACCGGGCTGGACTTCCATGATGAAGACGTCACCCTTGTTCGGGTTGAACCCTGGATAGAGCGCAGCTTCACCACTCAGCTTGTTGATGTTCTCAGCAGGATCGTGTTCATACTGCAGACTGTTGAGCAGCCGCATCTTGAAGTTGTGGATCTTCTTGCGGTTCTTATGCGTGCGATCCTTCTTCAGGTCGATGTCATTAGGCATCCCCTTGTTGTCTGCTTCGGGATGCATCTGAAGATAGTAGGTAACCGTTATCTCAGAACCATTCGCATAGCCTTTAAGATCTGCGATGATCTGTCCACGACGATCTGTGTTGACCGCGGTTGCGTTGTGGTAGGTATCCTCAACGTACTCTCGCATGGACAGGTTCTGATCGAACGTAGGTTCCAACTTTTCTTGATGTGGAGGCATGACATCGGGAGTAGTCTCATCCCCTACAGGGATGGGCTTCTCTATCTCTTTCGGTGGTTCATTAGTCTCCTGGTCAGAACCATCGGGGTAAAATCCAAATCCCATAATTGTCAACCTTGTTTCTTAGTTGCTGTGATAGTGGCCACGAACGTTCTGGCCGATGCATCTCCACCGATCTGGTAAGACTTGAACTTGGTGTCTTTGAGTGTCTTCGTCTCATCGTCTTCAACTTCCTTGTTGTAGGTATTGACTTCGTCGATGAGTTCGAACGCGTTTTTGACATCGACGTGGTTGATAGGATCAGCTCTATACGAGATGACAAGACGGTAGATGGAAGTTTTCCGTCTAGAGAAGATCGTCAGAGTCTCACCGTCGAAATCAAGCAGTGCTTTGGACACGGGGAAGTCGTGAGCGAAGACAGATATGTGGAAGTAGCAGTTGGAAGGTTCCAGGCAAGTACTCTGTTCGTCACGCAAGATCCTTAGAACGGTATCATTGAGTTTGTACCCGGGAAGCCCATCCTTGAGATTGATCTTGGTGACTCCTTGTTCATTGTCGGGATCATCCAGAGTGAACGCCGCAATGAAGAATGGAACATAGTTGTTCCTCAGCATCCTGGTACCAGTCTGTGGTGTCCACTTATCCCACCAAGGATAGTGGATACAACCGCGAGGATCGTCCTTGAAGTTCTGTTTCCACCAAGCATCTACAGCACGGTTCTGCCACATGATCGCACCGTTGTTGACCTCGCGGACATCTTTGTCCATGGGGATCATCTTCCAGGTAACTTCATGCTGGTTAACCACGATGGGATACATCATGGTAATACGGTTGGTCCTGGAGAACTGGACAGTCATGTTGCAGTTGATCGTGTAACCGTTCTCTTTTACTTCAGGAGCATCCTGAGTACATTCCAACTGATAGAGTGCCATCGCATTATTGCGAAGACCTACCATCTCGCGGGTTCTGAGATCATTGCGGTTGAGGTTCCACGAGATTTGCCCCGCTGACTTGGCAGCCAACCAAGAGTTGTAAGCCTCGTTGGTCTGCTCAAAATCGGTAAGTGTATACAAGTACTTCATCGCTGCCTGGATAGCTCTAGGCATCGGGAAATCATACTGTATCGGGACGTAGCCGTACATTTCACCGTTGGCGAATGTGGCGAAGATCTCCGAAAGACACAGCTGAGCTGGCGTAAGATCATGGAAATCCAGCTTGATCTCAAGTGTGAATGAAGATCCGACATCCCACTGTTGGATATCGATATAAGTATCAGGATCATGGAAGACCGAGTACTCACGATCGGTAAAATCAGTCGGTGTCCACCCGCGTTTGTAGGTCTTGAGATCACTGTGCCTGATAAGGACATTACCGTTACCTAGATCAACAGTGTTCTTGTTACCCATCCACTTGAGGTTGTACGGGTTGACAGAAGGGGTAAGACGTGCAGTGCAACGATAATCAAACAGCTTAGGACGATTGTTCTTATCCAGTGTATTGGACGTCTCTCTGAAGTCCGACACCAGATGAACCTCTTCCATGAGGTGGTTG
>Ga0310690_10007104_pt1 | contig 14507 bp, 10 predicted proteins | sample AusTroGonzalo_MG_2_FD_207661 | JGI IMG/M metagenome (GOLD analysis project Ga0310690, IMG submission 207661) | Bovine rumen microbial communities from tropical cattle in Woodstock, Queensland, Australia - Gonzalo_04 (v2) (version 2) | ecosystem: Host-associated > Mammals > Digestive system >...
TCAAGGGTGAATAAGGACTCATATAGTCGGAGCCGAAACTGCGTAACGTTACGAGATGCTTGACGAGCAAGGTCACTGCGAAGAGGATGCCGAGGACGCCGAGCAGGGCGGCGGCTGCCACGAAGATCAGGCGAAGCAGACTGTACGTGCCCACGTCGTCGGGTACAAGATACAGCCCGATCGAGGAGAGTGCGGTCACGAGCACGGCGGGAGAAGAGAGTAGACCTGCACTTACCGCCGTTTCACCAAGCACGATGGCACCGACGATGGAGAGCGCCATGCCGACGTATCGCGGCATTCGCACACTGGCTTCATTCAAGATGTCGAATATGATAAGCACGAGCACCATTTCAAGAGTAGGGGAGAGGGGCGTCCCATTCGTGCTGTTCAGGATGGTGATGAGAAATTTCAGCGGAAGCACTTGATACTGAAATTCCTGCACCGCAACGAAGACCGCCGGCAGAAAGAGTGCGATCAAGGCTCCGAATAAACGCAAAAAACGAGTTACGGTCACGCGCGAATTTCGTTTGAAATAGTCTTGACTGTCCTGAAAACTTTCGAGCAAGATATGCGGAACGGTCAATGCGATGGGGCTTCCGTCCACCAAGATAGCCACCCGCCCTTCCAACAGTTTCGCCGCTACGACATCGGGCTTCTCTAAAGAGCCCACTTGCGGGAAAAGAGAGGTCGGGTCGTCCTCGATAAATTTGGTCAGATATGAGCTGTCGATGATGCCGTCTATGTCGATATGCGAGAGGCGTTCATTCACAAGATCCACCGTCTTTTTCGCGGCTACGTCGGAGAGATAGCAGACGCATACCGTGCTAGAAGTGTGCCGACCGATTTTGCGTTCTTGTATGACGAGGTGCGGGTCGCGTAGGCGTCGACGGAGGAGCGATGTATTTACGGTGATATCCTCGGTGAATCCCTCACGCGGTCCTTTCAAGACGCTGCTGGTAGGAGGCTCGCTCACCGTTCTTCGTTCCCATTTCTTCACCGAAAATAGATATATGCATTTTTCGTCCTCGAGAAAGAGCGCAGTCGCACCTCCGCATATTTCGGGGATGGTATCCTTTATGCTTTGCACCGTACGCACGGGCGCGGCAGTGTAAGTCTCTTCTTTGAGACCATTCATGGGCCCGCGATAGCCTGTCAGCGGCTTAATGACGGCGGATTCGAGGAGCTCTTTGTCGATCAGCGCGTCGAAAGCGACATAGAGACATGGGGTGTCTCCCACTCGCCCTTCGAAAAGCGATAAGTCACTGCTCTCGCCGAAAGCGGTACACAGCGTCTTTTTTACCTGTGATATTTTCATGGCGATAGTATGCGATGTCAGCGTCTGAATTATCATAAATACGCGTCAGGGAAAGAGGTTTATTTCTAATTATTAACAAATGGAATGTAGCGCTTTCATATTGACAAGCCACGCGCGCGTATGATAAGATGTATATACAAAATTTATTTTTGGAGGTTTATCTATGAAGAAAAGGTTTGGCATAATTATCGCCATACTGCTCTGCGTTATGCTTCTTCTGACCTTCGTCGCTTGTAAGAGTAGCGGCGATTCTCTGAAGGGTGTTGACAACTCTGTGATCCAAGAAGCATATCAGAAGATCGAGGCAGGCATCGACGCTTGGTTGAAGCAGAATGCATCGGACAAAGCCGTGAACTTGTCTACGGAGCTTGAGGAAGCGCTGAAAACCGACAGCAATTATTTCCTGATCACTACCGATAGGAATGCGCTCATCCCCGAAGTATCCGTCGCTTATAACAAAGATGCGGCGAACTACACCGTCACCTTCATTTGGAAGAATGGTAAGAAGACGCTCACCAAAGAGTTCACGCATGCAGTCGTCATCGCCGAGTATGACGGTTGGGCAGGTTCCTTCAAGGATGGTTATTATGACACTGTCAAGCTGAAGAAGCAGAAGATCACCAACGATAAGCTCGATGTACTCGATAAGATCTTGGATTCTGCGTTCGGCATGGTGAATAAGACTGTTACCGACTCCGTCAGCGGACAGTTCGGCGTGGAAGGCAAGGTCGGCGTGGAAGTCAAGGACTACAATTACGGCCTTGAAGTGAAAGGCAATATGGATCTCCTTGCTCTTTCCGAAGACACTGAGAATAACACCGAGTTCTCCATCGTCTTGAAGAGAGACGAGAAGGTCGATCTCGGCGGTATCTACTATGAGAATGCAGCAGAGGAAAAGGATACCTATCTTTATCTCAGCTACAAGAAGAAGGATGGCACCTACGAGTATAAGAAGCTCAACTATGCCACGCTGAATAAGTTCTTCGATATGTTGGGACTTCAGTTCAGAGACGGTAAAGAGGATGTCATCAAATCCGCGAAGAAGAATAGCGGATTGGATCTCCTGTTCGAGCTCATCGGTCTCGGCAGATCGACGGGCGACCTCGTATCTCAGATCGCGGGCGGCTTGATCGAGGCTTATACCGGTGCGACGAAGACGAATGAGAAGATCTATGTCATCGATGTCAACTTCGGTACCTTGATGGCTACTGTGCAGAAATACGGCGGTTTGCTGAACGGCATGGTCCAAGAATACGTCAAAGACATTGATCTGCTCAAGAACCTTGATATGACCGGTATCCATGGTATCGTCGGTCACATCACCATCACGGTCTTGGCGGATGCCGAAGGTAACCTCAGTGACTTCGAACTCTCCGTCAATATCCCGAAGTGTACCGTTTACTTTAACGCGGACGAAAGCAAGGGTAGCTACGATATCCCCGCGATCAGCTTCGGCATTTATGCGAAAGACTTCATCCTTGATGCGGATCGTGTCGTTGCGGACGTGATCCCCGACGTGGTCATCGAAGAGGCGGAGTACTTCAGCCCGACGAACGTGAACTTCAGCGGCGATATAGTCGTCTCTACGCAAGAGAGCGCTGAGGCTGCTGCACAAGTGGATACCTATCATTATCACCTCGTCACCGAAGCGAACCCCTTCAAGCCCAGCCAGATCAAGGCGTCCTTCAGCATCATGCATACGCCCGGCGACACTTACAAGCCGACGGATGCATCCACCGAGCTCTTCTTCAAGCTTACTTACGATCAGTCCACTCGTACGATTGCGACAGGCGGCACCGTCTATAAGCTCAATGACGAAGGCAAAAAGGCTTACACCTTTACGGTAACGGGTGATGAATTTAAGAAGGATTTCAATGATTGGCTCGGTATTACCTCTTGGAGCGGCATTGATTGGGATGAGAAAGGTTACTATTATGTAAAAGATTGGAATGCACTCCTCACCAGTGCAAAGAACTTGCTCGATAATGAGCTCGGCAGATATCTCATCGAATACTATCAGAATAAGAAGATGCCGGTCAGCGCGGGCGGTCTCAGCGATGGCTCCGATCAGAAAGCGGATGAGCAGGCTTCTTCTACAGATAATATCAAGAAGTATGTCGAGGGTGGCATTTCTATCTTCAAGAAGATCAAGAATTCCAACGTAAAGCTCGAGGAAGGATTCACCTTCACGATCACGGCGGAAGAGCTGAATGAGATCTTGGACGATATCAATAAGCTCATCGGCAAGGATCTTGTCGGCATCATCAACAGGAATGTTCCCGGCGTCAATATTCCTGATGTGATCACCGATCCGTCCGACATCCAGCTCTACGTGGCTACCAAGGAGCATAAGGATGAGATGTATCTCACCTTCACCTATAGCGACGACAAGTATGAGCTGACCATCGATAAGAACGATATCATCTTCAAGCTCACCAAGGAAGACGGCAAAGTGTATAACTTCACGATCGTTTACGACGAGGCGACGGAGAGCGTCACCGCTACGTATTCGAAGCCGAATACTGCCGCTGCTATCGTTACCTTAAAGAACGTCGAGTTCGTTTGGGGTGATAAGAATGACAACAATCTCGAGATGTTCACCGAAGATCAGCTCAAAGAAGAAAACGTTGGTAAGATCTTCGACGAATCCGGCGAAGGCATCGGCACGACGTTGGCAGGAGAAGTGATGAAGTTCGCGAATGCGGACATCATCAGATTCGCAAGCGAGAAGCTCGGCGAGCTCTTCGTGAGAATGTTGATTAGGAATGAAGTGATCGGATATACGCACGCTTCCGCAAACTGATTAACAAGAAAAAACAGCCTTCTTGCTTTCACGCAAGAGGGCTGTTTTTTTATGCGAAAGGAAGGGTACCTCTTTCTATGTAAATACCTATGATCCCTTAAAATATTCCAAGAGCCAACGTCTGTTTATTCGTAATGGCAGTGAAGAATTTGTCCGCTGTACCGGAGAAGAAAAAGGGTGCAAAAAATCCACCGAAACAATCGGTGGATTTCTTTACGTATTCGTATAAAAATTACGATCAATATTCGGCGTTCTTCACCGTTCTCGGGAAGGGGAGCACGTCTCGGATATTGGAGATACCGGTGACGTACATCACGAGTCTCTCGAAGCCGATGCCGAAACCTGCGTGTTTCGTCCCGCCGTATACGCGGAGGTTACGGTACCACCAGTAATCCTCCTTCTTGAGCCCGAGTTCGTCCATTCTGCGGTCGAGCATATCCAGACGTTCTTCTCTCTGACTGCCGCCTACGAGTTCGCCGATACCGGGCACCAAGAGGTCCATCGCCGCGACAGTCTTGCCGTCGTCGTTCATACGCATGTAGAATGCTTTGATTTCTTTGGGATAGTCGGTGAGGAAGATGGGGCGCTTGAAATGCTTCTCGGTCAGGTATCTCTCGTGCTCGGACTGCAGGTCGCACCCCCAGTACACGGGATAGTCGAACTTCTCACCGCAGTTTTGCAATATCTCGATCGCCTGCGTATATTTGACCTCTTTGAACTTCAGATCGAGCATCTTATTCAAACGGTTTACAAGATCCTTATCTACGAATTTATTCAGAAACTCAATGTCTTGTGCACAGCGTTCCATCGTGTAGCGCACGGCGAACTTCAAGAGATCCTCTACGAGCGCCATATTATCTTTGAGATCGGCAAATGCGATCTCCGGCTCGATCATCCAGAACTCAGCCGCGTGACGCGAGGTATTGCTGTTCTCCGCGCGGAATGTGGGCCCGAAAGTATACACGTTGCTGAAAGCCATGCAGAAGGTCTCTACGTTCAGCTGACCAGACACGGTGAGGTTCGCCCTCTTGCCGAAAAAGTCCTTGGTGTAGTCTATCTCGCCCTTGTCGGTACGAGGAGGATTCTCTAAGTCAAGCGCCGTGATCTGGAACATCTCGCCCGCACCTTCGGCGTCACTCGTCGTGACGATGGGAGTGTGCACATAGATGAAGCCGTGATCCGCAAAATAACGATGGATCGCCTGCGCGAGTACGCTGCGAATGCGGAATACGGCGTTGAAGGTATTCGTGCGCGGACGGAGATAGGCTTGCTCGCGGAGATATTCAAGAGATGCAGCCTTCTTCTGAATGGGGAAGTCGGGGGTGGAAGCGCCTTCAATGAAGATGGACGTAGCCAAAAGCTCAAAGGGCTGCTTCGCATCGGGCGTAAGGACGAAGGTGCCTTTCACGCGGAGTGACGCGCCGACATTCTGTTTGATGATCTCGTCGAAATTCTCGAGGTTTTCTCTCTCGGCGACTACTTGGAGCTTGTTGAAGCAAGTACCGTCGGAGAGCTCGATGAACTTATCGTTACGAATGGTCTTGATCCAGCCGCAGACGGATACTTCCTCGCCCGAAGCCGGAGTATTGAAGTACAGATCTTTTATAAAAGTACGTTTCATAGTATTTTACCTCGCAATAATCATAGCACATTCGCCCGCGTATGAAAAGGGATTTATGCGCATTCTTATTTCAAAAAAGGAAAAGCGGGGAGGAAAGACTCGAGTCGGACAAGGATTTGCGCGCGTATACGCGCGTTCCATGATTGACTTCGCGCGAGGGATTTGCTACAATAGAAGCAGTCAGGATCGAGCGTTTGCAAGGGGAGGCTTTGCTGTATAAATGCCCGATCGGAGGAATGTCGTGTCTATCAATCTTACCGGAGAAAAACGAGCGAAACTTGCGGAAAAGATCCAAGCTATTCGGGAATACATTCTTTCCGCGCCGCAGGGCAGCGATACGCATTTGATATCCTATCTCGAAGAAATAGAGCAAGATATTATGGGGAAGAAGTACGGGCTCGTCTTCGAGGACCATCGTGAGACCATCGATGATCTTTTGGCGCACAGCATGCCCATCGTGAAGGAAGAAGAGGAGCTCTTCTTCAGCCACGGCGGGCAGACACATTATCTCGTCGAAGGGGATAATCTTGCGTCGTTATACGTGCTTCGTGAGACGTACGCCGAGAAGGTGAACGCCATCTACATAGATCCTCCCTACAATACGGGGAATAAGGACTTTGTGTATGATGACGCTTTCGTGGAGTCTAAGGACGCTTATCGCCACAGCAAGTGGCTGTCCTTCATGTCCAAGAGGCTGGAGGTGGCACGGGATCTTTTGTCATCGGATGGGGTGATATTCATTAGTATCGATGAGAAGGAAGTGTACGATCTCAAACTTCTTCTCGATGAAATATTCGGAGAGAGGAATTTCCTCAATGACTTCATTTGGATCAATAATCTGAAGGGCAGACAGATCCGCGTCGGGGGTGCGGTGAAGACGTACGAGCACGTCATGTGCTACGCAAAAGATGCCGCCGAGGTGCCGTCTTTCGTCGGGAATATCCGCGACTTGAAGAAGACGATGCCGTCGGTGTATAAGCTTGCGAATTATCCCGTTTTGATGGATGAGAAAGGATCTTTCGTCATTAAAAACGAGCTGTACAATACCAATTCTGCCTTTAATGAAGAGACCAGACCGAACCTCGTTTTCAACATTCTGTATAATCCTTCGACGGGAGAGGTCGACTTCTCCGATGCGTTCTCAGAGGAGGCGGTGCCCGAAGGGTACGTGCTTATTCCGCCGCATAAGAATGGAGACGGAGCCCATGCTTATCACGCTTGGCGTTGGTCTAAACAGAAGATCCTTGCGGAGAAAGAGGACCTGTATTTTACCGAGATCAAGGGCATATATAAGGTGTATACCAAGATACGCGATTACGAACGAACGAACGTGAAAGATCTTCTGACCGATATCGGAAACGGGAACAGCGAGCTGACGGCTCTCTTCGGAAAGGCTGTGTTCTCTTATCCGAAATCTACGAAACTTATGCGCGTGCTTCTCGGATGTATCGAGAAGAAAGACGCGATCGTTTTGGACTTCTTTGCGGGTTCGGGCACGACGGGGCACGCCGTCATGTCGATGAACCAAGCGGATGGGGGTGATCGCACTTTCATCTTATGCACGAATAACGAGAATGATATCTGCAGGAAGGTGACGTACGAACGCATACGCCGCGCCATCCTCGCGGAGAATTATCAAGCAAGTTTGAAATATCTTAAAGTGGATTACCTGCCTAAGGAGAAAGACGGCGAATAACGTTCTCTGTCTATGGAGGAGTGTAGCGTATGTTATGGATTAGGAATTTGACGAAACGATACGGAGATAAGACGGCAGTGGATGATCTTACGATGGAGGTCAATCGGGGAGAGCTCTGCGCCTTTATCGGGCATAACGGCGCGGGAAAGACCACCACGCTGAAATGTGTGGCGGGCATTCTCGGTTTTGACGAAGGCGGCATATACGTAGATGGCGTATCGGTGGCGGAGCAGCCTCTCTCGACCAAGAAAAAGATCGCATATATCCCCGATAACCCCGATGTTTACGAGTTTATGACGGGGAACCAATACTTGAATTTTATTGCCGATATTTTCGGCATTTCTTTAGAAGAGAGGAAAGAGAAGGTCTCCAAATTTGCCAAGGCGCTTGCATTAACGGAGGAAGAGCTCGCCACGCAGATCTCGGCATATTCGCACGGCATGAAGCAGAAACTCGTTTTGATCTCCGCCTTTCTGCATTCGCCGGAACTCATCTTGATGGATGAGCCTTTCGTTGGGCTGGACCCGAAGGCGAGCCACGTGCTGAAAGACATTATGAAGGATTTCTGTTCTGCGGGCGGCGCCATTCTCTTCTCCACTCATATTCTCGAGGTGGCGGAGCGTCTGTGCGATAAAGTAGCCATCATCAAGAACGGACGCTTGATGAAATGCGGCAGTATGGAAGAAGTAAAAGGAGACGCATCCTTGGAAGACATCTTCCTCGAGATGGAGGCGCAATGATGCTGAAAGCCCTGTTCAGGAAACAGTTTTCCGAGTTTTTCTCGATGTTTCTTAAAGATCGACGTACGGGGAAGGCTCGTTCCAAGGGTGGAGCCATCCTGTTTATCGCGATCATCGTGGCGTCTGCAGCGGGTATCGGTGCGACCTTTTACTCCGTTGCGAAGTCGATCATAGAGCCCACCTCGAACACGATGCCTTTCTTGTACTATTTCGTTATGGGTTTGATTGCTGTTGCAATCGGGCTTTTGGGCAGCATTTTCAATGCTTATTCCACTATTTATAACGCCAAGGATAATGAGCTTCTTCTCTCGATGCCCATTCCGCCGCGGCATATCGTTTTCGTACGCGTGGCAACCTTGGTGGCGCTCACTATGCTCTACGAATCGGTGGTGCTGATCCCCACTTTTATCGCGCGTGTGGTCAACAGACAAGTGACGTTGTTCGTCGTTATCAATCATCTTTTGCTCTACTTCTTCGTCACCCTCTTCGTCGTGGCGTTGACCTTATTGCTTGCCTTCGTCGTGGCTGCGGTCGCACGTAAAGTGAAGCGCAAGAGCCTCGTGACCGTCGTGATCTCTCTGATCTTTGTCGTTGTTTACTATTACTTGTATTTCAAAGCACAGAACGTATTGACTGAGTTGGTGAAGATGACCGAGGTGCCGTCTGCCATCAAGAAGGGACTGTTCCTTTTTTACTATATGGGACTTGCCGCGGAAGGGGATGCGGTGGGAATGTTGATCGTTGCGTCGATATCCGTGGCGGCTTTCGCCCTTTCGTACGCTGTCATAACCCTCTTATTCCGTCGTTTCGCCGTTGCGCGCTCGTCGGCGACTGTGAGGGGAAAAGTCGGCGATCTGCGTAGGGCTAAGCCGAGCGTCGCTCTCTTTAAACGCGAATGGAAACGCTTTATCTCTTTGCCGATATATATTTTGAATTGTTCTCTTGGGACGCTTATCATGCTTGGCGTCGGCTTGGTGGTCTATATAAAAGCGAATGCGATCTCTCAAGCGCTTGTCGTATTGTCCGAGATGTCTCCGAAGATGAACGGCGGCGTATTCGCGCTGTCTGCCGTCGCGATGGTCGTCGCGATGAATGATATCACCGCACCTTCCATATCGTTGGAGGGGCGCACTGTTTGGCTCATTCGTTCGCTCCCCGTTTCTCCCGTTTCGGTGTTTAAGGCGAAGATAGAACTGCACCTGACGCTCACTCTTTTGCCGGCGATGTTTATGGCGTCTTCTTTCGTGTATGCATTCCGACTTGACGTGCTTTCCTCTCTGCTTTTGTTCCTGACGGTGCCGGCATTTATCTTGCTTACCGGTTGCTTCGGGTTGATGATGAATCTTGTAAAGCCTTTTATGACTTGGAAAAACGAGACGGTACCCATGAAGAGCAGTCTCTCCGTATTTGTGACGCTTTTCGGTGCGTTTGCACTCGTCCTCGTGCTGACGGTCCTTTTTTTGCCGCTATCGCAATGGATCACGGATGCTTACTATCTGATGATCCTTTTCGTTATTTTTGGCGTGGGGGATCTCCTGCTCGTCAAGTGGTTGACGACGAGAGGGGTAAAACGTTTTGAGAATTTGACGTAAATATAAAAAATATGTAGGGCACGCCGATAGGCGTGCTTTTTTTTCACGATCAGTCCTTGGTAAAAGACGTATTCGTGCACTTGGGGCAAGGCGGAATCTTGTCGTTCTTGCCTACGTTAACGTTGGTGCCGCAATTCGTACAGCTGTACGTGCCGTCGCCGGGCTTTTCACCGGTGTGATAATATTTCATGCTATTATCCTCCTTTTATCTTGATACGGATATTTTTCCCGACTTTTTCGCCTTTTATACTTACAAAACGCGGCAAAGCAGACACGAGAGGATCGTACCGGCGAAGGTGGCGATGAGCGATATCGTGACGGCGCCTCGATATTTCTTAATCTTCGTTCCGCCCGTATACACCGCCACCACGTAGAGGACGGTTTCGCTGCTTCCTATGATCACACTTGCCGCGCGTGCAGCGTAACTGTCCGCCCCGTACGTTTTATAAATGTCGGAGAGAAGTCCGAGACTGCCGCTTCCGCTCATAGGTCGTACGATGATGAGTTCGGTCAGTTCGGAGGGTATGCCGAGCAGGCGAAAGAAGGGAGCGACTGCTTTCGCGAAAAGGGCGGCTAAGCCGCTGCTTTTGAATAGATTCACCGAGATCAGTACGGCGGCGAGGAAGGGGAAGAGCGTCTTTACCAGATCCAAGGCGCCTTTCGCTCCCTCGATAAATGCGTCGAAAAGGGGCACTTTTCGGATGGCTCCGACGATGAAATTCAGGGCGATGAAGGCGGGCAGAATGTAAACGCTCATGCTTTCTTCCTCGTGAGGAGGGTGAGAGAAATGCCGATGAGTGCGGTAAGGAGGGTGGCGATCACGGTCGGCAGGATAATGTCTGCGGGGGAGACGCTTCCCGCACTTGCACGTAATGCCACGATGGTAGCGGGTAAAAGCTGTACGCCGCAGGCGTTGATGACGATGAAGAGCACCGTGTGATCGCGCGCCGTTTCGTCTTCGCCTTGCAAGAGGGCTGTGGCGCGGATGCCGAGCGGCGTGGCGGCGGCGCCGATCCCGAGGAAGTTTGCGGCAAGATTCTCCGAGATGAGTGCGCGCGTCTCTTCCTTTTCGCCTTTGAAGAGACGTTTGGTCAAAGGGCGAAAAAGTTTTTCCGCCAGATCGGTCATGCCGTTACGTCGCATAATGCCCAGTACGCCGAGCCATAAAGCGTAGACGGCAAGCATCTTTACGGAGAGTTCAACCGCTTCCGTCGCCCCGCCGATCGCGACGGGGATTGCCGCCTCCGGATTCGTGAAAATAAAGTAAACAAGGCTTGCGCTCATCAGCAGAAAGAATAGTACGTTCATAGAACTATGCTATTCTTCCGCCTATGCTTTTATGTTATGGGTTCGGCGCTTCCGAAGTGAGAGAATAGAGGGCGTTTTTCGGTGGATAATAGTTCTCCCGTACGATCGCGACGGAGCGAATGCCGTTATGCGTATAGGTGCGATAAAGTACACTGTGGACGCCCTCTCTGCCCGCTGAAATAAGGGTGTATCCGGTGACGTCACGAAGCACTTCTCCTTTCTCGTCCTTGCATAGAAAGGGGATGCTTTGCAACACCTCACTTCTCAGGGTGTACTCACCCTCTTCCTTTTTGCCGAACACGCAGAAAGTCAGCGTGCATTCCTGTACTTCGGCGGCAAGATAGAGTGGGTACGGGGTATCGTTCGTGAAAGTAAAGTCGATGGCTTCAGACACCGTGCAGTCGCGAGAATACGCCACGTAACTGACAGGACGGGAGTGCGCCGCCGCATAGTTCGGCGTAAGCCCCGCCAGCAGAACGGCATTGTAGAGCGTGGTGCTGACTTGACATACACCGCCGCCCACGCCTTTAACGAATTCGCCCTGTATGACGATATTCGCCACGCGAAAGCCTCTCTCCTCTGTGCGTTGTCCGACGACCCCATTGAAAGAGAAGGTTTCTTGCGGTTGCAGAAGCGTTCCGTTTATTGCTTCTGCGGCAAGGCGAATGTTGTGACGTCTGTTCTCGCCCGAAGTGCGGAAGGAAGTGACGTATTTCCCCATTAAAGCGGTTTGGGCGCCGAGATCTTCGCAAGTGACCTCGGGGGTGACTTCTTCCGACAAGACGCGGACAGTTCCGCCGTGATCGAGTGCGCGCGCCACCTTTCCGCCGACGAGGTCGAGATCCACCTGTCGTCCCGCGCGTTCCTTATAATATATAAAAGGGTCGGATATTTTCTTTGTCCATTCGAGGGTGGCGTTTAGCGGGTCGATGCGCCGATGCTCACATTCGGCGGACAAATAATCTCCGAGTCCGACTCCGATGTAGTTTAAGCATTCTTTCGGCGTATACTTTCTGCGTAGCTTACGGTATAAGGGCGCATAGCCTCCTTCTCGCCGTGCTTGAAATTCGTGCGAGCTTTCTATGCGGACTTCGTGCCCGATCAGCTGCTCGCCGTCGATATAGATATCTACGTTGTGCTTGGTATAGGGCGCACCGAATGCGGATAAGAAGAGAAGGCAGAGAAGAGCGAAAAGACAGAGGGGTAGTACGCGTCTCATTTTTCCGTGGCGGGAGTCTTCGCCGTTGCCCACAGTATGGCGCCGATCCAGCCGATGACTGTCACGCCGAGGACAAGATTTACAACAGCAATGGCGACACGCTTCGGATGGCGGTTCTTAAAAGCGATAAAAGTCGGGATAAAGTACACGAATGCAGCGCAAAGAGCGAAAACGGCAATGAGTATATACGTCCAAATCTTCATTTTTTACACCTCCGAAGTAGTATGGAGCGGCAGAGAAAAAAATATTTTCGGGAACAAAAATGCGTTTTATTCAAAAAGAAATATTCGTTCAAAATCCGGTCGGCGTATCATTTTTGTCGAAAAAGTCCGAAATATGCGGGGAAAGCAAAAAACGCCCCTTTTTCCTTTTTGTTCAGAATATGCATAAACCACAATATCTTGTGTTTTGCAAAAAAAAAATCCCTATATTTTGTTATTTTTCCTATTGACAAAGCTTTTGTGCTATTGCTATACTAAATGAGCACGAATAATTTTGCTATGCGGGAATTCCGCTATGGAGGGAATATGTTAAACGTAAAGAAAAGAGATGGACAAATAGTACCTTTCGATCTTTCCAAGATCAAGATCGCGATCGAGAAAGCGTTCGATTCCGTTGAGCGCGCACATACCGAGGATATCATCGATCTCATCGCATTGAAAGTCTGTGCGGATTTTCAGAATAAGGTCAAAGACAACTGTATCACCGTTGAGGACATCCAGGACAGCGTCGAAGTGGTGTTGATCCAGGCAAGCTTCGTCGACGTAGCGAAGAGCTACATTCTTTACAGAAAACAACACGAGAAGGTTCGTAATATGAAGTCCACCATTGTGGACTACAAGTCTACCGTGGACAATTATCTTAAGATCAATGACTGGCGCGTGAAGGAGAACAGCACCGTGACTTATTCCGTCGGTGGCTTGATTCTCTCCAACAGTGGAGCCGTCACCGCGAATTATTGGCTCAGCGAGATCTATGACGATGAGATCGCCGACGCCCACAGAAATGCGGACATCCACATTCACGATCTTTCGATGCTTACCGGTTACTGTGCAGGTTGGAGTTTGAAGCAGCTCATTCAGGAAGGTCTTGGCGGCGTGCCCGGCAAGATCACGTCCGCTCCTGCGGCGCACCTCTCCACGCTGTGTAACCAGATGGTGAACTTCCTCGGTATCATGCAGAACGAATGGGCAGGCGCGCAGGCGTTCTCTTCCTTCGACACCTATCTCGCTCCTTTCGTCAAAGTGGATAACCTCTCTTATAAAGAGACCAAACAGTGCATCCAGTCCTTCATTTATGGCGTGAACACCCCTTCTCGTTGGGGCACGCAGTCTCCTTTCACGAATATTACCCTCGACTGGGTGGTACCCAACGATATGGCGGAGCTCAATGCGATCGTCGGCGGAAAGGAGATGAACTTCAAGTATAAAGACTGCGTCAAAGAAATGGCAATGGTGAATAAAGCCTTCATCGAGATCATGATCGAAGGCGATGCCAACGGCCGCGGCTTCCAGTATCCCATCCCGACCTACAGCATCACGCGTGACTTCGACTGGTCGGAGACGGAGAATAATAAGCTCCTTTTCGAGATGACTGCGAAGTACGGCACTCCTTATTTCAGCAACTACATCAACAGCGATATGGAGCCGTCCGACGTCAGAAGTATGTGCTGCCGTTTGCGTCTTGACCTCCGCGAGCTCAGGAAGAAGTCAGGCGGTTTCTTTGGTAGCGGCGAGAGCACCGGTAGCGTGGGCGTCGTCACCATCAATATGCCGCGTATCGCGTACCTTTCTAAGACGGAGGATGAGTTCTTCAAGAAGCTCACGCGTCTTATGGACATCGCAGCGCGTTCTTTGAAGATCAAGAGAGAAGTCATTACGAAGCTTCTCGGCGAAGGCCTCTATCCTTACACCAAGAGATATCTCGGCACCTTTAACAATCACTTCTCCACCATCGGTCTCGTGGGTATGAACGAAGCTTGCCTTAATGCGAAGTGGATCGGGAAAGATCTCACCACCACCGAGGCGCAGGAATTCACCAAGAAGACCTTGAACTTCATGCGTGAGAAGCTCTCCGACTATCAAGAGCTGTACGGCGATCTCTATAACCTCGAGGCGACGCCGGCAGAGTCCACCGCATACAGACTCGCAAAGCACGACAGGAAAAGATATCCCAATATCATCACCGCCACCGAAGGCGACGCGACGCCTTAC
>Ga0310690_10007105_pt1 | contig 14506 bp, 8 predicted proteins | sample AusTroGonzalo_MG_2_FD_207661 | JGI IMG/M metagenome (GOLD analysis project Ga0310690, IMG submission 207661) | Bovine rumen microbial communities from tropical cattle in Woodstock, Queensland, Australia - Gonzalo_04 (v2) (version 2) | ecosystem: Host-associated > Mammals > Digestive system >...
GTGAACCAGTAAACGCAAAAGGGCACATTTTTCTGCCGCGTAAAGATACTTAAGATTGGGGAAGGTTTAGTATAATATCGGGCGTAAACACCAGCCAGGGGATAAACACCATGAAAAAGCCACTTCTGACAATCGCGACAATCGCCGCAGCAATCACGCTTCTCAACGCCGACACCATCACCTGGACTGGCGGAGGCGATGGATATACTTGGAGTGACGGCAACAACTGGAGTTCCGGATCTAACCCGGGTGCTTCCTTCTCCGACGACTTGGTGATTGACGGAGACAGCGGAACCTTCAGCCATGAAGACGGGAAGAAGGTAATATACACTTCTGGTGATATGGCTTTTACGGGTTCGCTTACCATAACGGGTGGCGCGAAGCTCTACCAGGATGCAGATTCCTGGCCCAACTTCACTGGCACGGTGACCGTGGAAAACGGCACGTTCGACATGAGCCATGCCACAGGCGTCAATAACTACGGCAGCGTCACCATCCACGAAGGTGGACTTGTCATTATTCCCTCGAACTTCTCCAGGCCCGATGATGCCGTACTGACCATGGACGGAGGCGAGCTTCGGATAAACGGCTCGTTTTCGTTCAAGCCGTACGATGCGGTCACGGGTGGTTCCATAGTATGCAGCGGGACAAGCGATTTCACCTTGTCGCAAGACCTGAAGTTGAGCGGCGTGTCGCTGACTGTGTATATCGTCGTTCCCTCGAACGGAGCCAAACTCACGCTTGAGGGCGCGTCACTTGTCGCTACTTGCACCGAGAAGGGGTCGTTCGGCTTCTATGCTCGCTACGCGGGGGTGTTGAATTTTGTGAGCGGCTCGTCTTCGTCCTATACGTTCCCAAGTTCGTACGCTGGCACAGCTGCGGCCCTCTACAGCGGCATGGTCTCGCCCGGCTACATCACACTTGACGGTTCGGCCATCTCCGAGAGCGACTTCTATTCGAAGTTTGACGTTTCGGTTGACGCTGGTGCGGGGACTTGCACGATGTCACTGAAGACGCTCGAGGGCTGGTCGGTCGGCACGCCTTCCGCTGGCGAAGTTGACGCGCAGAACAATGTAACGGTGACTTTCACGGCCACCAAATACTCCGGCAGCGATACGGCCAATGTGTACGTCGGCTGCGCATCGTCTGACCTCGGCGACGACATCGCGGACTGGGCTGGTTCGCTTGCAACCGTGGCGGAGGGCATCTCCTCGACGACGACGTACACTCCGCAGCTGACCCTTTCGGACGGACTCAACTACATCAGGGCATTTGTAACCTACGGCGGCGAGACTGTCGCGTCGTCGGCCATTTCCGTCAGGGTTCTCGCCTATGGCGACTATGGCGCATTGACCGATGTCTACGAGTATATCGGAAACGACAACAGCCTCTCCACCGCGGCGAACTGGGCGAAGGACAAGTCCGCCCCCGCGTCCGAGGCCCCTGTTGCCGGAACTGACACGCGCTGGTTCGGGAGGAACGCCGAGCTGACCGTATCTGGCTTCGATCTCTATTCCACCGACCACTTTGTCGGAGCGACGATAAACACGACAAGCGGCAACCACGACTGCCGCCTCAACGGCGACATACTCCTCGTTGACTCAAGCGTGACGCTCTCGACGATAATCATAGGCGAGACGTCCTATGCCATTACCCTTACCAACTCGCACTTCACAACGACGCGCTGCCCTGACGGCGTCGTCGGCTTCTATCCGAACGTCCCTGCCGGAGCCATCAATTTCCTCCCCGGCGCGCCCTCGTCCTTCTCCTTCGGAAAAGACAACAACGAGGTGCACGACAGCGAGTCGGCCAGGTCGCAGCTTGTCGCCGACGGGAAGATCCTGCTAGACGGCGTGGCCATTACCGACGAAGTCTGGAACCAGTATTTCACTGTCGATGTCGACGGCGATGTCGTGACCGTCGCCTACAATCCGGTAGTCGCGGCATATCGCATAGAGTCGGTTGGCGCCGAGACGACCGCCATCTCCGCAACCATCTCCGCAACCATAGGCGAAACGACGCCCGACGCCAGCGTCTACGTCGCCTATGCCGAAGGGAACGTTGCGCCATCCGACCAGGCGGTGCTCGCAGGAACAAATCTCGGCACGACCTTCAAGGGTGCAATCGTGTCGACGAACTTGTTGGGGCTTACGGAGTTCGCTTCCTACTCCTATGCCTTTGGGCTCGTTGTCGGCGGCAATGTCGTCGCCAAGAAGAGCGGCTCGTTTACGGCGAGCGACTATAAGTACGCATATATCAACGGCGCGTGGATCAACGGCGTCGCGCCTGAGAGCCTTGCGGTGCAGGACTCGGTGCTGATTACCGGCACCTATACGACCGCGAGCGAAGTCAACGCCAAGAACAAGACGCTGAGGGACGCGGTTGTCACGGCTGGCACAATCCTGTATGGCGACGGGGAGTCGATGACGCTTTGCAACGCGACATACACCAACACGCGCGACAATGCCGCTCTTGTTTCCGACGTTCAGTACGGAATCTATGAGTCGGCGCACCCGCTGAACTTTACTTCCGCAAGCGGCAACGGCGTCGTAAAGCGCGGTGATGCATATACCTGCTACGCGACCGAGGAACAGTGCGCCGCGGTGTACGCCAATCTCTTTGCGAACGAACAGATACGCCTCAATGGCGCAGCGGTGGACGAAGATGCGTTTCGCGCTTCCTTCACGACAAATGCCGTCGATACCGACAAGACGATTGCTGTCAACGAGGAAACGGTTCCGCTAAAGCAGCTGACAATCACCTATTGGGAGCCTGTGTGGACTGGCGTCCCCAAGGCGGATTGGACCGTTCAGCCAGGTGCTCGCGTCAAGCTTACGAAGGATACGAAGATAGGAGTCTTGACTGTCGCCGATGCGATGGATGTCAAGATCGACCTTAACGGGTACAATCTGAAAGTCGTGGCTCTCTTCGTCAATGGCGAAAAGAAGAAGGGCGAGTTTGCCGCGGGCGACCTCCCGATGCTGATTGGCGAAGGCAGTCTCACGATTGGCGGCCCAGGCTTCGCGATTATCGTGAGATAGCAGCAGCTTCAGCCCCAATCTCTAACCCTGTTACGCCCATTTTGGACGAAACGCCAGCCGAAGGTGTAGCCATGAAAAAAGCAACCTTGACCCTTGTCGCCGTCGCGGCGGCGGCGTTTGACGTTGCCGCCCAGGAAATCGTCAGGTGTGGCGAAGGCTCCTACGCCTCTTACGCTCCGTGGCGGCTTGCACGCACATTCGACGCGGACGGTAAGATCGTGCGTCGCGGTGACCAGAGCCGCATCATGCAGAACCGGCCAATCTACCTGACGCCCGAAATGGCCGAGCGCGTGAAGAAGGGCGAGCCGATTCCGACAAACGACTGGTGGACGGACGCGCTGGTGAGCCAGTGGACCGGCAATCTTTGGAGCTATCCGGCAAAGGTGCGCATCGGCGCAAACGGCGTACGCGTCGCGTATCCGTCGTACTGGATCGACAACGGCACGGAGATGAAGGAACGCGCCGCCCTCGTCGTGAGCGTTGAGGGCGACTTCAATCCTGTTGCGACGCTCGTCTCCGATTGGCACGACTGGGATGTCGAGATGGAGCTTCGCGACGGAGCAAAGAAGATCAAGACGACTCTTGTGCATGGTTCCCCATTTACGTGGATCGAAGCAAAAGGCGTTTCATTGAAGATAGCGGTCGAGAACAACGAGAACCTGAAAGTCTCCCGTCGCAATGCATTTGGCGGCGAGGTTGTTTCCGTCGGCGACGAGATCTACGGCGTCTGGAAGGGGAAGCGCGGTAATGGGGAACGGGGAACGGGGAATGGGGAATGGGTTGTGATTGGGCTCGCCTCCGACGAATCGGCGCTGGAGAAGATCGCGCCGTATGCCACGGCTGTCATCCGCTCTACGCGCGTCGAATGGAAGTACGACGAAAAGACGGCCACGCTTGCCACGACATGGAACGTCGCCACCGAAGACATCTCTGGGAAGGCGACAAGTCCCGTCGCGCTGCAGGGCTTCCAGCCGCACCACCTGAAGCGCACGAAGCCGCAGTTCAAGTGCATCGACGGACTCGTCTGGCAGACTCCACGCGGGAAGCAGCGCGTCGCGTCGGGCAATTCGCTCTCGATCACCTATCCGTTCGCGGGGATGCTTCCCTATTGGGCTGCGCCAAGGAATGGGGAATCCGCCTCCGCCAAGGCTACGGCGGACAAGCGGGGAAGATATAATCCGTCGACCTTCAAGGAGCTGCTTGCCGACTACGCTGCGCGCGGCAGTTTCGGCGGCGACACTTACTGGGGCGGCAAGGGGCTTCTCCAGATGGCGTTCGCGATGATGGCTGCGCGCGAGATTGGCGACGCTGAGACGTTCCAGAAAGCGCACGACAGGCTTCGCGCGAAGTTTGAGGACTGGCTCACGTGGGATCCGTGCGAGGAAAAGTTCTTCTTCTCGTATGTGCCAAAATGGGGCGGACTAGTCGGCGAGGGGACGAGCTATGACTCGGACACTTTCAACGACCACCATTTCCACTACGGCTACTTCACCTACGCCGGTGCGCTCCTCTCGATGGTCGATTCCGACTTTGCGGAGAAGTTCGGCCCCATGCTGCGCCTGATTGCGCAGGACTATGCGAACTGGGACCGCGGCGAAAAACGCTTCCCGTTCTTTCGCATGTTCGATCCGTGGGCAGGACATTCGTTTGCTGGCGGCATGGGCGACGGCAACGGCAACGGACAGGAGTCGACATCCGAGGCGATGCAGGGCTGGGGCGGAATGTACCTCCTCGCCCTTGCACTTGGCGACGACGCGATGCGCGACGCCGCGATCTTCGGCTACGTATCCGAGGCGCGCGGAACGGCGGAGTACTGGTTCGACCGCGACAGGGAGAACATCGACTACACGAAGTACAAGCATCCCTACAATTCCAACCTGACCTGTCACGGCGTCGGCTGGTGGACATGGTTCTCCGGCGATCCCGTCTGGATGCACTCGATTCAGTGGCTCCCCAATACCCCCGCGCTCGACTACCTGAGCGAAGACCTCAAGTTTGCGAAGTGGGACTGGGAGACGATGTGGAAGTCGAAGGAAATCGGCGGTTGGTTCGAGAAGGGGAAGACGCGCGGCGGGCAGGAGACGCCGCCTGTCGGGAACGAATCGCTCGGCAACGTCCTTCTGTCCTATCTCCAGCGCCACGATCCGCTTCAGGCCGCAAAGATCTTCGACGAGCTGCGCGAAAAGAAGATGGGCGCCGCGATGAACGCCGACACGGCGCACATGACGTATTGGGCGACGCACAGCCACCTCTCGTTTGGCGAGCTCGACTTTTCCGTCCGCGCCGACTATCCGTGCGCCAGGGCTTTCCTCAGGGACGGCAAGCGCACGCTGATGGTCTACAACTGCGGAAGTGAACCGCGCACAGTTTCGTTCTTCGACAACCGCGGCAATGTGGTCGGTAAAGTGGAGTCGAAACCACGTGTGCTGACTGTCAGTCGCATCAACGGAACCACGACGCATTCCCCGATCCCACCCCTGCTAGGGCATCGCCTTCGGCGACTCGCTTCGCTCGGGGGATACGTTCCCCATTCCCCATTCCCCGTTTCCCATTCCATCATCCCCAAGGGCGTGACAATGTCGGATCTCGCGCAAGGGAAGAAGGTCGTTGTCACAAGCGAGGAGAACGTCGGTCTTCGCGGCGTGAACATCACCGACGGCGACGACAAGACACGGTGGTCTTCCTCCCACGACGATCCCGAACCGACGGCGACGATTGACCTCGGCGAGACAGTGGAGCTATATGGCGCGGAAATCAAGTGGGAGAACGCCTATGCGTCGAAGTACGTGCTTGAATGTTCAGCGGACGGCGCAAAGTGGGGTCCGCTCGGCGGCGAGCGCGGCGGATGTGCCGCGGCCCAGCACATAGATTTCGGAGGCGAGAAGGCGAGGTTCGTCCGGCTGCGCGGCCTTGAGAAGGCGACGCAGTACGGCGTCTCGTTGTTCTCGCTGAGCGTCTACGGAAAACGGGGGACGGGGAATAGGGGACGTATCCCCCGAGCGAAGCGAGTCGCCGAAGGCGATGCCCTAGCAGGGGTGGGAACGGGCGTTCTTGGGTTCAATATAGAAACAGAGAAGGCCGTCCTCAAGCAGGGGGTGCCATGCGCACTCAGCGCACGCGCATGGCTTGGCGGCGACAAGTTCCGTCCAGTCGAGGCCGTATGGTCTAGCGACGATGGGACGTTCCAGAAGAACATGTTCACGCCGACTAAAAACGGCTTTGCCCTCGTCCGCGCGAGTGTCGGCGGAGTTACCGTCGAGAAGAAGCTGCCAGTAGAAGAGGCGCTTGTTGCGACGCGGTTCTCGTCCGGTCCGACTCGTGTGGCGCTTGACCAGTTTGGCGGCCCGATGTCGTCCGAGGGCGCGAAGACAAACGTGAAGAGCAAACGCAACCGCTGAGGAGACAAATATGAAAAAAGTCACTATGTCATTTACAGCACTTGCGGCGATGCCGCTTATTGCAGGAGTCACAATGCCAAAACCAGACCTTGGCGAGAATGTCCGCGTGTTCTCGCCGGAAGACGGACTTGAAAAAATCCACCGCGTGACGGAAGAAGTGTTCACGCGTCAGCACAAGCGCCAGTTCGGACCCGAGCGCCAGGCGTTCCTCTTCCTCCCGGGCGACTACTCGAAGATGAAGACGGTCAACGTCGGCTACTATACGCAGATACTCGGCCTCGGCCGCTCTCCGCGCGACGTGAAGCTCTCGAACGTGAAGACCCCCGCAGCGCTCGACAAGAACAACGCGACATGCAATTTCTGGGTCGGCATCGAAAACGTAGAGATCGTCGACACCGACAACAACGCCGATCCCTTCTTCAACTTCCAGTGGGCCGTTTCGCAGGCGGCTCCCGCACGTCGTCTCTATGTCTCGCGGAAGGCCGTCTTCGACTGGTTCTACGGCTGGGCGTCGGGCGGCTTTGTAGCTGACTGCGTCTTTGAGAAGCAGGCAGGCTCCTACTCGCAGCAGCAGTACTTTTACCGCAACGATTCCTTCAACGCTGGCATCTACGGAATCAACTGGAACCAGGTCGTCGTCGGCTGTGCGGGCGATTTCGCCTCGCGCAGCAAGGACGGTGCAAAGGAACTTTCGCAATGCGCGCCGACTGGCGCGGAAGGTGTTTCCTCGAACTGGCGTGCCGGCGGCTGCACGACTGTCGTGGGCGAAACGCCGGTCGTTCGCGAGAAACCGTTTCTCTTCGTGGACGGTGACGCGTTCAAGGTGTTCGTGCCGGCGATTCGCCGCGGCGCAACGGGCGTGAGCTGGGGCGAGGGCAAGGCGAATGGTGGAATGGGCGATGGGAAGATCCTCGACCTTGCGAGCGACTTCTATGTGGCGAAGGAGAAGAAGGACAACGCGAAGTCCATCAATGCCGCGCTCGCCGCGGGGAAGAACATCCTCTTCACGCCGGGAATCTACCACGTCGACGAGCCGATAAAGGTGGCAAAGCCGGGGACCGTCGTCCTCGGCATTGGCGAGGCAACGATCGTTCCCGAGAACGGCGACGCAGCGCTTCGGTGTGCCGATGTCGACGGACTTATCGTTGCGGGCCTCATCTTTGACGCGGAGCGCGCATCGAAGAGGTTTGTCGTCGTAGGAGACGGAAAGACGAGCACTCGCCACGCCAAGTGTCCTGCGTTTCTCGTCGATCTCGTCTACCGCGTCGGCGGAACCGGGAAGCCGGGCAAGACCGAGGTCTGCCTTGAGATCAACTCTAACGATGCCATCGTCGACCATACGTGGATTTGGCGCGCAGACCACGGCGACCACACGGGGTGGACCGCCAACAAGTCGAAAAACGGAATCGTCGTCAATGGCGACGGCGTGGCGTGCTACGGGCTTTTCGTCGAACACTTCCAGGAGCACGACGTCCTCTGGAACGGCGAGGACGGTCGCGTCTTCTTCCTTCAGAACGAGAAGTGCTACGATCCTCCGGGGAACGCGACATGGATGTCGCACGGCGGGAAGAAGAAGGGATATGCTGCCTACAAGGTCGCGGACGGAGTGAAGCGCCACTACGCGGTCGGGCTAGGCGTATACGACGTCTTCATCAATACGAACGGGAATAGTGTCTTCCTCGACGACGCGATCGAGGTTCCCGACGCGCCCGAAGTCATCATCGAGAACGCCTGCACCGTCGAGATCGCGAACGGTGACGGTCCGCTCGTCGGCATCAACGCGATCGTCAACGGCCAGGGCCATGCCATCAAGACTGGCAAGGGTTCCGGTGGCGGCTACGCCATCCAGCGCGTCTACCGCTACTCTGCCGGCAAGGCCGACATCGCCCCGGACTACTACCATCGGTAGCGGTCCGTCGCGTTCGGCGGCGCATTGTTTCTCTGTGCATGGGGCTCTGTCGGGTGGCGTCTTTTTTGGTATAATAGGCCCACTCAAACGAGAGAGGACGAGGGCATGGAGAAACTTAGGCATGGCCTTGGTGCGCTGACGGCGTGCCTGGCGTTGTTTTTTGCAGACGGCTGCGGGCCGTTCTGGGTGAATCCCTACATCACGGTTGAGCAGAGCAATCTCAACTGGATGGAGATCCACTACTACAACACGAACCGCAAGCCGATACACCGCGTATCGCTGTCGCTTGCGGGTTCTGGGCATGTCGAGATCAAGAAGGGGACGAGCCCGCAGATCTCCGACGATTTTGCGAAGAAGTACAAGGATGACGAGTGGGCTGATATCCACACGCAGCGCATGGACATTGACCCCGCGCACATCAACGACATCTTCCAGGATCTCGTAAACCGCGGCGTGCTAGACCGCGAGAAGTGGGGCAAGGCCGAGAAAAACAAGAAGGAATACAAGCGCTTTATAGCGGTAAAGGCAAACATCAACAACGTGACATACTCCGAGAGGGACAACATCTTCGAGGTCGATCCAGACCTCGCGGAATATCTCCTCGATACAATCAGGCAATTCGAGAGGCCAGCGCGCAGATGAACGTACACGACACTATACTTGAAATGGCGACCAAGGCTCGCGCGGCCGCCGCCGGACTTGCGAAGAAGACGACGGACGAAAAGAACGCCGCGCTCCTCGCCATGGCAGATTCCCTTGAGAAGAACCGTGCGGCGATTGTCGCCGCGAACGACATCGACTTGGCGCATGCGAAGGAGGCGGGCATCTCCCCCTCGATGCTCGACCGTCTGACGCTCACGCCTGCGCGGTTCGACGCGATGGTCGCCGGCGTCAGGCATGTCGCGACCTTGCCCGATCCCGTAGGGGAGACGATCTGGACACGCGAGCGCCCGAGCGGGATAAATATCCGCAAGGTGCGCGTGCCGCTCGGTGTGATTGCGGTCGTCTTCGAGTCGCGTCCGAACGTTTTCATTGACACGGCTGCGCTTTGCCTCAAGACTGGCAACGCCGTGATCTTGCGTGGCGGCAAGGAGGCGATCGAGTCGAACAAGGCCCTCGCAGCGGCCGTCCGCGAAGCCGGTGTCGGCGATGCCGTGCAGCTTGTCGAGACTCTTGACCATGCGGCGGTAACAGAGCTCGTCCGTGCCGTGGGGCTTATTGACGTCGCGATTCCGCGCGGCGGCGAGCGGCTTATACGCGCGATGTGCGAGGCGGCGCTTGTTCCAGTTCTCAAGCACTACAAGGGCGTGTGCCACATCTATGTCGACGACAAGGCCGATCTTTCGATGGCGCTTTCGATCCTCGACAACGCGAAGACCCAGCGTCCTGGTGTCTGCAACGCCGCCGAGTGTCTTCTCGTCCACGAGAAGCTCGCGCCGCTTTTCATGCCGATGGTCGAGGCGTGGGCAAAGGACAAGGGCGTGACGCTCCACGAGAACGAGGCGGGTACGGAGTATCTTTCGCTCGACATCAATGTCGCGAAGGTCGCCGACTATCGCGCGGCAATCGACTTCATAAACGAACACTCCTCGCACCACTCCGACTGCATTGTTACGAACGACGAGGCACGCGCGGCCGAGTTCCTGCGCGACGTCGATTCCGCCGCGGTCTACCACAATGTCTCTACGCGTTTCACCGACGGCGGAGAGTTCGGCATGGGCGCCGAGATCGGCATCTCTACCGACAAGCTCCACGCTCGCGGTCCGATGGGCCTCGAGGAGCTCACGACATATAAGTACACGGTCACTGGTGATGGAGTGATTAGGAGTTAGGGGTCAGGAGTCAGGGGTCAGTAATTAGGGGTCAGGAGTCAGTGTGAAAGTTGGCGACATACCTGAAGTCGACCGTGCGCTGAAGAAGGAGTTCAAGGCGCATTCTGCGCCGATTATTGAGTTGATCGAAGCGCAGACTCACGATCCTTTCTGTGTCCTCGTCGGAACAATCCTCTCTGCTCGCACGAAGGACGCCTGCACCGCGGGCGCAGTGCGGCGGCTTTTTGCAAAGGCGAAGGGCGCTTGCTTCGCCCCGGAAGACCTTGAGCGACTGACTACGAAGGAAATCGAAAAACTGATCTTCCCCGTGGGCTTCTACCACGACAAGGCAAGGCACTTGAAGGCGCTTCCAAAAGTTCTCAAGGAGAAATTCGGCGGCGTCCTGCCCAACACGGTCGAGGAACTGTGCGAGCTTCCCGGCGTAGGGCGCAAGACCGCGAACCTCACTGTCGCCGTCGGCTTTGACCTTCCTGCAATCTGCGTCGATGTCCATGTGCATCGCATCTGCAACCGGCTTGGGCTTATCAAGACGAAGACGCCGTTCGATACGGAAATGGCTCTCAGGAAAATTCTTCCAGTAAAGTATTGGAAGACATGGAACAGCCATCTCGTCTCGTTCGGCCAGACGCGCTGTGCGCCTGTGCGCCCGAAGTGCGACGGCTGCCCGATATTTTCCTTCTGCACTGTGCCGAGCAAGTGCGAGCCGAAGGGCGCAGAAGTTACGGTTGACGGTCGGCTCCCGAAGTCTATAGGGCTTACTAAGGCGCAAATCAAGCGTGCTGCGGAATTTTTTTCGGCGCAGTCTTCCGCTCGTGTCGGCGTTCCGTTTCGCTCCGTCGCGATAGTCCTTCAGGACGATGCGTCGTCCGCCGAAGTGCATCTCGCCGTCAACGGCGTGGAAGGGCCGACGGACGCAATCACGCAGGGGTATGATCCGATGCCTGGCGAGGAGAAGGGCGTCTATGGCGAAGTCTATGTGAACTGCGACCGTGCGCTGAAGGCGGCGCCGAGGCGCGCCGGCTGGTCGCCCGCGAAGGAACTTCTTCTCTATATCGCCCACGGAATCGACCATCTTTCTGGCGCTGACGACTTTTCGCCAAAGGACTATCAGGCGATGCGCCGCCGCGAACTTTTGTGGATTTCTGATCTAACGCTTGATATCTCGCGCAGAGGCGCAGAGACACAGAGTCTTGGCAAATCTCCTAACTCCTCTGCACTGACTCCTGACCCCTCTGTACTAACTCCTTAAATATGGATACGACATCGGGTATGGAGGCAGTGCGCGAAGTCGCGCAGATCGTGAAGGCGGCGGGTGGCCGCGCGCTTCTCGTCGGCGGCTGCGTTCGCGACTCCATTCTCGGAGGCGACCCAAAGGACTTTGATGTCGAGTGCTTTGGAATCGCGCCTGCCGACCTAAAGGCCGCGCTTGCAAAGAAGTTCGACCTCGATCTCGTCGGCGTAAGCTTCGGCGTCATAAAGCTCGCGCATCTCGATGTTGATGTTGCAATCCCTCGCCGCGAGACGAAGCTTGGCCTTGGGCATCGTGCCTTCGAGATGGAATACGATCCGACGTTGACGGTTCGCGATGCCTCTGCCAGGCGTGACTTCACCGTCAACGCCATCTACAGCGACCCGCTCACTGGCGAAATCGTTGACCCGTGGAACGGACGCGCTGATCTTGAGCGCAGGACGCTGCGCCATGTCTCCGACCATTTTTGCGAAGACCCTCTGCGCGTCCTTCGCGGCATGCAGTTCGTCGCCCGCTTCGACCTCGATCCCGCTCCAGAGACGATTGAGGTGTGCAAGGCGATGACGCCCGAGGGGCTTGCGAGCGAACGGCTTTTAGGCGAGTGGTCGAAGCTTATTCTGAAGGGCGTCAAGATTTCTAAAGGTCTTGAATTCCTTCGTGCCGTCGGCTGGACGAAGTATTATCCGGAACTCGAGCGTCTCATCGGCTGCAAGCAGGATCCGCAGTGGCATCCCGAGGGCGATGTGTGGAACCACACGCTCTGCTGCCTCGACGCCTTTGCCGCGTCTCGCATAGGCGACGATGCAGAGGATCTGCTTGTGGGGCTCGCTGTCCTCTGCCACGACTTCGGCAAGCCAGATTGCACATTTTACGATCCAGTGAAGAAGCGTATCCGCTCGCTCGGGCACGACGAACGCGGTGTCGAGCCGACGCTGTCGTTCCTGAAGCGCCTAACGAATGAGGAGCGGCTTCTTAAGGAGATTCCTCCGCTTGTGCGGCTTCACATGCGGCCTTTCGCGATGTGGCAGGCCAAGTCGTCGGATGGCGCGATAAGGCGCCTCGCCGCGAAAGTCATCCGTATTGACCGGCTCTTGCGCGTCGCCGCGGCAGACGATGCGGGTCGGCCGCCTTTCCCGTCGGAGCCAGAGCCGCTCAAGTGGCTTGCAGAGCAGACGAAGCGTCTTGCCGTTGAGGATTCTGCGCCGAAGCCGATAGTGAAGGGGCGTGATTTGATTGCCCATGGCATAAAGCCAGGACCCGAGATGGGCAAGATTCTTGAAAAACTCTATGAGGCCCAGCTTGATGGCGAGTTTGCCGACCTTGAATCAGGATTGGAATATGCTAAGAATAAGTCTTTTTGTTGAAAAGCTCGCGCAGAGGCGCAGAGACGCAGAGAGCCCGAGTCAAGAGTTGGAGAATGGGATTTTGGATTCCTTTCTCCAACTCCAACTCTGAACTCCAACTAACCCCTAGCCCCTGACCCCTAACCCCTGACCCCTAACCCCTAAAAACCATGCAGCGCCTAAAGCCCTATATCCTCTGGGATTGGAACGGAACGCTACTCGACGACACCGAGGCGGCGCTTGCGACGCTCAATGAGATGATAGTGGAGCGCGGCGGGCAGCCGATAGGGATGGAGTTCTATCGCGACCATTTTGCGTTTCCCGTGAGACCGTTCTACGACAAGATAGGGATTGTCGCGCATGACGAGGACGAGTGGAACGGAATCGCACGCGAATACCACGAAGTGTACGGACGGCAGCCGAAGAGGCTCAACCCCCTCGCAGTCACCGCCCTTGAAATGGCGAAAGAGGCGGGGTGTCGCCAGTCGATAGTCTCCGCGCTCCGGCAGGACCTTCTCGAGGCTGACATGGCCCGAAACGGTGTCACGGAGTTCTTCGAGCGCATCTGCGGCTCCGACAACCTCGACGGCGCCTCGAAGCTCAACCGCGCCCGCGTTCTCCTGCGGACGCTAAGCGACACCGTGCCAAACGGCACCCACTTCGTCCTGATCGGCGACGCGCTGCACGACAAGGAAGTGGCTGACGCCCTTGGAATCGACTGCATCCTTTGCGCCCAAGGGAGCCACGCCGCCTGGCGTCTAAGCGCCGTCGCGCCAACCGGTAACACACTCATCGATGCACTTAAGCTTGCCCTCAACGTTAAAAATTAATAATTTGGCGGGTTGACCGCGCAGGGGCCTATTTGCTATAATACCTAAACTTTTCGGCGGCTCGGATGGGTCGTACCGGTGGGTGTGTTTTGATTTTTGACAAAAAAGGAGAGTGGAAATGGCGATGAACAGTCAGCTGCTGGCGGTTGTCCAACATATTGAGAGCGAGCGTGGCGTCAGCCGTGAAATCGTCCTTCAGGCGATTGAACAGGCAATTAGCCAGGCCGCACGCAAGAACCACGACGTCACCAACGATCTACGTGTCGTAATTGACCGTAAAGACCTCTCCTTGCATGTATTTGACACGTTAGTGGCTTCTGACGAGGATACGGGGCCTGGCTTTATATCCATTGCGAGGGCCACCCGCGCCAACCATGGAAAGCCCGTTGCAGAGGGTGAGGCGATTGAAATCGAGATGCCCGCCTCGCGCCTCGGTCGCATCGCGGCGCAGACTTCGCGCCAGATGATCATGCAGAAAATCCGCGAAGCCGAGCGCACCAACACATTCTCCGAATACAAGGATCGCGTAGGCGACATCGTCTCTGGCACCGTTTCTGCCGTAGCCCATCGCGACATCTACGTCACCGTCGGCAAGACCGAGATGATTCTCCCTGGCAAGGAGCGCATCCCGACCGAAGATTTCCAGGTAGGCGACCCCATCCGTGCGATCATCCTCCGTGTTGTTTCCTCCGACGACAAGAGCGCGAAGGGGCCAAGCGTCGTCCTTTCCCGCGCGAGCGGCAAGTTCGTTGAGGCGCTTTTCCGCCTCGAGGTCAGCGAAATCGCCGACGGCATCGTTGAAATCATGGGCGTGAGCCGCGATCCCGGCTACCGCGCCAAGCTCGCGGTCAGGACGTCCAACGAGAACGTAGACCCTGTCGGTGCGTGCGTTGGACAGCGCGGC
>Ga0310690_10007106_pt1 | contig 14505 bp, 12 predicted proteins | sample AusTroGonzalo_MG_2_FD_207661 | JGI IMG/M metagenome (GOLD analysis project Ga0310690, IMG submission 207661) | Bovine rumen microbial communities from tropical cattle in Woodstock, Queensland, Australia - Gonzalo_04 (v2) (version 2) | ecosystem: Host-associated > Mammals > Digestive system >...
ATATCCCCTTCCGCTTTATTTTCCTTTCCGGTCGAACACTTTGTTCAGATTTCCGCCGGAAGAGACGATGTCAAAATTATCATAATTCTTCGGGATATAACGATAGGCCCTGCCCGCGTTCTTCCCCGTATTTCCGCAGTCCAGATAAAGCCGTCTGAACTCATTATTCACAAATCTCAGATCCAGTTTCGAGATCCCGTCCGCATACCACCTGGCTGCATCGAAAATATACACCAGTCCCGCGCTGCATCCAGAAAATCCCAGCAGGTTATCCTTCGACCCCTCATATACGCTGTTGTGCAGATAAATACCGCCTCTCGCGCCGGTAAAAGTGCAGTTCCTGAATATCACCTTTGAATTCTTCTTTCCCATGCCGATGCCGACCGCAAAATTTCCGGCCGACCGGAAAGAACATCTTTTGAAAACAACGCCCGGATTGGATAAAGGGAATCTCACATTGCCGGCTTCGTAATGATAGGCGTACGCAGGGTCGGAGCCTTTGGAGTCCGCGTAAAAACTGATATTTTCGACAGTGATCGCCCCGTATCCGCAGAGGCATCCGGTGGGATAATCCGCAGAGGATTTCCAGATGACGCTGCCGATCCCTTTAAAATAAATGCCACTGGCCGAACGTTTTTTTCCTCCGGCCAGTTTCTGCAGATTGACCCCCTCCCGGTATGTCCCCCCGAAAATGTCCACGTAAGCAATCGTTTCATTGGCGGGCGATGATGCAATCGCTGGGTTCTGTTCGATGAGGGCTTTGACGGCGGCTTTGATCGTACGGAACATTTTCCCTTCTCCAACCGAAGCGTAATTCAGGGCATAGCCGTTCCGATCAAAGCGGATCGTCCGTCCTCCGATCTCGTATTTCCCGTTCCTGTAAGGCCTGTGGGTCGCGGGATCGTAATACTTCGCTTTGGAGTCGGCAAAATACCAGCCTGAACGGCTGCCGGAGCCGATGTCAACTCCGCTGCCGGCTCCGTCATCGGAGCCGTCCGCTTCGACCCGGACCGGTTCACTGCCGTCCGCTTCGAGCCGAATTGGTGCACTGTCGTCCGCCATGGCCCGTCCGCTCACGCAGAAACAGACTGCCGACAAGACTGTCAGCATCGCGAAAAATATGATTCCGGTTCTGTGTTTAATTAAGCGAAGAAACATTTTCATACCTTTTTCAGGGCAGGAGCCCCGAATAATCCACAGAGATCAGACGGTCGATCGGCCGTATGTATTCATAAAAGCCATTGCTGGTATAGGTCTTTGCCGCCGACTCGAAACTGATCAGCAGTTTGCCGCCGGACAGTGCGATCTCCTCACTCATATTCGGAATCGCCACCTTCTTATATGCGTAAAGACGCTGGTCGTATCCCCAGGGCACGGACATAAGCTCCGACGTATTCGCCCGACCGTAGGAAGAGGAAACGATGAGCCAGAGCTGCCCGTCCTTTTCTACGAAAGCCACTCCCTGGGCCGTGTTGGTCGGGAGGGTCTTCTCATCACCGACCGCGCTCCCGGTCAAAGGATCATAGGCCTGAAGGGTACTGAGATCCGTCGCCTGCCTGTACTCATCCATATAAAATGTACCGACGTAAAGCCTCCCGTTATAGGCGCTGATCAGCGAGGCCCTTCTATACGTTCCGAACGCCCACCGTGCATATAATTTCACGGCGTCTCCCTTGCCGATATGGCTCGTGATCTCGCTTAAGGGGATCGAGTATACGCAATTGTCGATACTGCCTGCAATATAGACCGTTTTGTTCAGATAAGCCAGCCCCCCGGTATGGTTGATCAGCGGGCCGCCGTCCGGCCGCATCAGTACGACTGTTTCGGCATATTTTCCGTCCTTCAGGACATAGATCACGGAGCTGTGTTCCTTTTCGTGGCAGTAAGCGCTGATCAGCGTATATTTTCCTGCCGTACAGAGTCCCTGCACGACCATATCCTTACAGGAGCTGTGGGTGCCGTTCCAGTCGATCACGTGCGTCCGCCTGATGCCGGGAATGACATCCGATCCGACGATCATCGAAGTAAATTCCGGGAAAATCGTATACGTCCCGTCGGAAGTATTGATCGGCGCGTTCCCGCAGAGTCTGGAAAATTCGGCTGCCCGCGGGCTGCCGGTACTCGTTTTGTATTTTTCCCAGGAAGCGGTGATCTTAAAGGTCTTTTTGATGGTGCCTTTAAAATTCCCCCTGCCCTTGATATACATTCTCGCGGTGCCGTAGTAATTGTTCCTGTATGTAACGGTGTAGTCCGTGCCTTTTTTGAGCAGAGTGCGCTTGCCGTGCACGACGGCGTATACCTTCGTCGTCCTGGTCTGTGTACGGGCTTTGCCGGTATACTTCATAGACTGATACTGTATTTCCGCCGAATTCAGAGGGACCCTTGTGATCGTGAATTTCTTTTTTATCGTGCCCTGGAAATTGCCGGTCCCCTTTACGATCAGGACGGCCTTTCCGGCATTCAGATTATTCTGATAGGTGATCCTGTAATCCCTGCCCCGTTTCAGGACCGTCCTTTTTCCGCCCACTCTTGCTTCGACCACGGTAGACGCGGTCTGGGTCCTTTCCTGCCCCCGGTAGCTGAGCGAAGAATACTTCAGGGTCACTCTTTTCACCGGAACAGGCGTAATTGAAAATGTCCTCTGCAGCGTCCCGGTATATTTTCCCTTTCCGCTGATGATCATGGTCGCGGTCCCGGCATTGATATTATTCCTGTACGAGATCCGGTAGTCTTTGTTCGGGACCAGCACTGACTTCGGTCCGCCTGCCGCCGTGACCGTCACGCAGCTATTCTGCGTACGGGCTTTGCCGGTATATTTTAACGAAGAATACTTGAGGACCGCATCCTTTAAAGGAATCTTCTGACCGTCTTCTATTGTCTCTTCAGGAAAATTATCCTGGAATTCCTGCTGCGGATCTTCCTCCTCCGGTGTGTCGGAAATATCGTCCGGACATGCCGGTTCTTCAGAGTTGTCAGGATTTTCCGGAGTGATGGAGTTTTCCGGAGTCGCGGGTTCTTCCGGGATCACGGGATTTTCCGGAATCACAGAATCATCCGGGGTCACGGAATTTTCCGGAATCGCGGGTTCTTCCGGTGTCATTGGATTGTCCGGAGCTACAGATTCTTCGGCAATTCCGGAGTCATCCGTCAGCTCCCGGTTTCCCCGTATCTCAGAATCTCCTGGTGTTACAGTTTCTTCCGTACTATCCGATTTTTCCGAATGAGCTGTGTTTTCCGGATCGTTGAAAACAGTATCTGCGGAAACCCCTGCCTGCATTTCTTCGAACGCAAAGGCCGGAACTGCGAAAGTGCCTGTGAACAGCATGACAAGCAGTATGAATAATAGAATTCTGGTCTTCATATAAAAGCATTATAACACGAACCGGCAAGGGATGTTCCCCTGCCGGTCCTGAAAATCCTGTATACACCTTCAGGGACTCGAACCCTGGACAAATAGATTAAGAGTCTACTGCTCTACCAACTGAGCTAAAGGTGCACGTGCTTTCTCAAGCGCAAGTTGTATTATAAGGGATTGCTCGGTAAAAATCAACCCCTTATCTTAAAAATAACAGACGCAAAACACACACGACAGGTTCCGTACCGAATTTCGCGGCGCAGCTTAAGGCTTACTCTTCCGCGTCGAGCTCAGCGGCGACCTTCTCCAGAACGCTGAATCCTTCCTCGTCGTGGAGGGCATTTGACAGGTCTTCCATCTGGGTAAAGAAATCCTTCACTTTCGGGGCTTCTTCGTCACATGTATTGCAGCAGGTACTGCAGTCCTGGGTGCATTTATTCTCATCCATAATGTTACCTCCGATATAATATACTATTGCGATTATAACATAAGATCACGATAAAAGACAGCTCTTCTATCGTGATCTTTAATTCAAATCAAGTATTCAATCAGACTCTTTTACAGATACTTCTTCAGTTCCTCAGCCTTATCGAGCTTCTCCCACGGAAGATCCAGATCATTGCGTCCGAAATGTCCGTAGGCCGCGGTCTGTTTGTAGATCGGGCGTCTGAGGTCAAGCATCTTGATGATGCCGGCCGGACGGAGGTCGAAGTTCTCACGGATGATGTCGGTAAGCTTCTCGTCGGAAAGTTTTCCGGTGCCGAAGGTATCGATCATGATCGATGTGGGCTGCGCAACGCCGATGGCGTAGGAAAGCTGAATCTCGGCTCTGTCGGCCAGGCCGGCAGCTACGATGTTCTTGGCAACATATCTTGCCGCATAAGCTGCGGAACGGTCTACTTTCGTGCAGTCCTTTCCGGAGAAAGCGCCGCCGCCGTGACGGGCGTATCCGCCGTAGGTGTCGACGATGATCTTACGGCCGGTAAGACCTGCATCTCCGTGCGGTCCGCCTACTACGAAACGGCCGGTGGGATTGATATACATTCTGGTATTCTCATCGATGAGTTCGGCGGGAAGGACCGGATCGAAGACGTATTTCTTAATGTCTTCGTGGATCTGTTCCTGGGTAACATCCGGGTCATGCTGGGTGGAAAGAACGACCGCTTCCAGACGGCAGGGTTTTCCGTTCTCGTCATATTCCACGGAGACCTGGGATTTTCCGTCGGGACGGAGATATTTTAAAGTGCCGTCTTTACGGACCTTTGTAAGCTGCAGGCAGAGCTTGTGCGCAAGATCGATCGGATAAGGCATATAGTCGTCTGTCTCGTTGGTCGCATAACCGAACATCATGCCCTGATCTCCGGCACCGACCTGTGCGAGTTCTTCTTCGGACATATTCGCTTCCGCTCCGACAGCCTTGGATTCAAGCGCCTTGTCAACGCCCATGGCGATGTCCGGGGACTGCTCGTCGATCGCTACGAATACCGCACAGGTATTGGAATCAAAACCGTACTCGGACTTGTTATAGCCGATCTCATTTACGGTATCACGGACTATTTTCTGCATGTCAACATAGGCTTTGGTCGTGATCTCGCCGGTAACGAGCACGAATCCCGTACAGGTAGCTGTCTCGCAGGCTACGCGGCTCATGGGATCCTGTCTCATGCACTCATCCAGAATGGCATCTGAGATAGCGTCGCAGACCTTATCGGGATGTCCCTCTGTTACAGATTCGGAAGTGAATAACCTTTTTTCCATTTTATCTTCTCCTTATTAACCGACGCGCAGACAGAATTTTTGTATCTCACGCTCGTTTTGTACTTTTTCGATCTGGGCTCCCAGATTCTTGAGCTTCAGATCAAAGTCTTCGTAACCCCTTTTAATATAAACGATATCATCCACCACAGTAATGCCGTCAGAGGCCATGCCCGCGATCACGAGCGCAGCGCCCGCACGAAGATCCGGTGCGCAGACCCTGGCTCCGGCCAGTGATTCCGTTCCGTCAATGATGGCTGTGGTGCCTTCTACTTTAATATTGGACCCCATACGCGAAAGCTCGTCCACGTATTTGAAACGGTTCTCGAAAATGCTTTCCGTCACGATGCTCGTTCCGGTCGCCATGGAAAGCACGACCGTGAGCTGCGGCTGCATATCCGTCGGAAATCCGGGATAGGGAAGCGTCTTAATGTGTGTCTTGGAAAGCCTGCCCTTTGCACTGATGCGCACGGCATCGTCGAATTCCTCGATCTCGCAGCCGATCTCCGCCAGTTTCGCGGTAATGGCCTCGAGGTGCTTCGGAATGACGTTCTTGATCAGGACGTCGCCCTTTGTGGCTGCCGCCGCGGCCATGTAGGTCCCTGCCTCGATCATATCCGGAACGACGGAATAGGTGGTCCGGTGAAGCGAAGGAACTCCCTTGATACGGATGACCTCGGTACCGGCGCCTTTTATGCGTGCGCCCATGCTGTTCAGGAAGTTCGCGGCATCGACGACGTGCGGCTCCCTTGCAACATTTTCTATAATGGTATTGCCCTCGGCAAGGGCCGCTGCCATCATGATATTGATCGTAGCGCCAACGGAAGCCATATCCAGATAGATATGCGCCCCATGGAGTCTTTCAGCCTCGGCCACGATACAGCCGTTCCTGAAATTCACCTTCGCGCCAAGCGCCCTGAAGCCTTTCAGGTGCTGGTCAATGGGACGGCTCCCGATATTGCAGCCGCCGGGAAGGGGAACTTCGGCTCTTTTGTATTTTCCGAGCAGCGCGCCTAAGAGATAATACGACGCCCTTATTTTCCTTATAAAATCATCATCCACAACGACGGATGAAATCGTACTGCCGTTTATTGACACTGTGTGGCGGTCAATCCTTCTGACGGTGGCTCCGATGAACGAGATCGCTCCGATGAGGGCATTTACATCGCTCACATCGGGTATATTGTCGACCTCTACTGGATCGTCTGTCATGATCGCTGCTGTGAGAATGGCAAGCGCCGCATTCTTCGCGCCTGAAATCTCGACTTCACCGACCAGCGGTATTCCGCCCTTGATCACATACTGTTCCATTCACAAAACTCCCGAACTTTATAGCCCGGTCCAAGCCTTTCCGAGTCTGAACCGTGTCTACTATATCGTACTTTTACGTTTTTGTAAACATCATATGTTATAAATGTTACGGCTTAATACGGCCTGCGTATAGCATTTTTACCACTATTACGCGCCGTCCGGTTTACTGCCTGCTCTTGCTCCTGATCTCTTCCGTGATGCGTTCGATGAACTGTTCTGCCGGCATCTGGCCTTCATCTCCGCCGGTCCGGGTACGGACCGCGACCAGTCCGGCTTCCTCCTCCTTCGCTCCGACGATGAGCATATAGGGAATCTTCTTTCCGGTGGCTTCCCTGATCTTGTAACCGATCTTCTCGGAACGCCCGTCCACTTCGCTTCTGATCCCGGCGCTTTTAAGCTGTTTGTCCACCGCGCCCGCGTAATCCAGGAATTTCTCGGAAAGCGGAAGCACCTTGACCTGTACGGGAGCGAGCCACGTCGGGAAAGCGCCCATTGTTTCTTCGATCAGATATGCCATAAATCTGTCGAGTGAACCGAGGATGGCCCTGTGCAGTACGACCGGGGTCCTTTCTTTATCATCCTTATCTATATAAGTAAGGTTGAACTTGGCCGGAAGGCAGAAGTCAAGCTGGCAGGTTGAAAGCGTGTATTCCGCTCCGATCGCCGGCTTCACGTTGACGTCGAGCTTCGGACCGTAAAATGCCGCCTCGCCGATCTCTTCAGTATAATCCAGGCCCATACCGTCGAGAACCTTTCTTAAGGCATCTTCGGCGGTATTCCACATCTCGTCGTCATCATGATATTTTTCCTTGTCGGCGGGATCCCTCAGGGAAAGCACCATCCTGTAGTCCGTGATGCCGAAATCCTTGTAGGTATCGAAAATCATATTGACGACCCTTGTAAATTCGCTCTCGATCTGCTCGGGCGTGACGAACAGGTGTGCGTCATTCTGACAGAAATGGCGGGCTCTTTCGATTCCCTTTAAGGCTCCGGACTGCTCATATCTGAAATCGTGCGCGATTTCCCCGATCCGCACCGGAAGATTGCGGTAGGAATGCGGCTGGTTCGCATAGATCCTCATATGATGCGGACAGTTCATCGGTCTTAATACATATACCTCGTCATCGACTTCCATCGGCGGGAACATATTCTGCTGATAATGATCCCAGTGTCCCGACGTCTTATACAGGTTGACCGTTCCGACGCAGGGCGTAAGCACATGCTCATATCCTTCGTTCAGTTCTTTGTCGCGAATATAATTTTCCAGCAGCCGCCAGACCGTATAGCCCTTGGGCAGGAACATCGGCATTCCGCGGCCGACCAGCTCGTCGCTCATGAACAGTCCCAGCTCACGGCCGAGCTTTCTGTGGTCACGAAGCTTGGCTTCCTCTAGCTTCGCAAGATATTCTTCCAGCTCGGTCTTCTTCGGAAAAGCGGTTCCGTAAATCCTCGTGAGCATCTTGTTCTTCTCGCTTCCCCTCCAGTAGGCGCCTGCGAGGCTCGTAAGCTTGAAGGCCTTGACGGGCTTCGTGCTCATCAGATGCGGTCCCGCGCAGAGGTCGGTAAATTCACCCTGCTCGTAAAAGCTGATCTCCGCGTCTTCCGGAAGGTCCTCGATCAGTTCGACCTTGTAGGGCTCCTCCCGATCCTGCATGAATTTGATGGCTTCGTTTCTGGGAAGCGTAAATTTCTTAAGAGGAATATTCTCTTTTATGATCTTCTTCATCTCGGCTTCGATCTTGTCGAGATCATCAGGGGTCAGTCCTTCTTCGATATCGATATCGTAATAAAAGCCGTCCTCGATCGAAGGTCCGATCGCGAGTTTCGCCTGTGGATACAGTCTCTTGACGGCCTGCGCCATAATGTGGGAAGTGGTGTGCCTGTACGCGGCAAGTCCTTCCTTATCCGATGCCGTATATATGCTCAGAGCGCAGTCGCCGTCGATCATGGTGCGCAGGTCCTTCGTTTCTCCGTCGACCTCTCCTGCCGCAGCCATTCTTCCGAGGCCTTCACTGATATCGTTCGCGATATCGATGATGCTCATCGGCTGATCGTAAATTTTCTCCGAACCGTCTTTCAATGTGATCTTCATGACTTCTCTCCTTGTATTCTTAATTGAAGCGCCTCGCTCATCTTTTTCAGCGCTTTTCCTCTGTGACTGATCTCATTTTTCTCATCCGCCGAAAGCTCGGCTGTCGTACACCCTCGTTCGGGGAGATAAAATATCGGGTCGTAACCGAAGCCGTTTCCGCCTCTCTCCTCATAGCCGATCCTGCCTTCGATCGTACCCTCGGTAATGACCGTATCTCCTCCGGGCAGGACCGCCGCAACTGCGCAGACAAAACGCGCAGTCCGCTTCTCGTCCGGGACCCCTTCAAGCATCCTGATGATCTCGGCGTTCTTTATAGAATAAGGCGTATCCACACCCATGAACCGGGAGGAATGGATGCCCGGCTCCTTATCCAGAGCGTCTACCTCAAGCCCCGAATCGTCCGACATCACGACGGCCTCTTCCGATAAAAGAGCCGCGCAGGCCTTTGCCTTGATCAGCGCGTTGCCGGCAAACGCGCTGCCCGTCTCATCCGGGTCGGATGTGATGCCGGCCTCTTTCATGGAGAGGATCTCCATGTCAAGGGGAGCAAGGATGCGCCGGATCTCCTGCATTTTATGTTCATTTCCCGTAGCAAATATTATTTTCATAAATCCGTCTTTCTCTTCGGAGGCTTCGGCCCCTGGAACTGGTAAAAATAGGTCTTCATCATGCCGTTGTAGATCTTCCGGTTCCTGTCCGCCTTCCTGCCGATGCAGCTTTCCGCATTTTCGAACGCCGTAATGACGTAAAGCGACCATTTGTTCAGCAGGGCGAAGCGCTCTCCCAATGTCCTGTACAGTTCCGGCACGGTATCCTCATTTTCAAGCCGTTCCCCGTAAGGCGGATTGGTCAGGATAAAGCCGTAGCTCCCCGGATGCGACAGGTCGGCGACGTCCCGCCTCTGCAGGTGGATGAGTTCCTCCACGCCCGCAAGGCGCGCGTTCTCACGTGCCATGGAAATCACCTGCGCATCGATATCGTAACCCTGTATATCCGGATCGATGTTCAGGTCGACGCGGCTTTCGGCGTCTTCCCGGGCCTTTTCAAAATACCCGGCCGTATCCAGATTGTCCCATGCGGCCGCGGTAAAATCCCTTCTCATCCCCGGCGCGATATTCGCGGCGATCATGGCCGCCTCGATCGGGAACGTGCCGCTCCCGCAGAACGGGTCCACCAGGATGCGGTCCTTCTTCCACGGCGTGAGCATCAGAAGCGCCGCCGCCAGCGTCTCGGTGATCGGCGCCTTTACGGTCTGTTTGCGGTACCCTCTCTTGTGGAGCGAGATTCCCGTCGTATCAATGCCGGCCGTCACGCGGTCTTTGACGATGGATACCCGGACCGGATAGTCGCTCCCGGTCTCCGGGAACACTTCTTTATGATACACGCTCTTCAGTCTTTCGACCATCGCTTTTTTCATGATCGACTGGATATCCGAAGGGCTGAACAGTTTGCTCTTGACCGAATTGGCCTTCGTCACCCAGAAACGTCCGTCGGCCGGAATGAAGCGTTCCCATTCCACGGCCTTCGTCTTCTCGAACAGCTCGTCGAAGGTGACGGCCGTAAAATCACAGGTCTTCAAAAGAATCCGTTCGGGCGTCCGCAGGAATACATTCGCGTAAGCGCACGCTTCCAGATCTCCTTCAAACGTGACCTTTCCGTCTTCCACGCACGAAATGTCATAACCGAGGTCATTTATTTCTCTTTTAAGCACCGCTTCAAGGCCGAAATGGCAGGGCGCGATATATTCGAATAACTCCATAATTCTATTCATTATACTTAACAAGAATATTATTTGCAAGACGCTTGAAATGATATATACTGATTAAAGCAATTAAAATAACAGAATGATAAAAAGGCAGGTGCTTGTGATGGGAAGAGAGAAAATAATGATCATGCTCGCCGATGGTTTTGAAGAGGTGGAAGCCCTTACGGCCGTCGATCTCTTAAGAAGGGCAGGCGTCGACGCCGTGACCGTTTCGATCATGCGAAAAAGAGAAGTGACCGGCTCCCACGGGATCCCGGTGATTGCCGATATTCTGTTCGAGGATGCGGATTTTGACGAGGTAAAATTGATCGTGCTCCCCGGCGGCATGCCCGGCACGACCAACCTTCTGAAATACGAGCCGCTCACCCGGATCCTCAAACAATTCGCTGCCGAAGACAGACCTCTCGCAGCTATCTGCGCCGCTCCGATGGTGCTGGCTGCTCACGGGATCCTCGAGGGCAGAAAAGCCACGATCTACGAAGGGATGGAAGCGAATCTGAAAGGCGCCGTCCACACACCGGGCAAAGTCGTGCGCGACGGAAACATCATTACATCCAAAGGCCCCGGAACCGCCATGGACTTCGCACTCTCACTCATAGGATTCCTCTGCGGCGAAGCGAAGGCATCCGAAGTCGCTGCAGGACTGCTTTATAAATAATGATCGTTTTACAAAAAAAGCTGCGCTTTGTAATTCGGAAAGCAATTCAAAAATAAACAGAGAACAAGAGAAATCGTCATGGCGAAGAAAAAACACCAGGGCGCACTGAAGCGCCAGATCATTGCGGGATGCGCTGTTTTCGTAGCGCTGCTGTGCCTGATCATGAGCATCGTGAGTTTCACAGTCTACCGAAAAAGCATGCTGGATCAGTTCGAGACACAGATTGCCAGCATCATCTATATGACCGAGGCCCAGATCGATACGGATGATCTCGAACAATGCATCGAGACCGGCGCTGCATCGGAAAAATTCGACGAAATGCTCCGTTACATCGACGACGCGCGTCTGTATTACGGGCTGGACTACATCGTCCTGGACACGCCGGTAAAGACCGATGACGGATTTGACGTGATTATGGTCGCTTCCGGGCTGCTGGCCGACGAGCGGGCCGGTCTGGTCGACAATGGTATACCCATTCCCCATCTCGGAGACATGATCGGTTCGGCTTTCACACCCGATTTCATCGAGCAGACCTATGACGAAATGAACAACGAGACCGAAATCAGATTTTCCACAACGCAGAACGACTACGGGAACTCCTACGGCGGGGCGATATCCCTCCGCAATTCCGACGGAAAAGGCATTGCCATTCTTTCGGCCGGCGTTTCCACTGCTTCGATCGACAACGCCATGCGGAATTATATCCTTCTGATCGCCTTATGCGCAGTCGCTCTCGGCATCATCTTCCTGATCTTTATGAACCTCTGGATCAGGAAAAGGGTCCTTCGGCCGATCCAGGCCATTGAAAATGCCGCCAATGAATTCGCGCAAAAGAGCCACGGACAGAAAGATCCCTCCGCCCTCGTCCTCAATATGCCGGAGATCAACTCCGGCAACGAGCTGGAAGACCTGGCCGACACGCTGGTCTCCATGTCCAATGACATGAAGGACTATGTGGAGGACATCGTATTTTCCGAGCAGGAGATCTTACGGATCCGCGGCATCGCGCTGAATGACGCGCTGACCGGCGTCCGAAACAAGACGGCCTTCAACAGCATGGAGGACGAACTCAACAAGGAGATCGAAAACGGTACAGCCGAATTCGGCGTTCTGATGATCGACCTCAACTCTCTGAAAAAAGTCAATGACAACTACGGCCACGACAAAGGCGACATTTATATCAAAAAATCCCGGACCTTTATCTGCGACATTTTCGCTCATTCGCCGGTATTCCGGATCGGCGGTGATGAATTCGTCGTCATTTTAAAGGACCGTGATCTGGAAAATGCAGACGAACTGCTGCAGAAGTTCAATGACGAGATGCAGCGCATGCAGACGGATCCCTCTTTGAAGGAATGGGAGCGCGTCTGGGCCGCCGTCGGCATGGCCGTATATGACAGCAGCAATGACACAGACGTTCCGGGAGTGCTTTCAAGGGCTGACCGGGAAATGTATGAGCGAAAGAGAGAAATGAAATCAGAAGAAAAGGGATAAAAAAGGAATAAAAAAGGAATAAAAAAAATTTAAAGAAGACATAAAATAATTGTTGCAATTTCTTTAAGAATATATTATAATCCCAATTGTAAAAAGAATTTACCCTTCAAATTTTTTTTACAAATTAATAACCCCTTATTAATTTTATATTCCCCTTGAAGAACGCCGGCGGCTCCCCCGCTGGCGTTTTTCTCTGCCTATAAAATAGGGGTTCCCGCGCTCCTGTCGATTTCGGCGGCATTTGCTCCGAAATGGTCTATACCCAAATTGTACCCAAAATTGAAAAAGCAGCGTTGCCGCTGCTTAAAACATTCCCGATACTTTCATGATCTCCGCTGCTGCCGTATTCGGTAAAACGTGACTGTAAATATCAAGCGTCATCGTTATGGATGTATGTCCTAAAATCGTTTGCATAACTTTTGGCGGTATTCCGTTTTCAAGTCCTCGTGTCGCAAATGTATGCCGTAATGTATGCGGCGTGATATGTGGAAAGTCCGGATACTTTATCTTGATTTGTTCCTCGACCTTCGACAGATCGTGATTGATCGCGTTGCTGCAGAGGTTCTTTCCGAAACCGTGATACGTATAGTATCCTGTGAAAACAAAATTATCCATACCCTTTTCCGGATTCCACATCGTACCGAGTTCAAGCCGCTGCCGCGTCTGCTCTGATCGCTGCTCTTTTAATGCCTTTACGACTTCCGGTATCATCGGGATATCACGGCAACTTGTAGCCGTTTTCGGTGTATCTTTGAAATATCCCTTGCCTTTACAATATTTCAGAGTTCCGTTCACGTGTATGACATTCTTCTGATAGTCTATATCCGACCATTCTAACGCCCGTAACTCTCCGACCCTCATCCCCGTGCCGAGTGCGACAGTATAAAGATGGCTGTATGCGCTGTCTTTTGCATATTCAATAAATACCGCCTGCTGATCCTTTGTCATAACCGATATTTCCTTTTTCTTTTTGGTGTTTCGCGGTATCGTTGCCAGTTCTGCGGGATTCTTTGCTATCATCTGATTTTTATATGCCTGTTTGAACATCCCGCCTAAAATGATCGCGGTCAAACTGATTGTCTTATGGCTGTACCCATCTTTTACCAGATTGTTATAAACTCTTTGTATGTGATCCGGCCTGATCTCCGACAGCAAGCGGCTCCCGATTGCTTCTTTTATATAATGATCAAAAACGCTCTGATAACAGTTATACGTGCCGTATTTTACTGTATTCTCTTTGTATTCTTTCATCCATGTATCGAACCATTCATTGACGCGGATCTTCGTTTCTTTGATATATAAGCCGTGACCGACTTCATATCTGATATCATCCGCTGCTTTTTGCGCTTCTTCAACTGTATGCCCGTATGCGTAATATGTGATACCTTCGATCATAAACCGCGCTTCATACGTTCCGTTCTTCTGCCTGATCCCTTTCGGCAGCGTCTTTTCTTTCTTCGCCATATTGCACCGCCTTTCTGATTGTTTCGGCGGCCTGCAGCGTGTATAATGGCTTCAGACCGCCTTTCTGGTGTTTGGTGGTTCGTTATGCCCTGCTGAGTGTTGCCGCACTCACAGGGCGTTTTTACGTCTTGACTTCAATATTGCTGTCACGATTCCCGCGACCATTTCCCGCTGCTGTTCCGGATATTCCATTATCAGTTCAAAGATCCTCATGATATCCGGACGTTCTTTCAATGTCTGTTCAATCTGTTCTTTTGTCATCTTTCCTTCCTTTCTTTGATGTGTACCTATTGTGTACCTGTTCTATCTTCAATATATCAATTTCACTGTTTTGCTGTCAAGCGTTATCATTGTTTGTCTTTGGTTATTCTCTTTGTTATAATGAAAAAATGGACACAAAAACGACTTTATCTCATTCCGAATATGTGACCGCATATAAGAAAGAAAAGTATAAGCGGATACCTGTTGAAGTTCCAAAAGACAAATACGCTGAAATCAAGGCGGCTGCAGATCGTGCCGGTTCTTCTGTGAACAAATACATCATAGCTGCTATCGATGAAAAGATCGCGCGTGACTCTTCTGGCGTTGTGTAACTATGCAGAAAACAACGG
>Ga0310690_10007109_pt1 | contig 14501 bp, 34 predicted proteins | sample AusTroGonzalo_MG_2_FD_207661 | JGI IMG/M metagenome (GOLD analysis project Ga0310690, IMG submission 207661) | Bovine rumen microbial communities from tropical cattle in Woodstock, Queensland, Australia - Gonzalo_04 (v2) (version 2) | ecosystem: Host-associated > Mammals > Digestive system >...
CACGCTAAAGTGATAAAGCATTAAACCCACCTACCTAATAGGTGGGCGGGACTTTAGCACGCTAAAGTATTGAACCTCACCTGCCGAGGTACCTCACCTGCCGAGGTACCTCACCTGCCGAGGTACCTCACCTGCCGAGGTACTTTAGAACACTAAAGTGCTAAAGCTCTAAAGTGTTACAAAAGTGTTACAAAAATGTGTCAACTGTGAGCTGACCGGCTGCCAATTTATTAACAGAATCGTAACACTTTGTTGATACTTTTGTAACAAAATTTACAAAAAAGACATTGACAAGTCCATCCGGCGGGTGTATAATGTGGGTACAGTAAAGGAAAGGGGTTGACCGAGATGACCATGACCGAGATGATGAACGCCTACAACGCCCGCAGTGCTTCCCACGTGTACGCCCTCGGGTTCGTGTGCGGTGGCAACCTGTACGCCCAGAAGCTGAGCTTCGCTGAGCTGAGCCGTTTCTTCAAGCTCGACCGTGCAAGCTCCAAGCGGGGCGGGTTCGCCAAAATCCGGATTAAGCTGACGAGCGCGGACCGTGCCAAGCTGAGCGAGACCGCTGAGCTGATCGGAGCTGAGAGCCTGCTCGTCAAGGACACCGCCCACAACAAGGGCGAGAACTTCGAGCGGGAGCTGACCGAGCGGTGGACTTCCGAGACCTGGGTCAAGGACTCCGTCCCCTTCTATGTGGCGGGTGACATCCGGGTGAACGGGGTCGAGGTTCAGGTCAAGCTTGACGGGGCTGAACTGACCAACGAAAAGCTTCTCGCTCGGCTCGGATGAGCCGGGCGGGATGCTGAAAAATCCCACCATCCCCGGTGTTATAATATAGATACAGAGAGAGGAAAGGAGCTACTCAAATGACCTTCACCATCATCAACTACTTCACGGACGAGCGGTACACCCTCGACGTCGAGACCCTCGACGACCTGCTGTCCCTCGCTGACGGCTACGGCACGCTGACCATCGACGTGCAGAACCTCACGGTCACTATCGGATAAGGAGTGATAGCCATGACTAACTCTGACCTCATTGCCCTGGCCCTCCCCGCTCTCTATATTCTCATCTGCCTTATCGCCACAGTTAGACGAGGCTAACTGGCCGGCCAGCCCAAATGTTACAAAAATGTAACAATTAATTAATAGAATTTTAACAAATTTATACTTGATTTTGTAACAAATCTGCGGTATAATACTTACAGAAAGAGGAAAGGAAGGTAGAGAAGATGTTCTACAAGGTTCGGGAGTTGGCTAACGGCAGGTTCGGGGTGTATCAGTGCTCTGCGTATTCCGAAGTCCTCGTCAAGACCTTTAAGACTCGGAAAGCCGCTCAGGGCTGGATCGACCGTCAGTAATTAGAGGTGTAAGCTGTGACTAACAATCAACTGTGTACTTTTGTAGGAGCTGCGGGCTGCGTTCTTGCTTCTCTCGGCATGGGGCTGATCTTCTTCGGAGTTACGCCCGCGTGGATCGTCACCGTCATCGGTGTAATCATGGGGAAAATTGCCCTCATGAACTTCGATTGACAGGATGTTGAAAAAAAGTAGCATCTCCTTTGATATACTGATTACAGAAAGAGGAAAGGAAGGTAACTCCTATGATGATCGTCCACGTTGAGAATCTCCCCCAGAATTATGAAAAGTACCGCTACTTCGTGGTGCGTGCCGTGGAAGGCAAGGTTTGGTTCTACGGCGCATGGTATGCCTATCAGGCGAAGGATGCCATGGCGCAGGCGCAGGAAGTTGACGGCTTTGTGGTCGAAAACCCTTGCGATGACGACCTTTTCGGTGAGGATTATTAATCCTCACTGCGGGCCGGCCCGCGATTGTAACAAAAACTTAACAAATTTATCTATTGATTTGTAACAAATTGTGTGATATAATGTTTACAGAAAGAGGAAAGGAAGGAAACCCAAATGAAGTGGTACATCATCTCGCTGACCATCACCGCCTATCTCTCCACCGACCACCCCAAGTACGATTGCTTTCTGTATACCGAGGTCAACGGCGCTCACGAGTCCAAGACCATTGACATCAACGCCGCCAACAGGCTGATGTGGGAGCTGAAGGCGAAAGGCTGGGAAACCAAGACCACCAACCACTACAACCCTTACTCCGCAAGGGTGTACGAGCGTCAGATTCGGTGGCTCCACATCGACAATGGCTACAGGGATGACTAAAAAATGTAGCATCCAATACGATATAATAAGTGTGTAAGAAAGAGAGAGGAGACATTGCAATGGATTACGAAGAGATTTACGAAGACGAGTACGACTACGAAGACGATGGCGCCTACGAGGATTGGGGATACAACGAGGACGAAGGCTTCGACCCCTACGCAGGTTGCTACACTTGGGATTGCTAAGGAGGGATGACAATGAAGAGTTTCTATGATTACGCAAAACAGCGGGGCATCGAAGTCCCTGAAAAGGAAATTTCAGGCGCGTGGTTTAGTCAGCACGGATTTCCGATGGTGGTGCGGTGCGCCTGTTGTGAAATGACGATGGCCCTCCCATCCGCATGGATTGATGACGAGGGATACACCCTTTGCGCAGATTGCGCCGAAGTAGAGGAGGAATAAGATGAAATTGTTAACTAGTATTATCGTTGGATGCATGTACCAGTTAGTATTAGCGCCCCTGTGCCTCATGCTCACATGGAACGCTATCGCATGGGAATTCAACTTTCCGCAATTCGGATTCTGGGTTCCTTTTGGTATCTGTCTATTTCGTTTCCTTCTGCAATGCAAAGTAACCGTAAAGGCTTAACCTTCGCGGTTGCGGGCCGGCCAATTTCATTTTGTATTATTTGGAGAAAAATTTTACCAAATTATCAATTTCAATTTCCCAAAAGGTATGGTATCATTATGGTGTTGAAAGAAAGGAGAGTTGTAAGATGCTGATTACCGTTAATAACCACTGCCCCATTTGTGGTAAAACCACTCCTGTTACTTGCGATCGTGATGCATGGCGCACATGGGAAAGCGGCGGATGCTTAATTCAGGAAGCATTCCCCAAGATGGACATTCACCTGCGTGAAACCCTTATTTCGGGAATGTGCCTTCCGTGCCAAGAATCCTTCTTCATGGAGGATGATGATGATTGCGATGGCGAATGCGATGTCTGTTGTGACACCGATTGCCCTTCCAATGTCAATTTCCTTGAGATGGAATAATTCCATCTCAGGCGGGCCGGCCAGTCAAAAAGTTAACAGAATTGTAACAAAATTATACTTGATTTCTTAACAATTTTATTTTATAATAAGAATGTACCAAGGAAGAGGAAATGAAAGGAAGGAAATCCCAAAATGATTATCAAGTTTACAGACCACAAGTACGCACAGGCTCACATGGAACCCATTCCTGGCGGTCTCGCCCTGTATAGCTACACCACGAAGGTGGCTGAAGTCGTTGACGGCTGGCTGACTATCCACGGACTCTACTCTATGACCACACGGCGGCATATCGGCTGGTTCATGCGGGAGCTGGGCAGGTTCGACTACCAGCTGGCAAAACAGCTGTATGAGGATAATAAAAAATTCAATATCTATACGGGTGAGGTGATTGATTGTGACTAAAGAAGAAAAACAAGAAGAAAACCGCATTCACATCTTAGCGCTTCATTGGTGGAATTGTGATGACTCTGTACCGCTTGAAGATATCGCCGCGGTACGACGTTATATCAACGAACATCCAGAACTCTTTCGGGGAGCGGGTCCACAATGACCCTCTCCCGAAACCAACCGGCCCGCACTTTAGCACGCTAAAGCACGAAAGAAATGTATACAGTATTCTTGAAAAAAGTGCTTGACTTTTTCTGAAATTATGCTATAATTATAACTGTCAGAGGGAGAGAAGAGGTTCTCCGAGGGCAAAAAAGTTTGAAAAAAACTTGAAAAAACCCTTGACAAACCCACTCGAATCTGATATAATAAATACGAAAAGAGGAAGGAAAACCTCACAAACCAGAAAGGAACTTCACCATGAAGAAAACCACCATGAACACCATCCTGTCCCTCATTTCCACCATCGACACTCCCGAAGCCGAGGAAGTTCGTGCTGAACTGACCGCCGAACTGAACAAGGGTGCGGAGAAAGCGGAAGCCAACCGCTCTCTGTACGAGCAGGCGAAGGGCATCGTCATCGGCGCTTTGTCCGATACCCCCGTGACCCTCGCCGAACTGTACGATGAAGTCAAGGACAAACTGCCCGAGGGCTTCACTCGGAACAAGGTGCAGTACGCACTGGGTCACTACTGGGAGTCTGAGGTCAATGTGACCAAGGGCAAGGTCAACGCCTACACCAAGGCGTAATCCCCTCTTAAGGGATAGGGGCAACCCTATCGCCCACCCTGCCTGTATGGGTGGGCTTTCCTTTTGCCCAAATACTTTAGTACTTCAGCGTGCTAAAGCAGGCCGGCCACCAAGTTGTACGTACAAAATTGTATACAGTATTTTTCAAAAAAAATACTTGACAAAAAGTCAAATTTTTGATATACTTACTACAGAAAAAGAAAGGAAGTGTAGCGTATGGCAAGCAAAGCGACTCTGGAAAATGGTCTCCGTAATCAGTTTCTCTCCTTTATTTCCCAGGTGGTCTCCCAGGAAATGGAAATCGATGTTCTGCCCGTAAGTGCAAGTGAACTCGCTATCCCGTGTCTGGATGCCGAGAACAACGAAAAATTCGTTCTCGTTAAGGTTTCCATCCCGCGTGGTACTCGTGATGGTGAGGGTGGTTACATCCCCTATGACGGATATGCCGCAAATGAAGCGTATCTGGAAGAAATTGCCAGCAAGGCACAGGAACGTGCGGTGAAAAAGGCAATGAAGGAAGCCGAAAAGGGCAAGAAGGCAAAGGAGGAGTAACCATGATTTTCAAGCAGGTAAAATTTCGGTGCCCCGATGTGGATACGGTAGAACGCAAGAAGGATGCTCTCGGTGGCATCGCAGTTTATGAAGGCGAACTTGACAAGACTCCGCAGTACATCATTTGCGGATGTTGCGGTGGCTTGTTCGCTCCCGAAGATTTTGAACTCCTTCGGGTGATGGAATGGCTTCCTATTTCCGAGGAAATTCTGGGCGAGTAATTCGCCCAGTTTTCTTTTTCATAAGTTGTACATACAAGCGGGCCGGCCCGCAATGTATTATTTGGGAAAAAATTTTACCAAATAACTAATTGTTTTTTCATATAAGTATGCTATAATATAATTGTTCCAAGGGAAGAACGAAAACACCGCAAGGTCTTCAGCAGGTAAGGAGAGTAGTGAACCGAGGAACCGCAGTAAGAAGCCTGCGATATCAAAGATACGTGTAAAGTAAGGTGACTGCACGAGACAGGGTCACACGAAAGACCGAGGGCGCACGTAGAAACTGCTCGGGGCATCAGTCAACGATTTCCGTCTGATGAAGTGCCATCCTCCCAGGTTATGGAAACACCTATAAATCACGGGGTAGCTACCGTGTGACCGTTAGGCAACGGGGTGGGAGATGGGGCGAACCCTTATACAGGGGTGACCTACAAGTGAGGTGAGGGTTTAACGGGTTGCGGATGGCTATGCCCCTAGTTTCAGAAGCAACCAAACCACAGTAAAGGGATGTAGTCGGGCGTTTCCGCGGCAGGATTTCATGCGCTCTCCCAATGCCATCGTCAACGACCTTAGCGATGGCTAACTGGCCGGCTAATTTCATTTTAGCCGGCCGCGATTTAATACTTTTGTAACAAAATTGTGCTTGACTTTTAACATACCCCGTGATATAATAATTATGGAAAGAGGAAAGGAAGGTATGAAAGAATGAGAACGATTTGGTTTGACATGGATGGAACGATTGCGAATCTGTATGCGGTTGATAACTGGCTTGAAAAACTCCACAACTATGACCCCACGCCCTACGTGGAAGCTGAAGTCATGCTGAACATGAGTCAGCTGGCTCGTCTGCTGAATCAGCTGAAGGTCATGGGCTATCAGCTGGGTATCATCAGCTGGCTCAGCAAATGCCCCACCGAGGAGTATGACAGACAGGTGGGAGCTGCTAAAGTCTGGTGGCTGGAAAAACATCTGCCGAGTGTGAGCTGGGACGAAATTAAAATCGTGCCGAATGGGATGCCCAAAGAGTGGTTCAAACAGTCCGAAGATGACATTCTGTTCGATGATGAAGAAAAGAACAGAGTCAACTGGGGTGGCGATGCCTACGAACCCGATATGATTATCAAGGTACTGAAAGCACTGCTTGGGAGGAATTGGTAATATGAATAAATTTTTAAACTTTTTAATCCGTATGCTTTGTCGTCACTGCTCATATTTATACTCTGATACTTTCTATTGTGCTTGCGATGCTATGGCAAGAGATAAATATAATATCTATGATAAAGGTAGATATCCTCGTGCTTATGCTACGGCTTGGGCGCTTGACCACGGAATTAGTTTAGACTAATTCCGCGCCGGCCCGCCAAAATTGTAACAGAATTGTAACATTTTTTTAACACTTAAGTAATTGACTTTTGCTGAAATTATGCTATAATATAATTGTTCCAAGGGGAACGAACCCCAAGAAAGTCAAGTGAAAAAAATTCTGAAAAATCTTCAGATAAACACTTGACAAGAAGCAGAAATTCTGCTATAATAAGGGTGTTCCAAGGGGAACAAAATAAATTTCGCAGAGTGGCACTGCGATTCTTAACTGCCACGAGTGAAAGGAGTTCATATGAAACTGAACGATGTCGTTACCTCTATCCTGGGTCTGTCTGCTGATGCTTCCATGTGTCGTGCCAACAAGACCAACTTCATCGCCATTCCTACCGAGGATGGTATCGTGAAGGTCAACTTCGGTGTTGCTCTGGCGAAGGACACCAAGAACCACAAGGCTTTCAACTTCGAAGCCGCTAAAGCCGAGTACAAGGCTTATACCGCCGAGGTTGCTCGGAAGGAAGCGGAGAAGGCTTCCAAGCCCGTGAAGGTGAAGGGCGTTAACCCCGAAGCACAGGCTCGGCGTGATGCTCTCGATGCTACCATCGAAGCAATGCCCGCTTTCACTGATTGCACCGCTACTGACATTCTGAACGCACTTGCGGGTCAGGTTGCCGAGAATGTCACTGTGATGGCTATCGGTTCCAGTGCTGGTCGCCTTGTTGACAAGGGTGTTCTGACTGTCGAAGTCCGCAAGGATGAGAAGAACCCCAAGGGCAAGAAGTTCTACTCCAAGGCTTAATTGCCAAGGATAGAATCCCTTCAGAAATTCCTTCCCATTTGGGAGGGAATTTTATTTTGTTTTTCTTTTGTATTTTGTATACAGGGGCGGGCCGGCGCTAATCCCATAAGCAACCGGCCCGCAAATTTAATAATTTTGTAACATTTAGGGGTTGACAGCCTTCCCAATATATGGTATACTTTATTCAAGAAGTGAAGGAAAACACTACAAACCGAAAGGAGTATTCCATAATGGAAAAAGACAAGTATTTGGTATTCGACACAGAGGTATGTAACTGCCCTAAAATTGATGGGCAGTTGGATGTCGCAAATGGTCAGTTTTATGACCTTGGACTACAAATCGTAGATAAAGATGGTTACATTTACGATGAGTATTCCATCGTCAACGGTGATGTGTTCTGGGGTATGCCCGAAGCGATGAGGGAAGCGTACTTCGCAGACAAGCGACCGCAATATGTTGCGGATATTCTCGCAGGTAAACGCAAGGTAATGAATACTTGGCAGATTTACAAGTTGATTCGCAACCTTTGCAAAGAGTGGGATGTAAAGGCTTGCGTTGCCCATAATGCGAGGTTCGATGTAAAAGTAACCAATGCGACCCTGCGGTATCAGACAAAAAGCAAGCGGCGTTGGTTCTTCCCTTATGAAATGCCGATTTGGGACACCATGAAAATGGCGAACGATACCATTTGCAAGCAGAAACGTTACATTGAGTTCTGCAAGGAAAATGGTTACATGACCAACCACGCAACTCCGCAAGTTCGCAAGACTGCCGAAATCCTGTGGCGGTATCTGACCGATGATGTAACTTTTGAGGAAGAGCATACAGGGCTTGCAGATGTTGAAATTGAAGCACAGATTTTTGCCGAGTGCATCCGTCAGCATAAGAAAATGGAACGCTTGGCAGAGTTGGACGAAGAAGATATGTAACCCTTCAACTGCCCTGAAACCCTTATAAATCAAGGGTTTCAGGGTTTTTTGGGCCGGCCAGCCAATTTGTACGTACAACTTTGTATACAGTATTAATAAAAATTTTCTATTGACTTTTTTATATAAATATGATATAATATATATAGAGGATGAGATGAGGGAAAAAATTTCCTCTTGACATTCTCACTCCGATATGATAAAATATAGGTGAGCCAAGAGAGAAAGGATGATGTAAAATGGCGAAAGTTACCAAAGCACAGGTAGACAAAGACCTTCGGGATAAGGTGTTCAACGACCTTATGTCCTACGATGCCGATGAAACCGAGCATTGGGACTACCAGAAAATCAATGACCGCCAGTGGGGCACCGTTATGATGGACCTCAACGGTCATATGCGGTATGTCCGTATTGGTGTTATCGTTGCGGAAGAGCGTGACGATATGTCCGCAGAGGAACTCATGGCATCCGAAATCGAAGCCTACGAAGCCAAGCAGGCAGACAAGGCAGAAAAGGCGAAAAAGAAAGCCGAAAAAATCGCCAAGGATAAGGCTCGGCGCGAAGCCGAAGCTAAAGCAAAGGAGGAACAGGCATGAGGACATGGATGATTGTTCTGCTTGTCCTCTGTATTCCTGATGTCTCTATCACTCTTCGGGGTGGTAGAGAAATCAAAGGAATCACGGCAATTTTGCGGATACTCACCCTTATTCTCTTCTGTATCAACTACTGACCAGTTGTACGGACAACTGGCCGGCCAATTTAGTCTTGACTAACTACCAAATCCATAGTATAATAAAGGCGAAAGGAGAGATAATTATGAATCAGATTTCCGCAATCCGTAAGTTCGCAAGTATTGTAGCAGGTGAACCCGTAATTATCCCCCGTCAGCGTGATTGTTGGAGTATGTGCGTGGCAGACTCTAAACCGCGCCTAATTCTTCCGCCTGACCCCAACGTAAAAGACGAGGAAGATAAAGAGTTCCGTAAGTTCTTCATCTCTCTGTATCCACCCGCCCGTGGATTCGCAGATGTAACCATTTCCATTCTTCATGAGATTGGTCATCACTTCCATCGTGAAGAGTATATCTTCTGCGACTTTGACGAATACGAACGCGCACAAGGTGTTGACCACTTCAAATTACATTGTGAAATGGTAGCAACCGAATGGGCGATTGAGTGGTTAAAGGATTCCCAAAATCGTAGGGTGGCAAAGGCTTTTGAGAAAGAATACTTTGGATATTAAGAGTTAGTGCACGCTAACTCTGCCGGCCCGCCGATTGTATACAGTATTCTTCAAATTTAGGTATTGACTTTTAGTAAAATTTCTGATATACTATAATTGTTCCAAGAGGGGAAGAGTATGGCGGGTGAACCAAGCCCCGCTCCACCCGCTGACGAGTGGGATGTGAGATTAAAAAAATAAAAGAAATTTCACGAAACCTCTTGACAAACAGCAAATCCTGTGCTATAATAAGGATGTTCCAAGGGAAGATGCGTAATAAGTCTTCCCACCCTCATAGAGGGTGGATGTGCAATAAATCTTCCTTCCCTTGGAAAAACCCCTTGACATTAAGCACAAAATGTGCTATAATGTATATGAAAAGAGGAAGGACACCTCCCAAACCAGAAAGGCAACCACTATGAAGAAAGTTTCCCTCCAGTCCCTCGTTTCCTTCATCGACTCCATTGACGCTCCGCAGGAAGTCAAGGATATCCGTGACGAAATCGTTGCGGAACTCGACAAGGGTCAGGCGAAAGCCGATGCCAATCGCACCCTGTACGCCGAGATGCGCAAGCAGGTCATGGAGACTCTGCGCACCGCCAATGCCCCCGTGACCGCGCAGGAGATTGCGGATGCCACGGGTCTGTCTCGGGGCAAGATTGTGTGGGGTCTGACCCATGAGTGGGCAGATGAAATCTGCAAGGTGCAGGGCAAGGTCAACACCTACACCCTCGCCTAATCCCTTAAACCCACCCCTATTTGGGGTGGGTTTTCGTATGCCTTTATACTTTAATACTTTACTACACTAAAGCGGGCCGGCCGCATTTTTAATAGAATTGTAATAATTTTGTAGTTGACTTTTAACAACTATTCTGCTATAATAAAAGCGTGGAAAGGAAGGTATTGAGTATGAGGAATTATGTAGAGCGTGCCAAAGACTTCGTGAAGGAAATCTATCCTTATATGAAGCGTGCCGAGTTCGGTTGCTGGATGATGATGGAAGAGGTTGCCCTGTTCAATGAAGAGCATCACCGCAAGGTGCAGTTCAAGCATGGCATTGCTCGTGTTGCCCTTATCACTTCTGACTATGTGGTCAAGTATGACTATGACCCCGATGAAGTTGATGCCGTGGGTGGTGGCGAAGCCGAAGTGGAACTGTATGCACAGGCAGAAGCCGAGGGTTTCGCCTATCTGCTTGCAAAAGTGACTCGCTATGAGTACAAGGGCAAGCGGTTCTACATTATGCCCCGTATCAACGGAATTAATGGCGACCGTTGGGAACACGCCGATGACTTCATGACTGATGAAGAGATTGCATGGTGCGACCGCCATCACCTGTCTGACCTTCATTGTAACAATTACGGTTTCCGCAAGGGTCGAGTATGCTTGGTTGATTACGCTTGTACCCTTCCCGAAACCTCATCCTACTATACTTCAGACGAAGTTAGCGAGAGCTAACCTCGGGCCGGCCCGCCATAGAAATGTAATAATTTTATAGTTGATTTGTAACATTTATTATGTTATAATAAGAGTGTGAGGTAGAAAGATGATAGATTATGAAACGATGAAACGGATACTTGGACCAAAATTCTACAATCCAGCCGAAACCCAGCCACGCTATGCCGAAGATTTTGATACAGAATACCTATTGACAGATGGCACTGTATTATTTGTATTTGACAAGGATGGTAAATATCTATGGTATAAAACTTCTTGGTAATTTATACTTGACTTTTTATACTACTTGTGATATAATAGGTATGTAAGAAAGGAGTAGATGAAGATGAATGTGTACATGAAAAATGTTGAAGGTCAACAGACAGTACGCTACCTTCCCTTCTTCAAGGCGATTGGTTTGCGGTTGTACGTATTCGCAAGATATCCCAAAGCAGAAAGACCGATTGTGAGGTTCGTAATATGAAAAATAATCTCGAAAAAATTTATGCCCTAAAAGTCGCATTGGAAAATATCGGTATTGATACTGAATTAGAACTTGATGCAGTATGGTTTGGTTCAGATTCTAAACAGCATTATGGAATTGAATTGTATACAAATATTCCTTCTGATTATGACTGCGTTAGTTTTCTATTCACCCCTGAAGGAAAACACATTTATACTTGTCTTGATGCACCAATCAGACAGTGAGGTAATAAATATGAGCGATTTTGAAAAAATGTGCCGAATCATCACCAAGTTTCCTCGTAAAAACAAAGAAGGCGAAGATTGCTATGAAATCAAAAAGTTCCGCAAAGGACGCGGAAAAGTAATCTATTTTGCCACAGATGACTCTTATTGTTGGGCAGGTTTATATTTCAATGATGATGGAGAATTTGTAGGCTTTTCACCAGAATGGTAAGAGTTAGTTTAATCTAACTCGCCCGGCCCGCAATTTGTACGTACAACAATGTATACAGTATTCTTCAAAATTAGTGCTTGACTTTGAGCAAAATTTCTGCTATAATTATTTATGTCAGGAGGGGAAAGAAACTCCCCACGGACAGGGGTGTGACTCGGAGCATCGCGCTCCGATAAGCACAGGAGCCAACAGGTATTGAAACCTTTTCAAAAAAGTTTCAGAAACCTCTTGACAAGCGGCACAAAATGTGCTATACTAAATACGAACAAAGGGAAGGACACCCTACAAACCAGAAAGGATTTACCACTATGAAGAAAGCCACCTTCGAAGCCATCAAGACCGCTCTGACCAACTTCGGCTTTGCTGATGAGGACATCCTGTCCGAAATCGACAAGGAAATCAACAAGGGTGCGGAAGCGAAAGCCAAGACCGCTAAGGGCTATGAGGAAGCCTACGATGCCATCATTGGCAACCTCGGCGACACGCCTGTGACCGTGAAGGAACTGTACGAAACCATCAAGGATGAACTTCCCGAAGGCTTCACGCAGGGCAAGGTTCAGTACGCCCTGACCCATCTGTGGCAGGATAAGATTGTCAAGGTGGAAGGCAAGCCGAATGGCTATCGGAGGGCGTGGTAATCCACCCCTCCCCTCCCTTGGGGTGCGCCATGTATTGGGTTGGCGCAAGTACACAGACCCGAGATGTGAACAAGTGTGCCGCAGAAATCCTTTGGCAGTATGCCCAGTTCTGCGTTAACAAAAAAGAGAAACTGCCCATCTTGCCCCTGTGGCTCAATTGGTAGAGCATCTGACTCTTAATCAGAGGGTTTAGGGTTCGAGTCCCTACGGGAGCACACATCCCCGTTTCCTTTCTTTCCTTCCTTTGGCGCCCATTGCCTCCTGTGGGCGCCATCTTTTTTACCTTATCGCTTTAGCACGCTAAAGCGGGCCGGCCGCAATTTAACAAATTTTTAATAATTTCGTAGTTGACTTTTAACACCTTCCATGGTATAATATGAGTGTGAAAGGGAGGAATGAAGTATGAAGAAGAAAATGGCAGTTAAGACCAACGTGGAAATCTTCATGGGTCAGCGGAAGTCTTGGGGCAATGTAAACCCCGTAACTAAGGTGATTCCTGACAAGCGGTTCAAGAAACCGAAGTACAAAGAGAGGGATTGGGAATGAAATTTATACAGAAAATTACCTTTGACCTTGGAAGTCTTGAATACTATCGGGATGAACTCGGATGGAATGTTGAAACCATCGAAGATGTAGTAGAAATTATTAAAGATTGGAACGATGAAGAATTACACACACTTTTAGGATGTGCAACTGATTATGAATGTTGGGCAGAAGAAACTGAAGGATAAGGGAAGGAGTGGGACTAATGAAGTGTAAGAACTGTAACAAAGAGATGGAACTTGAGGAATATTACACCGATTTCCTTGACAATGACGAAAGAATTTGTCTGCGTGAACAGTTTTGGTGTTCACATTGTGAAGCCACCGCAATCAAATATACCTACTATGAAAAGGAAAGTGAGGAAGTAAGTTATGGAAGATAATATCGAAGTATATCCCAAATGTCCCCATTGTAACGTGGAACTTGAATACCATGACCAACTGAGTACTGACTATGATGATGCCTATTACTTCGTCAATTGGTCAGCCTTTTGTCCGCAGTGTCAGCGCACTTTTACCTTTGTTGAAGATTTCAAACTTGTAGGAAGGCGGTTTTTAAATGAAGAAGATTCTGATTAAGCGTCTCGTATATACGAGCGCACGTACTGGTGAGGAATTTATTGGTACCAATGAGTATGATATCCATCTGACTGATGCCAATATCCTTAACTCAATTCATGAAGTAGGAAAGACAGCGTGGATTGGGCGGGCGCTCTGGCTCCTGCGTAATGGCGTCCCCACTTATAGGATTACCGTTTGTCTTTTCCCTCAGTATCAGAAACGTTGGTATGAACTCCTTTTAGATGCGGTTAGACGCATCTAATCGGGCCGGCCGCACATTTAATACTTTCTTAACAATTTTCCTATTGACTTTTGCTTAATATTTGATATAATATATATAGAAAAGGAAAGGAGATTGACCCAATGGAGATTAACTTTACGATAACCTATGAAGCGCATTTCGACCTCGACCAAGCCGAAGAGGACTTCCGTGAAACATTGTATTGGAATCCTGAAGAAGATATCAACAAAGTTCTGTATGATATCACGGAACAGAATATTGATTGGCCCCCCGAAGTCGATGACCTTCCCAATGAGGTAGTCGAGACCGCCGCAACCGCGCTGCGTAACCGCATTGGTGGAATACAGATGCAGATGGAACTCCCGTCATTCCCCCTACTTTGGCAGGAGGATTCAGTATGGAAAAAGTAAAATCCTTCTTCAGTATTGAAACTCCTTACCGCTTTGAATGGAATGACCTTCGATGCGGCATTACCATACTAAATGTTGTACTGATTATGCTCTTTGGTCTCCAAGTCTCGTGGTTTAGTCTTGCGGTCGCGGTATTCGGCGTATGTAAAGACCTTTCTCAACATCGGCACATTAATGATGTACTGATGCATGTCTCAAGCGTAGTCCTTAACCTTTACTTCCTTTCTCTTCTCTATGGCGGAACTTGACGTTCCGCCACTTTTTCTGGCCGGCCACACTCATAATCAGCCGGCCCGCCCCTTATACTACTACTCCCCCAGTATAATTCTATCACGCCTTGTGTCAAATGTCAAGAGGAATAAATGTTAAATTTTTGTTACAAATTTGTTACGAATC
>Ga0310690_10007110_pt1 | contig 14501 bp, 12 predicted proteins | sample AusTroGonzalo_MG_2_FD_207661 | JGI IMG/M metagenome (GOLD analysis project Ga0310690, IMG submission 207661) | Bovine rumen microbial communities from tropical cattle in Woodstock, Queensland, Australia - Gonzalo_04 (v2) (version 2) | ecosystem: Host-associated > Mammals > Digestive system >...
CTGGAACGCTACCAAACCCTGTACGCCCATATCCGCGGCTCCGTGGCAGCACCAACGGCCGGTCTGCACTTCACCGAGCGCGTCCTGGACGATATCCGTGCCCGTGGCATCGAAATGCAGCAGGTATGCCTGCACGTAGGCGCAGGGACGTTTTTACCAGTCAAGACATCGCTCGTAAGCGAGCATCCGATGCACAGGGAGCCTTTCTTTGTGGGTATCGGCCTCCTGCGCGAACTCGCCGCTGGACGTGAAGTGATTGCCGTTGGAACCACCTCCGTCCGCACCCTGGAATCACTATACTACGCAGGCGTCTCCTGCATCGAAAAAGGCGCCCCGGAGGACGTGCCGCAATGGGCTCCGTACGAGCGCGATTATACGTATTCCACTTCCGAGGCGCTTCAGGCTATAGTGGATTATCTGGAGCGTAATGGGCTGGACACCATCTCAATCGGCACCCGCATCATCATAGTCCCAGGCTTCAAATGGCGCATCGTCCGCCGTATGGTAACAAACTTCCACCAGCCGGAAAGTACCCTACTGCTACTTGTTTCATCATTTGTCGACGGCGACTGGCAGACCATATACCGCCACGCCCTCGCATCCAACTACCGCTTCCTCAGCTACGGAGACAGTTCGCTCCTCGAGCGTAAATAAGCGTTGCCAAACAAAACTTTTTCTGGCTCCGCGGACTAAAACTTTTCTAGCCAAAATAACGTCGTCGAAAAGTTTTGTCCGACTCCGCTATCGAAAAAGTTTTGTCATTTTGTATACACTTAAAGTAACACTTTAGGTGTATATTTATGTATACATTTCACAAATATTACTTGTATACATTTGTATACATACGTGTAATTTGCTGTTGATTTCGGGGCGATTGTTGAAAACTTGCAAATTTGGGCTATAAGGAATTATTATGAATATTCTATTCAATTATTACTTCGCTCAAACCCAGTACTTTATGCCATTTTAACTAAATTATAATATCCGGTAAAATCTTATCAACACTCCCCTATTTTGCGTTTTCCTGGATTTTATGCTGTTCATATTATAATTATATGCGCGAAACCCAATAATTTAACTTAGCTTATATAAAATATCGCATCAATATATTTCCCCTGGATTTCTCCACACGTAAACAAATGTTAATTCACATTTTGTTTGCAGAGTTCATAAATGTTGTTTACCTTTGTAACATCAAATGTCAGAATCATGAACAAGAGGCTTCAACAGTTTTTGAACGCTGAAAATATCAGCCAGTCGCAGCTTGCCGACACCCTAAATGTTGCGCGCGCCGGAGTATCTCATATTATCTCGGGCCGCAACCGTCCGGGCTTCGACTTCCTGGAAAGCATGGCACTCCACTACCCCCAGCTGAGTATCGAATGGCTGCTCACGGGCAAGGGCAAAATGTACAAGGAGAATTCCCTATTCGAAAGCAGCAGCGAGGCCTCAGCGGAAATCCGCAATTCTCAGGAGCCCGCCACTCCCCCTGCAGCACCTGCAAAACCGGCCCGTGACGTGGACCACATCGTGATTTTCTACACCGACAACACCTTCGAAACTTTCCGTCCCGGATCGTCAGCTATTTGAAACATTCGCGAAAATTCGTAATTTCGCACTATGTTTCTGTCAAACCTTCTGCTAGCATCCTCCCACCTGCCCGGATTCAAATCCTGGCACCGGCTCCTGCACGGCACGCACGAGAATCTAAAGTGCGGCCGCGAAGTCTTCGACATCCACTTCCGTTCACCCCTGTGCCTGGGCCCTTCCCACGACAAGGACGGACGCATCATCGACTCACTGTCGGACCTGGGCTACGGATACATCGGGGTCGAATGCGGCGGAGACCGCCTGCATCAGCTCATCGGCCGTATCAATTCCGCGGATATAAATACCCGCACGGCGGCGAATCTCAGGATGCGCGACGGCCTGGGAACCGAAGAGTCCATAGTGCGCCCCTTCGCGCTTATGTACGATTTTGCCACCCTCTTCATCCTGCACATACCGGAATCTTCCCAGGAAACGGCATTTTCAGACGATTTGACGGACTTTTACCCTCTAATCGACGAACTCCTTAACCTCCGGCTCTGTTTTGAAGCCTACAGGCCCATTTTACTGTCAATCCCCTCTTCGGTGGACAAAGCCTCACGCGAAGCCCTGATCAACTACGCCCGTTTGGGCGGAATCGACGGACTCCTCACCGAAGGAGAAGCCTTCGTAAGGGCCGATATAGAATTCACCGGGGGCCGCCTCCCCGTCATCGGCCGCGGCCGGGTTCAGGACGCCAGGGCCATCCTTGACGCCGGAGCCTCGCTGGTGGAGTGCGTAAATCCTTCATTCCTAGGGAAATACCTCAAGAAACTATGATACAGGCGTCGATATGCACCATAGGCGATGAAATCCTCATCGGCCAGGTTGTCGATACGAATTCCTCCAACATCGCCAGGGCTCTTGGAGAAGCCGGCATTCCCGTTCGCTCCATGGTTACGGTCGGGGACAGAAGGGAGGCCATTCTGGATACTCTGAAGCGCGAACTTGCCTCCAGCAACATCGTAATCACCACCGGCGGCCTTGGCCCCACAAAGGATGACATCACCAAGGACGTCCTGTGCGAGCTTTCCTGCAGCACCCGTATGGTGGAAAACCCTCAGCAGATGGAGATCGTGGATAGGATACTCTCCAGCCGCGGGCTTCAGGTGCTGGAAATCAACCGCCGCCAGGCCTGGGTGCCGGAGCGCTGCGAGGTCATTCCCAACAAACTTGGCACCGCCCCGATCATGACATTCACTGCCGATAACGGCTCGGTGCTGTATGCCCTCCCGGGCGTTCCGCACGAGGCTATGGGAGCTATGCCCGACGTGCTCAGGCACATCCGCGGCCGCTTCGCCCTGAACGACATCTGCCACCGCAACGTGATGGTGTACGGACTGGCGGAAAGCGCCCTGTCCGAACTCATCGCCCCCTGGGAGGATGCACTCCCCCCTGAAATTCACCTCGCCTACCTGCCGGACCCGCTGAAAGGCATACGTTTACGCCTTTCGATATACAGCGGCACTTCAGCTAAAGAGAACGCACTTATCGACTCCGAACTCAAGAAATTGAAAGACATCCTTGGCAACCGCATCTATTCGGAGGCCGATGATACCCTGGAGGCCACCGTGGGCCGTATTTTCAAGCAAAACAAGCTCACTCTTGCCGCAGCGGAATCGTGCACCGGAGGAGAAATCGCCCACCTTATCACAACGGTGTCCGGAGCCTCGGATTACTTCCTCGGATCCGTCACTTCATACGCCATCAAGGTGAAGGAAGAGGTGCTCGGAGTTCCGGCCGAAACCATAGACAGGTTCGGAGTGGTGAGCGAGGAGGTTGCGATAGCCATGGCAAAGGGAGTCCGCCGGGTTCTCGGAAGCGACTACTCTGTTGCCACCACCGGTCTGGCCGGAGCCGAGGGCGACGGCCGCAATCCGGGCGGAACAGTGTGGATCGCGGTAGCCGGACCACACGGAGAAAAGGCACAAAAATTCTCTTACAAGAACGACAGAAAACGCAATATTCAGCGCTTCGCAGCCACCGCACTGGACTTTTTGAGGAATTTTGTGCTTTCGGAGCTAAATGCTTGATAAACAAAAGATGTAACAAATCTGTTCAGACCTTAAACAAATTTGTTACATTGCTTTTGATTTTGATACAACCTGCTGATTATTAGCAAGTTATCACATTTTGCATAACTCGGAGCAAATTTCCCGAAAATACCTTCTCAATCAGGCTTTCACCGAAGCCTCTGGCCCTCATTTCATCGGCCACCAAACCCACCTTCGAGATGTCTTCGAGTCCCCTCGGAGGGACAGGAATTCCGTCGAAGTCGGTACCGATTCCAACGTGGTCTTCCCCGGCAAGAGAGATGGCCCTCTCCATATGGTCCACCACTTCCTTTACTCCGGGCAGCCATATCTCCTGAAGCTTGTCCCGCATACGTTCCCAGTCGGCAACGCGTGCAGGATCGGCAGGATTGGCCCGGAAACGGACCTCCACCTCATCGGCCTCGTCCAGGACGGCGGCATCGGCCTTTGAAGAACCGTAAGTTGTGGATAGAAATGCGGGATAGAAGTTGATACCCACGTAACCGCCGCACTCCCCTAATGCGCGGAGCATGTCGTCGGTGAGGTTGCGCCTGTGCGGACACAAGGCCCTGCAGCAGGAATGGGATGCGATAACGGGCGCCTTGGAGCACTCCAGGGCGTCATAGAAGGTTTTGTCGGAGGCATGGGAGAGGTCGACCATTATGCCCAGGCGGTTCATCTCGGCCACCACTTCCCTGCCGAAGGGGCTCAAGCCGCCCCAGCGGGTGCCGTGCGAGGCTGCATCGGCCACGGAATTGTCTCCATTGTGAGTAAGGGTGATATACCTCACGCCAAGGCGGTAGAAAAGCCTCAGAAGCGAAAGGTCTTCCTGGATGGGAGATGCGTTCTCCATTCCAAGGAATATGGCGGTACGGCCTTCTGCGGAGATCCTGCGGAAATCCTCCGGCGTCGTGGCCGCTTCAGCGTACTCCGGATAGGCCTCAAGGGCATCCTGCACGGCCGCAACCATACGCAGGGCATATGCGGTGGCATCGGCAGGCCCCATCGAGGGCGGAGTGTACAGGGCAAAGAAAGCCCCGCCGACTCCCCCACGTCTCAGTTTGGGGAAGTCGACGTGCCCATAACGATTGTCGACACCCGGATTCCTGAGCCTCAAGAGGGAGGAAGGGGTGTCGACATGGCTGTCAAACAGCGGTGCCATCGATTACTCGCCGGAACCGTAAGGAGTTACACTGGCCTTGCTGATCTTGACGATCTTGAAGATAGGAGAACCGCCGAAGAGGAGCTTACCGCCGGTGAGGTTCAGGTCGATGCTTTCGGAAGCGTTCACGCTGATGGATGCGCTGCCGGCCATATCAATGCTGGCAGTGGTGACCTCGAGGCCGTATGCATCCACGTTGGCGCTCTTGCTGGCCTTGACTGCGATGCTCTCGCCGCCACCGGTGAGGGTGAGCTTGCTGGAGCCTTCCGCATTCACGATTGCAGAGGTGCAGGGACCGGAAACGCTTACCTGTGCGCTGCCTGCGGTTGCAACGTTAACCTTGTTGGAGATGTTGGTGACCGCTACCCTTGAGGAACCGGTGGCATTGACCACGAGTTCGCCTGCGGTGGATGTGAGGCGCAGATTGCTCTTGCCTTCAGTTGCCACCTCGAGGGTATTCTCGGTGTTCACGTTCATCATGGCAGTTGCATCTTTCTGAAGAACGATGCTGGCGCTGCGTGCCGATACGCTGAAGAGCTTAACCTGGGCTTTGTCGGCAGCGGTGAGTTCGAACTTGTCGCCACCCTCGAAAGGAGTGGTGCTGTTCAGGACCACATTGTTGCTGATAGTAACTGCCTCGATCACAGGGAGTGTGATCACTGCGTTGAACACGGGCTTCGGAGCGTTGCGGCCGCTGTAGAGCTTCTTCACTTCCTTGGGAACGGACTTCTCTTCGAAAGAAACAAAGAGGGTCTTGCCCTGCATGCGTACGGAAAGATAGGGAGCAAGTGCTTCGTCCACCGTGAGGGTGATGCTGTAGGCCTCACCCTTTTGCACTGTCACGTCAAAGTCGTTGGCGACGTTGATGGCGGAGAACTCGGGGAATTCCTGAGTTACTTCCTTTGTCTGTGCAGAGGCTGCTACGGAGAGCCCTGCGAAAGCTACCAGAGCGATGGCGGCTTTCATTGCAATGTTGAGTAAATTCTTCATATTAAAATAAATAAGAAAATATTAGTTTTCCTGTTCCATAAGGCCCGTCCATTCCTCCATGAATGCGTCCAGGCTGCGCTTGTTCTCGAGGTAATCACGAGTTAACTGCAAAATATCGCAATTTTTTCCCGGATTTGCAAGAATTTTTTCAATTTCCGACATCTCCGACTCTTTTTTCGCGATTTCCTTTTCAAGGTATTCTATACGGTTACGGCGCTTCCGGCTGGCTTTTTCCGCCTCTTTATAAAGCACTTGGCTCTGTGCCGAGGCGGCTTTCTTCTCCGGAGCGGGAGCTTTGGGTAATGGTTCAGGTGTAGTGCGGCGCTCCAGCTGCTGCAGATTTTCGATTTTTCGTTTTTCAAGGAACTCGGTGACTCCTCCAAGGTGCTCTTTGACCCTTCCGTCGCGGAACTCGTAGAACTTGTCAACCAGTGAATCCAAAAAATCACGGTCGTGGGATACAACAACAAGCGTGCCGTCGAACTTTTTCAGCGCCTGCTTGAGTATATCCTTGGAGCGTATGTCCATATGATTGGTGGGTTCGTCCAGCACCAGCACATTGTATGGGAGCAGCATCAACATGGCCATTCCCAGGCGCGCCCTCTCCCCTCCCGACAGCACCGAAACTTTCTTGTCGATGTCGTCTCCTTTGAACAGAAACGCCCCAAGAAGGTCCCGGAGTTTCGTTCTCATCTCCCCTACGGCTATGCGGTCCAGGGTCTCGAACACCGTCATCGACCCGTCCAGGATATCTTCCTGATTCTGGGCATAATAGCCCAGTTGGATATTGTGCCCCAGGACGACCTCTCCGGCAAGGGGATACAGCTCGCGGGACATAATCCTCACCAGTGTGGTCTTGCCCTCGCCGTTGCGGCCCACCAGAGCCACCTTCTCTCCCCTGCGGATTTCCACGTTGGCGCCGGTGAAAACAACCTTTCCGGGATAGCCGGCTGTGAGGTCCGATGCCTTGAAAACCACGTCTCCGGAGCGTTGTGCGGGCGGGAACTTGAGCGTAAAGGCCTGATTGTCGGTTTCATCGACCTCTATCCTGTCCAGCTTCTCAAGCGCCTTGATACGGGCCTGCACCTGGTTCGATTTGGTGGGCTTGTAGCGGAATCGGTTGATGAAATCCTCCGTCTTCTCTATCATCCGCTGCTGGTTCTCGTAGGCGGCCGTCTGCTGGGCCATCCTCTCCTCCCTCAGCGCCAGATATTTTGAATATGGAACCTTGTAGTCGTGGATCTTTCCCAGTACAATTTCCACCGTGCGGCTTGTAACATTGTCCAGGAAACGCCTGTCGTGCGACACCAGCAGGAGGGCCGACCTGCAGCCCGCCAGATAGTCTTCCAGCCACTCAATCGACTCTATATCAAGGTGATTCGTGGGTTCGTCCAGGAGCAGGACATCGGCATCCATAAGGAGGATCTTCGCAAGGGCGATGCGCATATTCCAGCCCTGACTGAAGGTTTCCACCATCCGGCCCAGTTCTTCACTTTTGAAACCTAGGCCGCAGAGCGTCTTTTCAGCCCTGGCCTCGCGGGCCTGGTGGCTTTCCAGAGCCAATCGGCCATTAATCTCTCCCAGACGGTCGATGAGGGCGGCATATCCCGCCGACTCATAATCCGTCCTATCGGCCAGCTGCTGATTGATGCGGTTGGCCTCCTCTTCCAGATCCTTCTGCTCCGAAAACGCCTCCATAGCCTCCTCCAGCACGGTTTTTCCCCTGGAGCTCTCCTTGATCTGGGGCAAATAGCCCACGCGTAGTCCGGAGGGCATCTCTATCGCCCCTTGAGTGGGCGACTGCTCTCCGGCAAGGAGTTTAAGAAGGGTCGACTTCCCCGCCCCGTTCCGCCCCACAAGGCCGATCTTCTCCCCTTCCGTGATGTGGAAATTCACATCGTCCAGCAGGGTGAAACCTCCGTAGGAGACGGTTATATTGCGGAAAGAGATCATTTGCGGCAGACAAGTATGGAGAATTCATATAGCCCGTACAGGGGAATTCCCAGCACGAACATCGACACCGGATCGGAAGGCGTAATAATGGCGGCCAGCAGCAGCACAGCCACGAAGGCATACTTGCGGGCGGCCTTCAAATCGGCCTTGGAAAGCACTCCAAGCCCGGAAAGCACCATAACAATGGTGGGAAATTCGAACAAAAGGCCAATCATGAACACCAGGGATATGAATAGCGAGATGTACGAATTCAGCGTGATGGTATTGGCAACGGCGTCGCTCACCGTATAGTTCATAAAGAACACCAGGCACACCGGCAGGACGATGAAATAGCCCACCGCAGCGCCCAGATAGAACAGGAAAGACGACATTCCAAAGGCCCTGGAGGCCGATTTGCGCTCGTTTTCATACAGAGCGGGGCGTATGAAGCGCCACAACTCATATATTATATAAGGAAAAGCGACCACAACGCCCGAAAGGAGCGCGATCTTCAGATGAACGAAAAACTGGGCCGATACCTCGATGTTTATGAGTTCCATCGAGAAATCGAGCCCGGTCCACCTGTAAAAGGGGAAATCCGGATTTGTCGGCCACAGCACGAACTGGAAAAGCCTGTGTGGAATTGCCAGAAAAACTATGCTTACAAGCGCAACGGCAATGACCGAGCGGAAAAGGGTTCCCCTCAGTACCTCCAAGTGGTCCCAGAAGGACATCTCGGAGTCGTCTTTAATCCTTCTTTGATTCGTTCTCGGGGACATCCTCTTTAATCTCGTCCTCCACTTCCTTCATTCCCTGTTTGAAACTTTTCACACCTTTGCCAAGGCCCTTCATGAGTTCGGGAATCTTTTTGCCGCCGAACAGAAGGAGGACAACCAGAACAAGGGCCACAATTTCCCATGTTCCAATTACCAGAGGGTACACAAGAGCGCTCATTTTTACGGTTTTAGGTGGTTAACAAAAATGTTAATGCTATAAACTATTTTGTTTTATTTATTATTTTTCAGCTGGTTAATCTTCTTTTCAAGAATTTCGATCTTGGAGAGGGCATCTGACTCCTTTTTGCGCTCCATGGCCACCACAGCCTCCGGTGCGTGGGCTGTGAAGCGCTCATTTGAGAGTTTTGCACGCACTCCGGCGAGGAATCCTTTCAAGTGTTCGAGCTCTTTTTGGGACTTTTCAATCTCCTCGTCCACGTTAACCAAGCCGCCGAGCTCGACCAGCATTTCGTGTGTTTTCACCAGGAAACCGCTGCCTTGGGCATCACCGAAGCCGGCAACTTTTTCCACATCGGCAAGTGCGAGTTTCTCAATGAGAGGCAACACCTCCGAAGGGAAGCTTTCACCTTTAATAAGGAGATGAAGTCTTTCCTTTGGAGCGATGTTCCTCTGACTCCTTACTCCCCTCACGCCGTTGATTGCCTCGGCCGCAAGTGCAAAATCGTCAAGAGCCGACTGATCGTAAGGCTTGGAAACGGGCGTTTTTGCGTACATGACAGTCTCATTTTCGCCACGAGGAGCTAAGTCTTGCCATAATTCTTCGCTTATGAAGGGCATAACAGGATGAATTAACTTCAAGAGAGACTCGAAGTAATCCAATGTAACTTTCACTGTTTCAGCATCAAGCGGCGCAGCCTTTCCGTCAATGAAGGCAGGTTTTACGGCTTCCAGATACCAGGAGCAGAAATCGTCCCAGAACAATTTATAGATAGTCATCAGCGCATCCGATATACGGAACTTGCGGTAATGATCTTCCACAATTGCTACGGTTTCGCTAAGGCGTGCATCAAACCATTTAATCGCAACTTTCGCTGCGTCAGTTTGTTTCGCGTCCTTATCTATAGTAAAGCCTTTAATAAGCCTGTACGAATTCCATATTTTGTTGCAGAATGCAGCGCCCTGTTTGATCTGAGCCTCGTCGTAGAAGATGTCGTTGCCGGCGCTCGAGCAAAGGAGCATACCGATGCGGACGGCATCGGCACCGTAAGTATTGATGAGGTCAAGAGGATTCGGAGAGTTGCCCAGAGTCTTGGACATCTTTCGTCCAATCTTGTCGCGGACGATACCGGTGAAGTAAACATTGGAGAAAGGCTCCTTGCCCATAAACTCCTCACCCGCCATAATCATTCTGGCCACCCAGAAGAAGATGATGTCCGGACCAGTGACAAGGTCGTTGGTGGGATAGTAGTACTTCAGATCCTCGTTGGGAGTATGGTCAGGATTGCCGGGAAGTTTGGGGTCGAAAACCGATATCGGCCACAGCCAGGAACTGAACCAGGTGTCCAGGACATCCTCATCTTGGCGAAGGTCTTCTGCCTTGATTGAAGGGTCGATAGCCTTTGCAGCCTCAAGTGCCGCTTCAGCTGTCTGCTCCACTACGTAGGAGCCGTCGGGAAGGTACCAGGCGGGTATGCGCTGACCCCACCACAGCTGGCGGGAAATGCACCAGTCGCGTGCATTTTCCATCCAGTGGCGGTAGGTGTTCATATACTTTTCGGGGATAAATTTCGTGCGGCCGCTTTCCACGGTTTCAAGCGCCACTTTCGCCAGGGTGTCCATCTTCAGGAACCACTGGGCGGAGAGCTTTGGCTCGATAACGGCATCCGTCCTTTCGGAATAGCCAACTGGCGAGGTGTAATCTTCCACCTTGAGCAGGTTTCCGGCTTCTTCCAGCAGTTTCACGATCTTCTTGCGGGCGACGAAGCGGTCCTCCCCTACCAGGATCTGGGCCTTTTCGTTTAGCTTGCCGTGGTCGTCGATAATCTCCAGGATGGGCAGGTTGTGGCGGAGACCTATTTCATAGTCGTGCACGTCGTGCGCGGGCGTGACCTTGAGGCAGCCCGTACCGAAGTCCATTTCCACATAATCGTCCTCGATAACTGGTATTTCCCTGTTGATGAGGGGGATAAGCACCTTCTTGCCGCGCAGCCAGTGGTGGCGTTCATCGGCAGGATTCACGCAGATGGCGGCATCGGCCATAATGGTTTCCGGACGGGTGGTGGCGATTACCAGATACTTGTCGGTGGGGTTGCCGTTGCCGTCGGAGATAAAGTATTTAAGGTGATAGAAATGGCTCTTTGTGTCCTTGTGGATAACCTCGTCGTCGCTAACTGCGGTGAGGGCCTCGGGATCCCAGTTCACCATACGGACGCCCTTGTAGATCCAGCCCTTCTTGTAGAAGTACACGAAGGTATTGATAACGGCTTCGCTCAGAGCGGGTTCCATAGTGAAACGGGTACGGTCCCAGTCGCAGGAACAGCCAAGTTTGCGCAACTGCTCCAGGATTATGCCGCCGTGCTCTTCCTTCCACTCCCATGCGTGCTTAAGGAACTCCTCACGGGTAATATCCTCCTTGGAGATACCCATGGACTTTAGTTTGGCCACAACCTTGCTTTCCGTCGCGATGGAAGCGTGGTCCGTTCCGGGCACCCAGCAGGCGTTCTTTCCGTCCATACGGGCCTTGCGGATGAGTACGTCGTTGAGCGTGTTGTTCAACACGTGTCCCATATGCAGAATACCGGTCACATTGGGCGGCGGAATCACAATCGTATAAGGCTCTCTCCCGTCTGGTACGCTGCGGAAACACTTATGATCCATCCACCACGCATACCATTTGTCTTCAACTGCAGATGCGTTGTATTTTGCTGCTAATTCCATATCAAAGGTTTTTCTATCTTACAAAAATACAGATTTTTTTGTTAATTTTGTGAGAAATATAAGATAAACTATGGACAACAACCAGCAGAAACCCCAGGGCCAGCAGATTTCCCTTGAACTGAAGCCCGAAGTTGCAAAGGGTTCCTATTCCAACCTTGCAATCATATCGCATTCCCGCAGTGAATTCATCATCGACTTTGCAACCACCCTTCCCGGCCTGGCAAAGCCTGAAATCGGCAACCGCATCATTATGACTCCGGAGCACGCAAAGCGCCTGATGAACGCCATCTTCGACAATATCTCCAAGTACGAGGCCCAGTTCGGCATCATCGACCTTGGCGGCAAGAGCCCCCAGACCGGCAACACCTTCAACCTGGCGGACTTCGGCCCCCTCCCCGGCGGCGGCACAAAATCATAGTTTTTTTGTCAGGATTCGGGGATAGGTATTGTCCGGGGGCTTGTCCACCCCCGGACAAGTATAGGGGGAGGGGCCCGCAAGATACAAGTTATTGCGTAGCAATGACGCAGTAGATTGTGGGAGGGGCCGGAGTGGAGCGAAGCGGAACGGAGTCCCCCGGACAATACCTATCCCCGAATCAAAAAAAACTATTATTATGGATTTATCGAAGATAAAGGCATTCGCATTTGACATCGACGGGGTGGCGACGGACGGCGGCGTGTTCTGCTTCAGCACCGGCGACCTGCTCCGCACATACGATGCAAAGGACGGATTTGCAATAAGGATGGCCGTGATGAACGGCTTTCCCGTTGGCGTTATCACGGGCGGGAGTTCGGAAAGCATTCGCCTAAGGATGGCCACCAGCGGCGTAAAGCCGGAGGACGTATTCCTTCACTCGCGTCGAAAGATGGACGATTTCGACACTTTCTGCAATCGATATGGCCTTGCCCATGAGGAAGTTATGTTCTTCGGGGACGATGTTCCCGATATGGAGGTGATGGCCGCCTCCGGCTGCGGCGTATGCCCTTCGGATGCGGTGGAGGAAGTAAAGGCGATGGCGGATTGGGTCTCCCCCTTCCCCGGTGGACGAGGCTGCCTTCGCAACAGCATCGAAACCGTACTCCGTGCCCATGGCAAGTGGGTCTTCGACGCCGGAGAATACAAGAAAAAATTCTAGGTCGATGGAGCTCCGCGGCAAGCACATAATCCTGGGTAGCGCATCGCCCCGGCGGCAGGAATTGCTGAAAGGTATCGACATTGATTTCGAAGTAGATACCCGCAATAACTTCAAGGAAAACTTTGCATCGGACACGCCCTATGACGAGGTGCCGGTGCTGATGTCGGAAGGCAAGTCGGCAGGTTTCCATCGACCCCTGGATTCAGGCGAAATCCTGATCACTGCCGACACTATGGTCATCCTCCCCCCTGCCGGTGACAGGCCCGGCGAGATTCTGGGCAAGCCCCGGGACCGCGAGGATGCCTGCCGTATGCTGCGGGACCTTTCCGGCCGCAAGCATCACGTAACCACTGCGGTCACCATCCGCAGCACCGAAAAGAAAGAGACTTTCACCGTCACCACCCAGGTTTGGTTCAAGTCTCTCACAGAAGATGAAATCTCTTATTACGTAGACACATACAAGCCCTTCGACAAGGCAGGCGCCTATGCCATCCAGGAGTGGATCGGCCACATCGGCATCACCCGCATCGAAGGCTCCTACTTCAACGTGGTGGGCTTCCCCATCCAGCGCGTCTACGAAGCCCTCCAGCGCTTTATATAGGTGGCGCCTAACTGCTTGGCACACAGGCATGTAAATACAGCTCCCCTGGTGCAAATTAACCAGGGGAGCTTATGGTAACTGGCTGTGTGTCAGCCACTTGGTCGCCACGCTATTATTTCAGGACACCCAGCTCCTTACCAACCTTGATGAAGGCGGCGATGGCTTTGTCCAGGTGCTCGCGTTTGTGGGCGGCGGAGAGCTGCACGCGAATGCGGGCCTGGCCCTTGGGTACCACGGGGTAGTAGAAGCCGGTGACGAAGATGCCTTCCTCAGCCATCTTGGCGGCGAATTTCTGCGACAGGGGGGCGTCGTACAGCATAACGGCGCAGATGGCGCTCTGGGTGGGCTTGATGTCGAAGCCGGCGGCCATCATCTTGTCGCGGAAGTAGGCCACGTTCTCCTGCTGGCGGTCGTGCAGTTCGTCGCTCTCGTTCAGCAGTTTGAATGTTTCCACACCTGCGGCGCAGATCATAGGCGGCAGGGAGTTGGAGAACAGGTACGGGCGTGAGCGCTGACGCAGCATGTCGATGATTTCCTGACGGCCGGTAGTGAATCCGCCAACCGCACCGCCGAAGCTCTTGCCAAGCGTGCCGGTATGTATGTCGATGCGGCCATACAGGTTGAACAGCTCCGCAACGCCGCGGCCACGGGGGCCGACAACGCCGGCGCTGTGGCTTTCATCGACCATCACCAGGGCGTCGTATTTCTCCGCCAGGTCGCATATCTTGTCCATAGGGGCCACGTTGCCGTCCATCGAGAAGACGCCGTCCGTTACGATTATGCGGAAACGCTGGGCCTGAGCCTCCTGGAGGCATTTCTCCAGTTCAGCCATATCGGCATTGGCATAGCGATAGCGCACTGCCTTGCACAGGCGAACGCCGTCGATGATGGATGCGTGGTTAAGGGCATCGGAGATGATGGCGTCATCGGCAGTAAGGAGGGGTTCGAAAACGCCGCCGTTGGCATCGAAGCAAGCCGCGTAGAGAATCGTATCGTCGGTATGGAAGTAGGCCGATATCGCCTCCTCCAGTTCACGGTGCAGATCCTGCTTGCCGCAGATGAAACGGACCGACGACATACCGTAGCCGCGTGCGTCCATCGCCTTTTTGGCGGCCTCGATGAGGCGGGTATTGTCCGACAGGCCAAGATAGTTGTTGGCGCAGAAGTTGAGCGCTTTGCTGCCGTCGGCAAGGGTTATTTCGGCTCCCTGGGCGGAGCAGATGGTGCGTTCTCTCTTGTAAAGGCCGGCCTCGTCGATGGCGCGAAGCTCGTCCTGAAGGTGCTTTTGGAATTTTCCGTACATATGGTTATCAGTTTTTTTGTGCTTTCGGATTTCAAATTTATGGAAAATATATCGAAAATCCATTAAATTTGAAATCCGAAAGC
>Ga0310690_10007112_pt1 | contig 14498 bp, 19 predicted proteins | sample AusTroGonzalo_MG_2_FD_207661 | JGI IMG/M metagenome (GOLD analysis project Ga0310690, IMG submission 207661) | Bovine rumen microbial communities from tropical cattle in Woodstock, Queensland, Australia - Gonzalo_04 (v2) (version 2) | ecosystem: Host-associated > Mammals > Digestive system >...
TGTAGACACGCACACATTATCATTTCCGGATTTCCCCGATCCGACGCTGGCAGAACGTGCCTCATGATGTGTAATATATTGGACATGCCGTGAAACATTGTGAAACATCCGTGAAACGTCTGTGAAACATTTAGCAAAAATTGGGTAATTAAAAAGACCTCCGGCATATAACCGGAGGTCCTTAAGTAATTGCTTATGAAAGCGTAGCAGTAAGAGTAAGAGTTGATCCTGACGCTCCTCTGAAAGTAAGAGCTGAGTAATTGCTTACATCTGAGGGCAGGCTATAAGGAGCTGACTGAGATCCCTTTTCACATGTGCCATCTTTTCTGATATAAAGATATCCAAGGGAAGATGCAGAACCTCCAAAAGATGCCGACAGGCTGGTCTTATCTCCGACCATGATAGTACATTCATATGTACCAATGGAAAGATTGGTACAGCTATCCTGCATAGTATCTCCGTTATTTAAGAGTGAAAGTCCGAAAATACCGGATGCAGCACCTGCTGCGGCTGATCCGTGATTAACGTTGATCAGTGCCATGTTATCACCTCCTTAGTTAGATACCTTAGCAGCTACAATTACATCAGATGCCTGTGCTGCAAAGGTAAGTACGATAGTCGTTGATGTAGTAGCTACATTTGAGGGCACTACTGAAAAATCATCGGTATAGATGTCGATGAGAGTAGTCGATCCGATGGTCTGGTCGGTGAAAGTAAGAGTAAGGCTGGTAGATCCTGCAGTAAGAGTGCCGGACTGGATCTCAGTAGCTACTGAGGGAAGTGCATCATTGACCTCATTGATGGCATTGACTACAGAGCTCTTATCGGTAGTATGGAGATCAGTAAGAACTCCAACCTTAGAATTGATGCCGTTAGCAACGGTGAGAGCATTACCGGCTACGGTAACTGCATTGGTTGCCTGAGTTGATGCAGTGCCTGCAGTATTTGCAGCATTGGTTGCAGTAGTCACTGCAGATGCAGCATCATTAACTGCGGTATCAGCCTTTGCATCAGTGATAGCAAGAGCTGCATCATTATTTCCTGCATAGGTATCAATTGCAGAAAATGCTCCATTGACATCAGAGAGCCAGGTAGGTTTGTCAGTTCCGATGAACTGAGGGAGGCCAAGATTGGCCGTTGAATTGGTGTGACCCATAATTTTTATCCTCCTATTAAGGGTTAGGATCTGCATCATCACTGTAGTCAAACGCAAATGCAGTGAGATCCAGATTATCAATAGTATCTGCATCACGGTCCCATGTTCCATCCCAGATCAGGGCAGTCCAGGTCCTCTCACTTGCAAAGAGTGCTAAATCTGCAAGGATTGAGCATATGGATGCCCTCTCACCGGTCAGAGGGTTGATGCATTCGTTGGGATTAGTTCCATATAACTGCTGATATCCGTAGAGATCCCATTCAAGGGCGGTGAGTTCAAGATCATCCAGTTCCTGTGCAGTGAGATTTGCTCCCTGGAACTGCAGAGCAGTAAGGGCAAAATATCTCAGAGCATTATAGAGATCATCTATGGTGCTTTCAATGGATGTCTTAAAACCTCTTACCGGATTCATGATATCCGGAAGATTAAACTGCATATCATCAATTTTCTGATCCAGGATGGAAAGATCAAGGAGCATCTCAAATCTGAGGGTTTCAATCCTGCTGATATAATCTGCTCTTAAAGCATCATCTGCAGTATTGAAATCTCTCCGCATTTCATTGAGAAGATTCTCCCATCCGGCCATAATATTCCGGAGTGATTCAACCTCTGCCATAAGGCCCTGCAGCTCTGTCAGATATGGACTGATAACTCCATCAACATAATCCGGTACAAATGCACGGATCTCAGCCTGGATTGTTGCCTGCATTGTATCAAGCAGATTATCAACCTCTGATTTGACGGTATCAAACTCTGATTTGATATCATCAAATTCAGTATCCAGAGTTGTGAGTTTTCCATCAAACTCTCTGAGCTTTGCAAGTACCCAGTCAAGGTTTAGCTCATGAAAATCTGTATAAGGGTATTTGTTAAACATGTGAGCCTCCTCAATAAACAGGTATTACAAAATGTGTTAAAAACAGGTCTGTGATCTTCTCATAAATATTCCAATATCCAAGATCAAGCTCTGACTGGAGCATCTGCTGAGAAGTAGTCACACCTATATTTCCATGTATCCTGCCATCATGCTTTGCTCCCTCATGGCTCTCACCGGATGAGGATGAGCTGTCTGCTCCAACAAGGACATCAGCTCCTCTGGTGGTCAGATCATCTCCGGCATCATAAGCACTGACCTTGTTGGTTGTTGTGCTGTTTGTTCTTCCGGATGTCGTGCCTGAGTTGTGGCCGTTTCTTGTATCGGTCCAGTCCTCTTTTCTATCATAATTCTCAAGAGGATTATATTCAAGTGCTAATGCATTAACCCATCTCTCAAAAGTTGGTTGCCACGCATTAGCAAATGCTCCTATTGAAAATTTCATGAAATCAATATCCGGATAAAGGACCTCAAATTCTCCGGATCTGAGGAGAATGTTGTTGATCAGTGTACTTTTATTAAGCCCGGTGGGTATCGTCAGAGGATCAAAAAGTGTATTATCCTCATTATACATCCCTATCAGGGTCAGTGTTGCTGCTGACATTTTCTGCCTCCTTCTCCGGATCATATCTAAGGCTAAAATCAAGAGTTATATCCGGGTAAAGTTTCTTGACCTTTTCTGCAGAACTGTTTAGGCATTCAATCCATATTGTGGCTCTTGACTGACTGTCTATCTGCCTGCTCTCTGCCTCAGATTGTACCATTCTTTCCTTTTTCTGATATGGAATGGTAGGGATGCCAACCTCTGCATCAAACGCATTGAGCAGAGTTTGGAAATCCTGGAGTTGCTCTGTGGTCAGATAGTCCTCTTTTGCTGAGTGTTTTCTCTCCCAGGCCATAAAAGGCTCTGTTTTATCCGTCTGATCATTGAGCAATTTCATATCATATATGATTGCAGGCTCTCCTCTGTTTACTTTATCAAGCATCTTTTTGAGTGCCTGGCCTGCAACCTTATTCCTGGCTCCCAGGATAAAAGGAAATTTGTTGTTGATAAGGCTCATATTGAGAGCATTATCAAGAGTGCTGAGCTTTTCCGCATAATATGTGATAATATCCCATATGCCCATATAGTCAGGTGTGAGTTTTAATATCTCACAATCCTCACCTATTTTGAGCTCAAGGCTCTGGCTCAGTGCCGGATTTGCTACAAGTGCAGATACAGGCTGATAATACCAATCAAAACCTTTAAGGGTTGCAGGCTGGAATGTATAGCCATATTCTGCTCTTTTAAATATAGGCACATAACCAAATCTGAAAATGCAATAATAAAAGAAATCTCTCACATCTCCAATCCATTCCTCAGGGAGATCACTCTCAATGACGGATGCAGCACGCTGAAATAAAGACCTCTCCCAATATGCAAAGGTCTTATTATTATAAGATTTTACCATTGAGGGAAAATATGTACCCTCAATGACATTAAGCTGCTCATAATTAAGTGGTGTATATCTCATATTTTATCTCCTAAGATTTGGGGCCAGCTTTGGCGAACTGGCCCCGGTAGAAGTGGGAAAGGAGAATCCGGCTTATGACATATAGAATACAATGAAATTCTCAGTAGGATCTGATACACCATTCTTTGCATAGGTGTTCCATACATTTCTATAGTGCTTTCTTGCCTCAAGAGGGGTGCTGTCAGCTCTGTCAAGCTGGAGCTCACCAAATACTGCATCACGGTCAAAGAGAACTGCAATGATGTGATCCTCAGCAACTGCAGAGCCCTGGATCTGGGTGCCGTATGCAGGATCAGTGCTATCAGTTTCAATAATAGCAGGAGTGATGTTGATGGCATCCTTGCTTGCCTCAGCCTGCCAGAAATTAACCATTTCAGCATTCTCAATCGAGAGATAACGAGGATTAAAAATCTCAGGGTACACAAGGCTTTCAGCCATCGTGAAATAAGGAGCATAGATAGCAAGCCTCTGATCTCTCTTGGGAGTATGTCTGAGGATGTTGAAAGTATCACCTCCAACAGTCTTAGGCACTGACCAATGATAATTAACAGATCTGTTCTCCATATAATCGGAGTAAAGTTTGATCTGTGATACGAAGAAAGCACAGAACTCTTTAAAGTAAGTGCTGAGGAGCTGCTGAGTAGTATATGCAGGAGTGATGTTGTAGAAAGTATTAAAAGCGGTGGTAAGATCTACAAGGGCACCGGGCATATCAGCAGACATGTCAAAGGTCATGCCGATTCTATTGAGGAGGAGTGCTCTGTAAAATCCCTCTCTCTCCTGCTCAATATCGTTTGCATGCTCCTGGAGATATCCTGCAACAAAACGGTTAAATTCTTCCTCAGATCTAAATGCAATCTTGAGCTGATCCTCATACATGGTGATGCAGTGCTGCCAAACATTGGTGCCTGCAAAATTCATCTCAAGGGGCATAGGGGGATGCTGTTCCCACTGGCTCTTGGTTGATGCACCACCATTATCACCTGAGGTATATCCTGCTGCAAGGTTGGTAAAAAGGTTAGTATTGTGAGAACCGTCAGGGAGAGCATTCTGAGAATAAAATGAGATCTTGCGTGTTCTGTTAGAATATGATCCTACCTCATCAGTCTGCACTATTCTCATTCTTGCATCATATGCTCTGGATGCAACAATAAGCTTATTGAGTACGATTGATACAGAGTTGGTCACATTCTCCATGCCGGTTGCAAGAACAAGCTCTCCGGCAGATACAAATGAGCTTGTATCAGTGACAGTGAGAGACTGCTCACCGGTTGCCTGTCTGAGTAACAGGTTCATTATCTGGTGGGCATCTACAGGGGTGAGTGTACGTGCCATAAATAGCCTCCTTATAAATAAGATGATACAAGATCCGTGAGGTTTTTCATCGGATCCGGTGCCTGAGCTGGAGCATTATCTTTCTTAATATTAGCAGCCTGTGCTTTCTTAAGATCTTCCTGGCTCTGCTCATATAATTTTTTATAATCAACTGTCTCCTCAGGTTTTGCAGGCTCTGTGTTCTCCGGTGCCCTGTCGGGCTCAGGGCTTACACTTTTAGGCTCATCTATTGCCGGTGCAGCTCCCTGCGGTTCCTCCTGTTTGCTCTGCTCTGCCGTCTCAGACAGTGCGATCAACTCTTTTACATCTGCAGGCTTATAGCCAGCTTTTGCTAATGATACAATGTCATTAAAAGAAATTTTGCCCACGATTAATCCTCCTATTCGAGTTTATCAATTAATTTCTGTAAGGCTATTGTGTTATTATTTATAGCCTCTGTTACTTTTCCCATCTCCTGCTTATGATCTTCATCCTGTTTGTTCATCTTCCAGAACATAGCAGCAGCGACTACAATAGGAAAGCCCACTGTTGATATTGCAGTTAAAATAACATTAGAAATTTCCATGATTTATCCTCCTAAAATAGCACCGGTACAGTTCCGGCTGATTAGGCCAGCACCTGGGATGCCGCCATCCCTGATCGTGGGCATATCTGCACCGATGCTAATTAAAAGATAACACTATATATTTATTAAGTCAATAAATGAAAAGAGCATATACTTAAGTATATGCTCCTCACAAAAATCACTATATTTTTAAAAAACAGTGATTATTCATAATAAAAACCACCATTAAGATATCCATTGAGCACATTCTGCTCCTCACCATCTCCGGGAATTGATACAGATGCATTAAGGCATTTTATATATCCTGACAAGCTGCTGATGGTAGCTCTGCTAAAATAAGGCATACCATTATCAGCTCTATATGCCTCAAGCTCTGCTGCAGAGGTAGCACCATGTATAGGTATCTGAAAATGTGTCTCTACTCTGATATTTTTATCATGTATGAGTGATAAAGGTGAGCTGTTAGATCCTGTAACAATATTATCAACACTAAGTGATCTGGCAATACCTAATGCACCATTAACAGCACCAATGGGGTTTAATGTTGCTACACTTGCAGCTGTACTGATTATTCCCTGTGCTACTCCTATCCCATCATAGGATGAGCCAACAACAGGAACTTTAGCAGCTACATTTCCAGAAAAGCACTGACTCTCTCCTAAACCGTTGGGTGATGCAGTAGATAAATAATAAAGTATATCTCCGGTTATGAAATCAAGGTATATATCAACAGTAACACCTGTAGAGCTATCTTTATATATATCATATGTAAGAGGGCATACACCAACACCGGGAAGATATATTGATGCAGTCACATATTTTCCCGACTGAATATAAGTGCCATTATATCCTCCTATAGACGGAAGTGATACATACACACGTTTTTTCCATACTCGGTTAGTAAGGAAATCCATATTACCAACACCAAGATCCTGATTACCGGCATAGACTGCAACACTAACTGACCCATTACCTGACACAAAAGACTTATCAAAAGGTAGCCATATACAGGATATAATGGCATCAAATACACCACTAAACTGATTTCTAATGTTAGTATTAAAATTAGGATCAAATATTGCAGCAGTTACCTGTGAAAGATCTGACGCATTCATTACATAATATGAGGGGGCTCCGCAGTTTCCAATTGATACCGCATTAGCCATTCCCAAAAGATAACAACCCGAATTGCTTGTAGTCCATCCGGGATCAGCAGAGCTGGTTTTATTTTCTACTGCACTGGTAGGTCCATTTCTCGGATCATCAATATAAATAAACTGAGCAGGGGCTGATGCTGCGTACTCTACATAAGCATTATAAGCACCCACCTGAGTTTTGAATGTAGCAAGATAATCAAGTTTGCAGATAATATTACATCTGTGACCATCTATATTTTCAACATATGCAAAATAATATAGACCAAATGCCTGCACATAATTGATGGTGAGATCCAAAGTATTTAATTCAAATACAGGTGTTAAAAGATCAGCACCCTCTTTGAGCAATACAGTATGAGAAACTGCAGCGGAATCAAGTGGCTGTTTTGTTGAATTCACACGTTTTGAAAACCCTGACCATGTTTTAATTGTTAGTGCCATCTAAAACCTCCTTAATCCTTAATCTTGTGACCGGAGTATAAATTCCATTAGGAAATAATCCATGTGTTCCCTGGAACTCTCTGAGCATCTTTTCAGTATATGGGCCATAATGCCCCGGCTCAATTTTAGATATCTTAGTTTTATGTTTTATGATATGATCCAGAACTATCTGCAAATTGAGAACTGCATAACCCATCTGACCGGGTTTAATAGGTGCATCCGGTATTATCAATTTAGTGATATCTTTCTTACGCATGAGCTACTCTCCCCTCAGATCTTCCCATTGAAACATAATGGAAATAATACATAGGATTATCATCACCGAATGCATTAGAAAGATCACTATACATGGCCTTATAATATACAGGATCAAACTCATCGGATGCTCTCCTAAATTCCATCATGCCATATGATACAAAATGATTCCAGAGTGCCTGAGCATCAGATCCGAATGCTGCCCTCAGATCTGCATATCTGTTTGCATAATACTCAGGATCAAATACAGGGCTATAATCATATCCATACAATGTAAAAGAGCTCTGTGCCAGGAGATTATTGGTGATCTGGGCAATGATACCCTGTAAAGATTCCAAATACGGCCCAGGGCATGCAGTACTGGCCCAGTCCTTGTGCATGGTCATGTTGGCTCCATTGATGCCTTTTTTCCTGTGGTCCTTTATTGGGTCCCAGATGAGAGCCTTGATATCATTTCTTCTGCAGATATCAGCAAGTAAAGACACAAGGCTTGTAAGTGCTGCATCACTGACAGTCCAGTTTGGAGAACCGGATGAATTGGCAACCTCAATGGTCACAGCTTTCATATCATTAGTTTTGCTGGAGCTGGTCCAGGGTCCATAAAGCTCTGAAAGACCCTGAGCTATGGTGCCATCATTTCCTATACAATAGGTTGCAGATGCTTTTCTGGATGGTTTTGCAAATCTCTGGCACTGATCAATGGCACTGGGAGAGGGGAAACATCCCATATGATGTATTGTTACAATAGAGGGTTTTCCTCTGTATCCATAATTGTTAGGGCTTGGTATAAATATCTTTGCTAAAGGGCTATCAGGTGTCATCTGTGATCCTCCCTCATCATACTGTGTGAGATTATACTTTTCTATTACTGCCATGCAATTATCAACATAGTTGATACTTGTAGCATATCCTGCATCCTTAAGGGCTTGCAGATATGATCTTGGATCTTTGCATAATCTGGCCGTTTTGTATCTGCCTATATTTATAAATTCATAGTATCCATGCACACCATTGTTTATATCAGCAAATCCAAACCAGTCTGTTTTAATGGTGACATAGGTGCCATCCGGTAACTGCTCAGCAGAATATGCACTGAATATCTCACTATAGCAGTCCAGCCTGTTAGCCTTGTACTTTAAGCCAAAATAATTATTATGTTTAGCTTTATCGGATGAGCCGTATGCACTCTCAAGGCAAGCCTGGGCCACTATAGCGGATACTACTCCATAACCTAAGAGCCTTTGCCAGCTTGACACATATGGAACTATTGCAACTATAAAATCTTCTTGTCTGCCCACTATAAAATATCCTCCGTTATTCTTAAAATACCAAAAGAGCAGATATATTTCAATCTGCTCTTTATGGTCTGCGAGTTCCAACATATATCGGAGGTATCTACCGGGGTGATGGTAGATCAACCTCATTATAACATATCAGAGCAGTTTTTCAATTTCTTTTGAGATGAAATCAACATCACTCTGCTGCAGCTTGAGATATGCATGATTATAATACTTGCCATCCTTGCCTTTCTGTGAGGGGAATGATACCATCTGATAATCCTTGCCGTTCTTATCCTTGCCCTCACGATACCAGCAGCCATAAATGGTGACGATGCCATTGACCTTAAGATCAAAAGTGATCTGGCATCCATCCTCTCCATCCTTGGTGAAATCCTTAGCTCTCAGGACCTCAAGGACAAGCTCCTGAGCCTGCTCTACATTCTTGGATTCCTCTGCTTTCTTGTTTCTGTTTACTGCCATGTGATACTCCTCTCTGCCTTTTCTGGCTCTAAACTCTTTAATAAAACTGCCGAATGCAACCGGCATATCTCCATATATAATAACTGCATCACCCCTATTTGCAGCTATTGTCTGACCCGATTCAACCTCTATTAGTTGAAACTCATCAAGTTTCCGGGCATTGTTTCCAAACTCTGTCATGATCTCTGAGATCTTGCCCACAAATGATCTCACATCTTTATATTCTGTATTCTTAAGACGGTACATAAGCTGATAAAGCATAAGCACCTCCTTAGATCCTGCAAGGAATTATGGCCGTATATTGGAAATATATCAATGCCTCATCACGGACCATCTCTGCAGCCTCAAGGCAATACACCTCACCATCATAAGGAATGTATTGCATGTTGTAAGAATCAAGAACCATCACCCTGTAACCCATAAGCACCTCCTTAATCTAAAACAGCATCTCTAGGAACTGAAAAATACAGATCATCTATCTGCCTATAATCCAGGGCCCATGTATGATAATGACCACCCCGGAAATAATAGCATTGTTTTGGTAATACTGAAAAATCACTGCCCCACCATGCTATGGCACTATATACAGCCAGATAACATGCATCCGTGACCGGGCCATTATCTGCAGTGCTGTATGCATCCTCAACAATTCTGGATACATGATTTGAATATCTGGGAGATGCCACTCTATTTAATATTGTAGTGGCCACTGCCTCTTTACACTCATCTGACTGACCACCTGCCTCACTCATGACCACCCTGGCCATAAGCTCAATATCATCCTCATCAAATGAGATGCACATGTCTCCGGTATCAATTATATATGAGCAATTCTCCTCTAACATATAAGCCTCCGGATCCTGCATATTGATCATCAGAGCAACTAATACACCTATCACATCAATCCTCCTCATCAGTTCCAAATTTATCTCTCAAATATTCCATAACAGAATCAGAGAATACCCTGATAGAAATGTCAGCCTCATGAGGATCAACAACCGACAGATGATGCTCTGCACAATACTGCAGAAATAATGACACTAAACACTCATCAACTGATACATTTAATACAACATTTTTCATATTATCACCCCTTTTATTAAATTGTGGATTTGTTTGGATGTCCTTATGTTAAACTATAGTTAAACATATGTCAACAATTATTTTTATCCTCACTATCTTCCTTTTTAACACATTTAGTTTTTAACCAATGATATCCACCATGCTTGTTATAAACTTTCTGTAATTCTCTCACACACTCATATTTATCAATGCAGATCCAATGCCCATTTTTACACTTATGGTTTTCATTTGGATATTTGCACCAACATGTGCATTCACTCATCTGGCCACCTCCTTATCTAAGTTTAAAAATTTTATGATAATTTACTATCAGATCATACATACTATAGTTAGTGAATCGCACATTATCATTTATGCATTCATCCCTCAGATCTATTGCATACTCAAGATAAAACCGTTTCTGATCATTCTCTCTGTTGAGATCATAATGAGGTTTATTTCTATCATTGAAAGCAGAATGACATATAAAATATTTTCCCTGATTCTGATAGACATAATTGGTTGCCAGCTTGTAAGTAAAAGAACATACAGGTTTAAATCCTTTTAGCTGCTGCTTTCCTACATTAGAAAGATCATCATATGCAAACTGATTCTCATATGCCATCTGACCCCATGCAGTGTGACCCATAGCCTTATAAACAGGATCATTTTCAAGTGCTTTTCTAAAATCCTCAGTGCCTGCTAATAACCGGATGAAAATGCCACGGTCCTCCAGATAAACATGATCAATTCCCTTTATTTGCATATCTGCCATGATATCCGTGATCTCAAGTGTATTTGATAAAGGATTTGAAAGCTGGACCGCATTAGCAAGGCCGATGAGCTTGAGAGGTTTTTTGCCTCTTAATATCCTGTCTCTGGATACGGTGGCATACAGATCCATGAGGAGATCTCCCTCACCTCTGTTTATTCTCTCCCATTTTCTGGGAATAAACTCATCAAAGAAAAGGAAATCACAGTCTGACATGTCAAAACCTTTGAATTTGGTTGCAACATTCAAACCTATAATATTCCCTATTGGAGCACCGGTTGCATATTCTTTTCCTTTATCATCTGTATATGTATCATAAAAGACACCCAGGCCCGGATAAAGCTGATAAGCCTTTATATTGCATCCTAAATCTCTGTTTAGAGGTGCAAATGGTGAGAAATCTGGGTCCTCTTTTTCATCAGTGCCCTTGATCATCTTGGTTCCTGAGCACATAAGGTTGACATCATCCGCAGTCCTTTTTGCAAAAATAAACTTTATATGCTGCAGATATGATCCTTTTAATCCTCCATAGGTTTTGCCGGTACTTCTGCCTCCGGTTACAAGATATGCCCATGCATCAGGATATGCCTCAATATCATCAAAAATATTATAGTAGAATTTTTTAGCCATCAAAAACCCTCCTCCTCAAATACCTGGATCATGACCTCCTCATCCAAAGATCCATCCATATAGTCCTTAATACGTTTAGCAGAGTTAAATATATCATCCAGCAGATAATCACAAGGGCTCAGATCTATGCTGTCACCTATGAGATTCCCATGCTTATCTGTGTGCACTGTATTATAAAAGTGTGTATGCTGTTTCTTTCCGGTTATCGCTCCATCAAATTTCATTCCGGGCCTAAAATTATTGATATCATCCTTTAAACACTTTACACCTCCCTTTTTAGGTACCCCGGCAACCGTCAGCTTGAGCTTTCCTCTGTCCTTTTCTTTATTCCTGGGATCATCAGAATATCTGCAGCAGTACCTCTTGGATCCGCAAGTTTTAAATTCACTGTATGCTCCATCAAATTCTGCCACACCGGGATAATATGTTTTTCCCTCAAATTCTATGCCCGGATATCCTCTCTCATTACATTTAGCAATAACAGCCTCATTGTATGCCCTGAGCTTTTCCTCATCCCATTTAGTCGCATAAATGCTATCTGTATCCGAATATAACCAAATACCATCATCTGCTATGCATTCAGCAAGCTCAAAAAGTTCAGCCTGTGCATATGCTGTGACCCAGCATCCAACATCATATATCATGATGGAGTTAAAATTCTTAATATGCTTTTCATACTCTGCAGCCATATCAAAACCCTCCTGAGGGTTATATTCTCCGGTAAGATAATCCTCATTTATAGTGACCCTCACCGGTTTTTGCACAAGATTTCCATACATGGCATTAAGCATGGCTTTTCGTATAGCGTACAAAACAGGATCACCATTTTTCAATAAGCACTTATCTCTGAAAAGCTCATAAACAAGATCTGTGAACCATCTGGGCAAATATTCCTTTGCAGAATATTGCAGATTTGTGATCCAGCAATTATCGCACACATAATATTTATCAAAGAGCTTGAGATCCATTTCAGTCCAGAATATGGAGATATAATCTGCTGATAGTATACGGCCATTATCTATGATCTCACCCTCTTTATTGATGCACTTATAAGCCTGTAGCATAGGCATAGGAAAATCCGGATCTCTTAGTCTCACATTCTTTGCAGAAAATAAAAACTTCATGGCATACTTGTCTGCCATCTCAATAACCTTTTCTTTTGTAATAGGTTTTTCATACTTTGCAAATTTGTGGCCGGGGAACATATTGAGCAGGATATCTGCCGGATATCTGGATGCAAAGTCTCTGCATTCTGCAGGATATACCCATCCGATGGCATGCCTAAAACTGTGTGTATATCCTCCGTGATATAACATCTCAGAAATCTGCTGACCTTCCCAGTCAGGAACATTTTTGAGATAATACTGCCTGGCTCTGTTTTTCTTTCCTCTTTTCCTGGTCTCAGCTCTTACAATACCGGTATTTGTATATGGTATAGAATATATATGAGCTTTTAATGTTTCCATAGTGGCATCTATGCATTCAACTCCGGCCAGCGTATCAAATTCTGCATATATGAGGTCCTGCTCAGATAGTGGTGTGTCCTGGTGCATTATTCTGTCATAATCCCATGTGCCAACTGCCTTTTTATGCTCAACATCCAGGTCATTAGCCCATTTTTCAAGACCTCTCTGGGCAAGTATCAGGCTATCTTTTAATATGATACCGTTTTTAAATTCAATGAATACAGGATAGTAAGGTTTTACATTAAGTTGATGCTTAGGTGTGCCCAGCTCTGCCATTAAAAACTGCCGTTCAAAGGTCCAGTCCCATCCTAAATTGTGAACATAAAAGACAGATACATTTCCCTGCATCTGCTCATGAATCCTTTTAATACATTGTGCAGCCTCATCCGGTTTCCTGCCATATAAAGTGACAATATTGGTGTGATATGCCCTGAGTGATAAAGTCCAAACAACAATATGATTCTCACATATATCCTTGCGGTTTGCCGGCTTATGATCCTTAGAGCTTTCTGTATCAAACATCATAATGATGTCATTATATGAAATTTTCTTTTTATTTTTAGTTGGTTTATTTACTGTCCTGATCAGATCCAGGATATTATAATCCCATTGATCCCAATAGCAGCGACAATAAGGATGAGAGGTCCTCAGCTTTTCGGCTGCCTCTCTATAGATTTTTGTATGTGCCATCTGTTCACCCCTAAATTAAAATCAGATGCCTTTAAAATATTGATACATCTCATCAACAGTCTGCCTGGATCTGAGCATATCCATCACAACCACATCAACAAAAGGATCTCCGGTAAATTCCGGAACATTCTTTCTTTTTCTTGCATCAGCTTGTAACCTCTTTAGAGTATCCTCATCAGTAGCTTTATTTTGTATATATGCAATAGCTTTCATGATAGTATCAGAATCAATTTTCTTGGTCTCCATCTTTTTCCATAATGCAGATGAAAAAAGTTTCTGCAGATCATCAGCCTGGTATCTGGTACCATATTTTTTATTAATGGTGCTCACTCTCTGCTGATATGTTGATCTAATGCCTGACTTTGTTGAACTTTCAGATCCCAAAAAGGTCTTAATATCATTGATCTTTGCCTTGAGCTGATTTGTGTTTGTTGGCGGTTTTGTATTAAATCTCTTAGCACCATCACCGGACCATGATGCAATATCCCTCATAGCCCTTTTATATGCCCATTGTTTTGCATTTCCATATCCCGGCTGATCTGATAATGCCTCAAGACGTACAAGCCTCTGATCAGCAACCTTTGCAATTCTGCGATAATATGACTGTAAAGATTCACCCGGTTTCATTTCATAATTGTATGCCATAAGATTATACCTCCGTATATTTTAAAATAGCATTATTTGATAATATAATCATTACCCAATTTTTGCTAAATGTTTCACAGACGTTTCACGGATGTTTCACAATGTTTCACGGCATGTCCAATATATTACACATCATGAGGCACGTTCTGCCAGCGTCGGATCGGGGAAATCCGGAA
>Ga0310690_10007113_pt1 | contig 14498 bp, 8 predicted proteins | sample AusTroGonzalo_MG_2_FD_207661 | JGI IMG/M metagenome (GOLD analysis project Ga0310690, IMG submission 207661) | Bovine rumen microbial communities from tropical cattle in Woodstock, Queensland, Australia - Gonzalo_04 (v2) (version 2) | ecosystem: Host-associated > Mammals > Digestive system >...
GGGGCACCCTCATTTCGCTACGCTGCGGGAAGCGGTTTTTCTATTACGATTTCTTTGGCTTGCGCGCAGATGGCGCGGACAACAGAAAGGAGACAACATGAAAAAGACACCTCGTATCTTTACACCCATCGAGTCCTTCAAAAATCTGGTGGAGCAGATGGCCGCGCGGGGCGACAAAGTCGCCTTCCGTTTTCGCGCCGGAGAGGAGTATGCCGCGCTCACCTACGGCGATTTTGCCGACAGGGTGATGGCCCTTGCCGCCGGTTTTGAGGCCGTGGGCCTTGCCGGCCGACGCGTGGCCGTGATCGGCGAGACCTCGACCGACTGGGTGGCGACCTACCTGGCCGTGACCGCGGGCGGCGGCGTGATCGTGCCGATGGACAAAGAACTGGCCGTCTCGGAGATCGAAGGATTCCTCGCGGGCGTGGAGGCCGAGGCCATCGTCTATTCCGCCGCGTTTCACGAAAAATTCGCGAACGCGCGGGCAAACCACCCCTCGCTGAAACTGTTTATTCCCATGTCGGGCGTCGAGAGCGCGGGCAACGTCCTTTCGCTTGACGACGTCGCAGAAAAGGGAAAAGCGGGGCTTGAAGCCGGCTACGAGATGCCGGTGCGCGACCCCGAGAGCCCGGCCGTAATGCTGTTCACCTCCGGCACGACGGGCACGAGCAAATGCGTGCTGCTGTGCGAGCGCAACCTGATGGCCGCCACCAACGCGGCTTGCGGCACCGTCAACTTCTCGGCGGACGACACCACCATGTCTGTGCTGCCGCTTCACCACACCTATGAACTGACCATTATGTTGGCAAGTCTCACTTACGGCATGACGGTATCCATCAACGATTCTCTCAAACACCTGATGAAAAATCTTTCGGTGTTCAAGCCGACAGGGCTTGTGCTGGTGCCGCTGTTCGTGACGACCATGTACAAGCGCATCTGGGACGAGGCCAAAAAGAAGGGCAAAGACAAACTGCTGCGGCGCATGATCAAAGTCTCGAACGGCTTGCGGCACGTCGGCATCGACCTGCGGCGCAAACTGTTTGCCGACGTGCTGGCGGCTTTCGGCGGCCGGCTCTCCAAGATCATTTGCGGCGGCGCGCCCTTAAACCCCGAGATGGTGCGGTGCTATGACGCGCTGGGCATTCCGATCTGCGAGGGCTATGGCATTACCGAATGCTCGCCCCTGATCGCCGTGACGCCTTACTACGCGCCGAAACCCGGCTCCGTCGGCCCCGCCGTCTCCTGCTGTGAGGTGCGCATCGCCGACGGTCAGGAGAACGAGCACGGATTTGACGAGGGTGAGATCCAGGTCAAGGGCGACAACGTGATGCTCGGCTACTACAACAACGACGAGGAGAACGCCAAGGCCTTTACCGAGGACGGCTGGTACTGCACGGGCGATATCGGCTATCTCGACGGCGACAACTATATTCACATCACCGGCCGCAAAAAGTCGGTCATCGTGCTGGAAAACGGCAAGAACGTGTTCCCCGAGGAGATCGAGGAATATCTGGCCGATATTCCCGAGATCAAAGAGTGCGTGGTGGTGGGACGCCGGGAAGAGGACGACACCGTGACGCTGACGGCATTGGTCTTTCCCAACCGTGATCTTTTCGATCGCGCCGCGACCGACGAAGACATTCACGATATGCTGTGGGCAAAACTGCTGGATCTGAACAAGACGCTGCCCTCGTTCAAAAAGATCAAGGCGCTCGAAATACGCGACGAGGAGTTCCCGAAGACGACCTCGATGAAGATCAGGAGACACCTGGTACAATGAGAAAAAAGCCCCCGAACGGGGGCTTTTTTCTACTGTCGGGAGAGCGACGTTCTACGGCGTAGAGGCGGCGATCCGGGCGCGGTAGAGCAGGCGCGGCGCACGGTCGAGCGCGCGGACGGCACGGTAGGTTGTAAAACGGGCTTTTTTCGGGTATGCTGGAAGCAGAACGAAAGGAGGTCGCGTATGAACACCACCGAAAACCGTTATGACGGCGCCGCGCGCATCGCCGCGGGGGAGGTTTTGCCGTCTGCCGGCGAGAACAGGCGCCGTCCGCTTGCCCCGCTTGCCAAAATCCTGCGCGTCGCGTCGGCGCCGCCCCTGATGGCGGCGGGCATCGTCGCCCTGCTGGCGCGCACGACCGACACGATCTTCCGCACGCCGACCGAGGCCCTGCTGACCTTGCTGTTTCTCGCTGTCGTGCCGCTTTTTGCCTATCCGCTCTCCTTTATATTGCCGCGCGTACACAAGCGGGGGCGCGACGGGCAGCGCGACCTGGCGTTCGGCCTTTCCGTGGCGGGTTACGCGAGCGGTTGGCTCTACGGCTATCTTTCGCACGCCTCGCCCGCGCTGACGGCGATCTTTGCGGCATATCTTTTCTCCGTCCTGCTTTTGCTGATCTTTAATAAACTGCTGTTCGTGCGCGCCAGCGGGCATGCCAGCAGCATCACGGGGCCCGTTCTGCTCGCCCTGTGGTTTGTCGGCGGGCTCGCCGTTCCCGCGGGCCTTTTGGTCTATGCCGCCGTGTTCTGGGCTTCGGTCTACGCCGGTCGGCACACGCGCGCCGAATTTCTCACGGGCACGGGCCTTTGCGCCGCGGCGACCGCGATCGCGTTTTTGCTGTATCTGCTTTGAAAAAGCGCTTGGCACACATCTTTGCGCGGATACGGTAAATCGTTTGCAGGCAAAAATTTTTGTGCACGCGTACTCCTCCGCCTCGCGGAGGGAAACTGCTAAATGTCGTCGTTCATCCTGCGCCGAGATCCCGTCGGCACTCACCGTGCCGACGGTCCGCATACGCAACGCAGCATGGCGGAAAAGATGGCGATGAAAAGCCCCCGAACGGGTCTCGTTCGGGGGCTTTTTGCGTTTTCGGCGGGTAATTTTTGCTTCATTTATTTCGCAGTTGACAACGGCAAGAAAACCATGTATAATGAAAACAAAATCAAACACAACGGGAGGATGCTATGAAAAAAACGGTTTTGACGCTGCTCGTTCTGCTGCTTGCGTGTCTGTTGCTTGCCGGATGCGGCAAAAGGCAAAGTAATGACCAAGTACAGGCGCAAGCGGAATCACCAGCCACCGTTCTAACCTTTACGTTGAACGAGGACGGCGATTCTTATGCCGTGACGGGCGTCTCTCATGCGAAAGGCACGGTGGAAATCCCGTCTTCTTACAAGGATCTGCCCGTGACGGAGATCGGCGACGGCGCGTTTGTCAATTGCACGAACATGACGGGCGTCACGATCCCCGACAGCGTGACGAAGATCGGCGTTGAAGCGTTCGTTAACTGCACGGGCCTTACGAGCGTCACCATCGGAAACGGCGTGGTGCTGATTGCCGACGCCGCGTTTGCCAATTGTACGGGTCTTACGAGCATTACCATTCCGAGCAGCGTAACAGCGATCTACACCGAGGCGTTTGCCTGGTGTACGAGCCTGACGAGCATCACCATTCCGAGCGGCGTGACGGACATCGGTTTTGGTTTGCTTGTCGGCTGCTCGAACATCACAAGCATCACGGTGGAAGCGGGCAACCGCTACTATCGCGCGGCGGGCAACTGCCTGATCGATATGACTGGCCGGCTGATCGCCGGATGCAAAAACAGCGTGATACCGAACGACGGCAGCGTGCAACACATCCACCACGAAGCGTTCGGCGGTCTCTCCGGGCTGACGAGCATCGTCATCCCCGCCAGCGTGACGGAAATCGGCGACGGCATTCTGTTCGGCTGCCCGGATCTTGCGAACATCGCGGTCGCAGCGGAAAACGAGCACTATCACGCGGCGGGTAACTGCCTGATCGAAACAGAGAGCAAAACACTGAAAGCCGCTTGCAATAACGCCGTGATCCCCGACGACGGCAGTGTGACATGCATCGGATATTTCACGTTTTTCCACAGTGAACATCTGACGACCATCGCCATACCGGACAGCGTGACGAAGATCTGCGAAGATGCGTTCGCGGACAGCACGAACCTGACGAGCATCATTTTGCCGAAGGGCCTGACAAAAATCGAGGGACACGTATTTGCCGGATGTACGCGCCTTGCGAGCGTCACCATACCGAGCAGCGTGGTCAGCATCGACAATCAAGCGTTCTACGACTGCGAGAGTCTGGCAAAGATCGTGTTCGTGGGTACGCCGGAACAATGGGAAGCCGTTGAAAAACATGAAAACTGGGACGAACAGTGCGGCGCATATATCCTGCGTTTCGAGAAAGAGGGGACCGAGGGGCTCGCCTATACACTGAATGAAGACGGCGCTTCTTATACCGTGAAAAAGGGCACCGTGACGGGCGGCGACGTGACGATCGCTTCTTCCTACAACGGATTGCCCGTGACTGCGATCGGCGGTCTTGCGTTCTACAATTGCATAAATCTGACGAGTATCGACATACCGGACAGTGTGACGAGTATCGGCGGGGAAGCGTTCAACTCATGTGATCGCCTGACGAACGTCACGATACCCGACGGCGTGACAAGTATCGGCGTCGCTGCGTTCAGAAACTGCAGGAACTTGACAAACATCGTCATACCGGACAGCGTGACGAGCATCGGCAGTTCTGCGTTCGAGAGTTGCACGGGGCTGACGAGCGTTACGATCGGCAACGGCGTGAAGAGCATCGGCCAAGACGCGTTCGCCGGTTGCTATAGCTTGAGAGCCGTCTATATTACCGATATAGCGGCGTGGTGCGGCATTTCGTTTGACGATATTTATGCCAATCCGCTTCGGAATGCAAGCCTGTATCTGAACAACAACTTGGTCACGGAGCTGGTCATACCCGACGGCGTGACGAGCATCGGCAGTTCTGCGTTCCCCGGCTGCACGGGTCTGACGAGCATCACGATCCCGGGCAGCGTGACGAGCATCGGCGCGGACGCGTTTGCGACATGCGATTCGCTGACGCGCATCACGTTCAAAGGCACGATGGCGAAATGGAACGCCGTCGAAAAAGGATCGGACTGGGACTACGACACCGACGCCTACACCGTATACTGTACCGACGGCAATATCGCCAAACAATAAAACCGTGAAGTTTTGCCCGGGCGGAAAACCGCCCGGGTTTTGATTTTGCGGCGGTGCGGAGGCAGGTTTTTCTTTTATTGGTCGATTGACAGCGGGGACGGGGACATGTATAATGTAAGTATATACGACAAACCGAACGCAACGGAGAAAACGATATGAAAAGAATGATTTTGATACTGCTTGTTCTGCTGCTTGCGTGCCTGCTGCCGCTTGCCGGATGCAAAAAGAAGCAAAAGAGCGGGGACGCGGCGGGGACGCCCGCGGAGCAGAACGCGGGCGACGGCACACAGACGCCGGATAACGGCGGCGCGGACAACGGTGCGGGAAACGACGAGGACAACGGCCCCTATACCGTTGCTTTCGACGCGCGCGGCGGTTCGGACGTACCTTCGGCGCAGGTGGAAAAGGGCGCGCGCGTCGCGCGGCCGCAAGACCCCGAAAAAGCAGGCTTTCTCTTTGCCGGCTGGACGCTGGCGGGCGAGCCGTTTTCGTTTGATACCGGGGCCGTGACGGGCAGCATGACGCTGACGGCCGCCTGGACGCCGCTGTTTACCGTGTCGGACGCGGGCGCGACGGTCACGGGCCTGACGGAAGCGGGTGCGCAATATACCGAGATCGAAATACCCGCCGTGCTGGACGGCGTGACCGTGACGGGCATCGGCGACGAGGCGTTTGCCGGCCTTGATACGGTGACGGCCCTCACGCTGCCCGACGGCGTGACGCACATCGGGCAAAACGCCTTTTCGGGCTGTGCGGCCCTGACGGAATTTGAGATGCCGGACGGCGTGACGAGCGTCGGCGACGGCGCGTTTGACGGCTGTGATGCTCTTGCGGCCGTTCACGTGAGCGACGTCGCGATCTGGTGCGGCATTTGGTTTGAATCCGAGAGCGCCAACCCGCTCTCGCTCGGCGCCGCTCTGTATGCGGGCGGCGAACCCGTCACGGCCCTGACTGTGCCGGACGGTGTGACGAGCATCGGCTCTTTCGCCTTTTGCGACGATACGGCGCTGACCGCCGTCGTTATGTCCACGGCCGTGACCGAGATCGGCGAGGGTGCCTTTTCCGGCTGCACAGGCCTTTCCGACGTGACACTCGGCGCTCTCACGACCATTGAAAACGAGACTTTTGCGGGCTGCACCGGCCTTTCCGTCCTTGTCATTCCCGAGGGTGTGACGCGCATCGGCGACGGCGCGTTTGCCTATTGCGGCGGCCTTTTGAGCGTCGCTTTGCCGGCGGGCGTGACCGAGATCGGCGATTGCGCGTTTCAGGAGTGCCGGAGCCTTGCGAACGTCACGTTCGGCATCGGTCTCGAGACCGTGGGCGCAAGCGCCTTTGACGGGTGCGTAAGCCTTGTTTCGGTCGTGCTGCCCGAGGGCGTGAAGAGCGTGGGCGAAAACGCTTTCAGCCGCTGCGCACTGCTGGCAAGCGTCACGCTGCCGGGGAGCCTGACCGCGCTCGGGAGCGAAGCGTTTTCCGACTGCACGAGCCTTTCTGCCGTCGTGCTGCCAACGGGCCTTGAAAAAATCGAGCGCTATCTGTTCTGCGGCTGCACGAGCCTTACGGGCGTGACCGTTCCCGTGACCGTGACCGCGATCGGCGACGACGCCCTCTTCGGTTGTGCGGCTCTGCAAGACCTGTTCTACGACGGCGACACGGCGGCCTTTGGCACTATTGCAAAAGGGCAGGGCTGGGACGCCGAGACCGGCGATTACGTCGTGCATTGTACGAACGGAGATATAGCAAAATAAATTTCAGATCATACAAAAAACCGGGGGCGATTGCCCCCGGTTTTCCTTTTAGTGGGTGAACGGTGCGAATTATTCGTACAGTTTGCCCATTTTTTGCAGGCGCTCGTAGCGGGCCTTGGCGTTCTCTTCGGCCTTGGCGAACAGCTCTTCGGCGCGCTGCGGGAAGGATTGCGCCAGGCGCGCGTAACGCGCCTCGTTGGTGATGAAGGCCTGATAATCGGCGGTGGGTTCGCCGCTGTCGATGGTCAGTTTCTTCTCGGGCAGGGTCGGGTTGTAACGGAACATGTTCCAGTAACCGGCCTCGACGGCTTTCTTCATCTCGATCTGGCAGTTCTGCATGCCGCCCTTCTTGATGCCGTGCATCTCGCAGGGCGCGTAGCCGATGATGAGGGACGGGCCGTGATAGGCTTCGGCCTCGGTTAAGGCTTTGAGCAGCTGGTTCATGTTGGCGCCCATGGCGACCTGCGCGACGTAGACGTAACCGTAGGACATGGCGATCTCGGCGAGGTTCTTTTTGCCGATGGCTTTGCCCGCGGCGGCGAACTGCGCCACCTGGCCGATGTTGGAGGCTTTCGACGCTTGGCCGCCGGTGTTGGAATAGACCTCGGTATCAAAGACCATGACGTTGACGTCTTCGCCGGAAGCGAGCACGTGGTCGAGGCCGCCGAAACCGATGTCGTAGGCCCAGCCGTCGCCGCCGAAGATCCAGACGGACTTCTTGGCGAGGTAATCTTTTTCGGCAAGGATGCGTTTGGCCGCGTCACAGCCGCAGGCCGTCAGAGCCGCGACCAGTTTGTCGGTGGCGGGGCCGTTTTTGGCGCCGTCTTCAAACGTGTCGAGGTACTCGGCGATGGCCGCTTTGACCTCTTCGTTCGCGGTCTTTTCGTTCAGCTCTTCGATGTAGCCGCGCAGACGGGTGCGGATGGTCTTTTGACCCAGCGCAAGTCCGAGACCGTGCTCGGCGTTATCCTCGAACAGGGAGTTGGCCCAGGCGGGACCTTTTTTGCTCTCCTTGTTGACGGTGTAAGGCGTGGCAGGCGCGGAGCCGCCCCAGATGGAGGAGCAACCCGTGGCGTTGGAGATATACATGCGCTCGCCGAACAGTTGAGTGACGAGGCGCGCGTAAGACGTCTCGGCGCAGCCGGCGCAGGAGCCGGAGAACTCAAGCAGGGGCTGTTTGAACTGACTGCCCTTGACGGTGGCGTTGATGAGTTCCGGTTTTTCGCTGACTTTGGCGACGGCGTAGTCGAACACGGCCTGCTGTTCGCTTTGCGTTTCCTGCGGCGCCATGTAGATGGCGTAGTCGGCCTTGTTCGGCTTTTCGCCGGCGGCCGCGGCCTTTTTGTCAACGCCCTGGTTGACGGGGCAAGCCTTGACGCACAGCGTGCAGCCCATGCAGTCGAGCGGAGAGACGGCCACGGTGAACTTGTAGTCGGTCTTGGCGACGGGCTTCGGCGCGAACTTGGTGGCGGCGGGGGCTTTCTTTGCCTCGGCGGCGGTCATGGCGAACGGACGGATGGTGGCGTGCGGGCAGACGAACGAGCAGTTGTTGCACTGCAGGCACTTGTCGGGGTTCCAGGCCGGCACGTAGACGGCCACGCCGCGTTTTTCGTAGGCGGCGGCGCCCTGCGGCAGCGTGCCGTCGGCGTACTTCGAGAACGCGGAGACGGGCAGGCTGTCGCCATCCATCTTGTCGACGGGCGTCACGATCTTGTTGACGTACTCGGCGAGCTCGGGACGGTCGCTCTTGGCGGGTTTTTCGGCCTTATCCTTACCGGCGTCTTTCCACGCGGCAGGCACTTTGACGGCGACGAGCGCGCCAGCGCCCATCTCGATGGCCTTGTGGTTCTGTGCCACGACGTCCTCGCCGAATTTCGCGTAGGACTTGGTGGCCATGTACTTCATGTACTCAATGGCTCGATCGGCGGGCATGATGTTGGCCAGTTTGAAGAAAGCGGACTGCAGAACGGTGTTCTTGACCTTGGGGTTGCCCACCTCTTTGGCGGCGATCTGCGTGGCGTTGATGATGTAGAATTTCACCCCGTTGGCGGCGATATACGCTTTGACGGAGTTCGGCAGATGCTGCTCGAGGTCTTCGGCGCTCCACTGGCAGTCGAGCAGGAAGGTGCCGCCGGGCTTGACATCCTGCACGATCTTATAGCCCTTCAGGATGTAGGCGACGTTGTGGCAGGCCACGAAGTCGGCCTTGGTGATGTAGTACGGCGCTTTGATGGCTTTATCGCCGAAACGCAGGTGCGAAATGGTGATGCCGCCGGTCTTTTTGGAGTCGTACTGGAAGTAGGCCTGGATGTATTTGTCGGTGTGGTCGCCGATGATCTTGATGGAGTTCTTGTTGGCGCCCACGGTGCCGTCGCCGCCGAGGCCCCAGAACTTGCAGGCGATGGTGCCGGCAGGCGCGGTGTCGGGCGCGGCTTTTTCGGGCAGGGAAAGACCCGTGACGTCGTCGACGATGCCGATGGTGAAGTTGTGTTTGGGTTCCCGTTTCTTCAGGTTCTCATACACGGCGAAGATGGACGCGGGGGTCGTGTCTTTGGAGCCGAGGCCGTAGCGGCCGCCGACGACTTTGGCTTTCACACCTTGCTGAGAGAGGGCGGCGACCACGTCGAGGTAGAGCGGCTCGCCGAGCGCGCCGGGCTCTTTGGTGCGGTCGAGGACCGCGATCTTTTTGACGGTGGCGGGCAGAGCGGCGGCCAGTTTATCGGCGCAGAAAGGCCGATACAGACGCACTTTGACGATGCCCACTTTTTCGCCTTTGGCCAGCATGTAGTCGATGACCTCTTCGGCCACGTCGCAAACGGAGCCCATGGCGATAATGACGCGATCGGCATCAGGCGCGCCGTAATAGTTGAAGAGTTTGTAGTCGGTGCCGAGTTTGGCATTGACTTTATTCATGTATTCCTCAACGATGGCGGGGAAGGCGTTGTAGTAGGGGTTGCAGGCCTCGCGGTGCTGGAAGAAGATATCGCCGTTCTCGGCGGAGCCGCGCAGAACGGGATGCTCGGGGTTGATGGAGCGGCCGCGGAACGCCGCGACGGCGTCCATATCGACCATGTCTTCAAGGTCTTTGTAGTCCCAGGCCTCGATCTTCTGGATCTCGTGCGAGGTGCGGAACCCGTCGAAGAAGTTGAGCACGGGCACGCGGCCTTTGATGGTGGCGAGGTGCGCCACGGCGCCGAGGTCCATGATCTCTTGCTGATTGGATTCCGCCATCATGGCAAAGCCGGTCTGACGGCAGGCGTAAACGTCGGAGTGGTCGCCGAAAATGTTGAGGGCGTGCGACGCCACGCAGCGGGCCGAGACGTGAATGACGCAGGGCAGCAGTTCGCCGGCGATCTTATACATGTTGGGGATCATCAGCAGAAGCCCCTGCGAAGCGGTGTAGGTGGTGGTCAGCGCACCGGCCGCGAGCGAGCCGTGCACGGCGCCGGCGGCACCGGCCTCGGACTGCATTTCCATGACCTTGACACGGTCGCCGAAGATGTTGCGGGCGGGCGCGCCGAAAATGTTTTTATCGGTCGCGGACCACGTGTCGGTCACTTCTGCCATCGGGGAAGACGGCGTGATGGGGTAGATGGCCGCTACTTCGGTGAACGCATAGGAGACGTGCGCCGCGGCAGTGTTGCCATCCATGGAGATCTTTTTTCTTTCGATTGCCATTTTTTGTGGAAACCTCCTGTATGTTTATATTTTTTACCTGTATAAGGATAACACGTTTTAGAGCGCGTGTAAAGAGACAAAACGTAAAATTTTTTGTTTGTTTGAAGGGCCGCGCTTACTCTTCTTGCGGGAAATAGGGCGTGACGTCGCAGGCGTTCAGCTTTTCTTTCGGCATTTTGCCCTTGGTGCGCTCGTAGTAGGCGATGCTGTTGCGCAGCATGAAAAGGATCTGGTTGTTCGGCGTGCGGCGCTCCGCCTCGCAGAGCACGAGCATTTGCCGCAGGAGTTCCTCCGGCATGTGTACGGTCAGGGTGGCTTGTTGTTTCATATCGGCTCCTCAATAGGTGGGAGAATCGAGATACCAGTTGCCGCGCTCGTAAGCGAGCGAAACGCGCACCGTGACGATATTGCCCTCGTCGCCCGGGCGGTAGGTATCGATCTCGACGTTGACGTATCGGCTGTTGCTGGGTTTGACCATGCGCATGGTGTCATAGAGATAGACCCTGTCGACGGGCAGGGGATTCCAGGTGTTGGATTTCATCAGGTGAGAGCCGCCCTCGTCGGGGTCGGCGTAATCGATATAGCGCGCCGTGAGTGTGCCGGCCTCGCCGCCGGTGACGGTGACGCCGGTGAACATGGCCTCGTAGATGGCGGCAAGATAGGTCGAGGCGTAAACCGTTTCGGCCTTTTCTTTGATGCTGTCAGTCGTCTGATACGGGCAGTCTTCGCGCACGTAATCGTAATGTTCGTCGTCGCTCGAGGTGTAGTAGTATTCTACCTCCGCTTCGACGTAATCGGGCAGTTTGTAATAGTAGTCTTCGCTGCCTTCCTCGTGGTAATCGGCCGCGCCGGGCGTTTGCGTTTTCTCGGCGTAGCGGTAGAGCCCCCGCTGTGACGCGGGAATGCGGTCGCCCGTTTCGATATCCACGTAGTAAACGCCCTCTCCGTCCTGACGGGTGACGCTGTACTGATAGGCCACGATGTCGCCGACGTCGGGGTCGTTGAACTCGTAGTAATACAACCGGTCGTCGGTCGCGGTCGCGCTGACGGTAAAGACGCCGCCCTCTTCGGTGACGTAGAAGGGCCTGTGCGTTCGCCACATCACGCGCGGATAAGTGGGCAGGCCCTCGCCGAACAGTATGGCGTTGATCTCGCGCGAGGCCTCGACAAGCGCCTCGACGCGGGGACGCAGGGCCTCAAGCGTCGGGGGCTTTTTGTTTTGGCAGGCGCGTATCCCCAGCACGGCGCCGAGTATGGCTAACACCAGCACCACGGAGACGATGGCCGCGATCAGTTTCTTTTTGACGGCTTTTTTCTCGGGGTTTTTTGCGGTTTTTGCCTCGTTCTTTTTCACGGTTTCCTCCCCGGGGCCGCCGTGGCGGCCCCGCTAAAAGGATCAAGCCTCGGGCTCGTTCGTTTCGCTCTCTTCGGCGGCGGGCGAGACGGCCTCTTCGGTCGCCTCAAGTTCTTCGTCGATCGGCTCCTCTTCCTCATGGGTGACGCGGGAGAAGCCCACGATGGACTGCCCCTCGGACAGGCGCATGACGATGACGCCGGCGGCGGTGCGGGAATAGACGTTGATGAACTTGACGGGCGTGCGGATGATGGTGCCGAGGTTGGTGATCATCATCAGGTCGTCGCCGTCGTCTACGGCGGCGATGCCCGCGAGCAGGCCCGTTTTGTCGGTCAGGTTGTGGCAGGTCACGCCGAGGCCGCCGCGCCCTTTGACACGGAAGTCCTCGAACGGGGTGCGTTTTCCGTATCCGTTTTCGGTGACGGTGATGAGTTGCTTGTCGTCGTCGACCATGACGGCGCCCACCACGTAGTCGCCCTCGCGCAGGCGGATGCCGCGCACGCCGCGGGCGGTGCGCCCGAGCGTTCTCGTGTTGGCCTCGGAGAATCTGGCGGCGCTGCCCTCGTGCGAGGCGATGACGACGTCGCGCGTGCCGTCCGTATTCATGACGAACTGCAGTTCGTCGCCCTCGTCGAGCGTCAGGGCGATCTTGCCGCCCTTGCGCTGATACTCGTATTCGCCGAGCGCCGTGCGCTTGATGACGCCGCGCTTTGTGACCATGGTGAGGTACTGCCCCTCGTCGAAGTTATCGACGCTGATCATGGCGGTAACGGTCTCGCCGGGCTCGGTCTCGATGAGGTTGATGATGTTGGTGCCCTTGGCGGTGCGGGACGCCTCGGGGATCTGATAGGCCTTGCGCATGAACACCTTGCCCGTGTTGGTGAAGAGCATGAGGTAAGAATGGCTGTGCACGACCATGACTTTTTCGACGAAGTCCTCGTCTTTGGTGGTCATGCCGATGATGCCTTTGCCGCCCTTATGCTGCGCGGTGTAGGTGTCGGCGGGCAGACGTTTGATATAGCCCGAGTGGGTCAGCGTGATGACGCAGTCGTGCTTTTCGATCAGGTCCTCGAGCAGAATATCGTCCTCGGCGACCTCGATGGCGGTGCGGCGGGGATCGGCGTATTTGCGGCGGACTTCCAGCATTTCGTTCTTGATGATCTCTTTGACCTTGTCCATATCGCCGAGCACGGCCTGCAGTTCGCCGATCAGGGCCTCGAGTCTGGCGAGTTCTTCTTCGATCTTCTGCCGCTCAAGGCCGGTCAGTTTGCCGAGCGTCATATCGACGATGGCCTGCGCCTGCACGTCCGTCAGGCCGTAGCGATCCATCAGTTTCTGCTTGGCGTCGGGAATGGACGCGGTGCTGCGGATAAGTTCGACGACCTCGTCGATGTTGTCGTTGGCGACTTTATAACCCTCGAGGATGTGGGCGCGCGCGAGCGCCTTGTCGAGGTCGAACTGCGTGCGGCGGAGAATGACGGATTCCTGATGCTCGATATAGTAGTCGAGGATCTGCGGCAGATTCAGCACTTTCGGCTCGTTATTGACGAGCGCCAACATATTGATGGCGCAGGTATCCTGCAGTTGTGTGTTTTTATAGAGTTGATTGAGCAGCACCTGCCCGTTGGCGTCGTGCCGATAGAAAATGAGGATCCGGATACCGTTGCGGCCGTTGGAGACGTCCTTGATGGCGGTGATGCCATCGATCTTTTTGTCGTTCACGAGGGCGGCAATGGACTGCACCAGCATGCTCTTGTTGACCTGGTAGGGCAGTTCGGAGACGGTGATGACGTGCTTTTCTTCGTCCACTTCGCACTTGGAGCGCACCATGACGCGGCCGCGGCCGGTCTTATACGCCTCGATGATACCGTTTACGCCGTAGCAGGTGGCGGCCGTCGGGAAATCGGGGCCCTTGATATATTCCATCAATTCCTCGACGGTGCTGTCGGGGTGCTCCATGCGGTAGATGGTGGCGTCGATGGTCTCGCCGAGGTTGTGCGGCGGGATGTTGGTGGCCATGCCGACCGCGATGCCGACCGAGCCGTTGACGAGCAGGTTCGGGAAACGTGAGGGCAGCACGGAGGGCTCGCGCCGGCGATTGTCGAAGTTCGGCACGAAGGGAACGACCTCTTTTTCAAGGTCGGCCATCATCTCGTTGGAGATCTTGGCGAGGCGCGCTTCGGTATAACGGTAAGCGGCGGCGGGATCGCCGTCGACCGAGCCGAAGTTGCCGTGACCTTCGACCAGGGGATAGCGCATGGAAAAATCCTGCGCCATGCGCACCATGGTACCGTAAACGGCCGCGTCGCCGTGCGGGTGATAACGGCCCAGCACGTCGCCCACGGTGGTGGCCGATTTGCGGAAGGGTTTATCGCTGGTCAGATTGTCCTCGTACATGGCGTACATGATGCGGCGCTGACCCGGCTTCATACCGTCGCGCACGTCGGGCAGGGCACGGGACATAATGACGGACATGGAATACTCGATGAAGGCCTGCTTCACCCGTTTTTCCATATTGATATCTTCAATGCGCTGATCCGGAAAAGTCAGATCAACATTTTTGTTTTCGTCGTGTTTCACGGTCAATACCTTTCTTTCAAGCGAGACTTAAAAGTCCAGATTTTCGGCGAACTTGGCGTTTTGCTCGATGAACACGCGCCGCGGATCGACTTCGTCGCCCATTAAGGTGGAGA
>Ga0310690_10007114_pt1 | contig 14497 bp, 8 predicted proteins | sample AusTroGonzalo_MG_2_FD_207661 | JGI IMG/M metagenome (GOLD analysis project Ga0310690, IMG submission 207661) | Bovine rumen microbial communities from tropical cattle in Woodstock, Queensland, Australia - Gonzalo_04 (v2) (version 2) | ecosystem: Host-associated > Mammals > Digestive system >...
CTTCCCACTCTGACCTATGGTATCACTATCAATGCTGAGTATAAGGGCTTCGACCTGACCATCTTCGGTGCTGGTGAGGCTGGTAACGATATCTACTACGGTCTGTATCGTACTGGTTGGAACAACATCGCCAAGGGTGTTTACGAGGACTTCAAGGGCAACAGCATGCCTGATGCTAAGAGCGTTGCAGGTAGCGGTACATTCTGGCGTTCTTCAGCTATGGTATACAGCGGCTCATTCTTCAAGCTCAAGCAGATCCAGCTCGGTTATACCATTCCTTCTAAGCTGACAAAGAAGATCTACATGCAGAACGTACGTGCTTACATCTCTCTTGATGACTTCTTCACATTTACCAACTATCCTGGCCTCGACCCGGAGAACTGCACTCAGGAGTACAACTGCCCAGGTCTTGACAAGGGTGTTTATCCCAACATGGCAAAGATGGTTCTTGGTCTCAGTGTAACATTCTAATCCATAATTATTTAAAACGAATAGAAATATGAAAAAGATTTTATTTTCTGTAGCTGTGCTTTCTGCAGGTATGCTGCTTACATCTTGCAGCCAGGATCTGCTCGATATTGAGCAGAAGGCAACGAGCAGCACTGACACCTTCTATAAGACAGATGCTGATGCCGAGTCTGCTGTTACAGCTATGTATGCTACATATACAGGTGAGATTGCCGGTACCGAAGGTATCTGGAACGCTTACATCATGGGTCTGAACTACTCTGCTGACGACGTGTTCTCTGCAGGTGGTGATATCAATGACCACGCTGACTTCCGTATTCTCGATGAGATGCGTTACGATGCAAGTTCTTCTCCTATTGGAACCCTTTATAACCACATCTATAAGGCTATCTATTCAGCCAACTTGGTTATCAACTACTTCGGTGGTGATCTCGCCGATACACCTGCCAAGAAGAAGGCTGTAGCTGAGGCAAGAGTGATGCGTGCATGGGCTCACATGTTGGCCGCACAGGTTTACTACCAGCCACCTCTCGTTGATCACCTGATCGTAAGTGACAAGCCAACCAATGCTGAGTCTCAGAAGGCTATTTTCGACTTCTGCGTGAAGGAGTGTGAGGAGGCTATGAACGATCTGCCTGACCGCCAGGGTGCTAACGATAAGGAAGGTGCATGGCGCGCAACAAAGGGCTTCGCTCAGTTCGTAGGTGGTAAGTCAGCTCTCTTCGCTGGTGACAATGCCAAGGCAGTTAGCCTGCTGAAGCCGCTGGTAGAGTCTTCTAACTATGCACTTGTTCCCGGTAACCGTTTCCGCGACCTCTTCCACAAGGAAGGTGATGGCTGCGAGGAGAAGATCTTCGAGTTCAACTATACTACAAACACTGCTCTCGGTGGTGTATGGGGCGGTAGCATCCAGCGTGGCCGTTGGATGGTGGCCAACGTACTGAACTGGCGTGGTGACGATATCAAGGGCGGTGGTAAGAACCCACAGATCTGCTCAACCGGTGGTTGGGGTGGTGGCGCCATCAACCAGGATTTCGCTCACAAGATGCTGGAGAACGATGGTGACAGCTATCGTCGTAAGGCTACATTCCTCACTTCTGACGAGTTTTTCTATGATCCTACCTTATGCCCATGGGCTGACGACGTAGAAGCAGGCGGTACTCTTAAGACCCGCGCCGAGAAGGAGTTCGATCCTGAGCGTGGTATCACCAAGTCTGCAGGTTCATTCTCTCGTAGCGACGTGATGGAGGTGAAGATGATGATGCACCCGAATGATGCTGACCTCTCTGTAGGTGACAACTGTAACAACACCAACTTTAATATTGCACGTCTGGGTGAGGCTTATCTGCTCTATGCAGAGGCTGCACTGGCAACAGGCAACAGCGCTGAGGCTCTGAAGTATGTGAACAAGATTCAGGAGCGTGCCGGTTCAAAGACCATCTCTTCATCTGTAGATCTCCAGACTATCCAGGATGAGAAGCAGTATGAGCTCTGGTTTGAGGGTTGCCGTTGGTTCGATATCGTACGTTGGGGCATTGCTAAGCAGTGCTACGACAAGGTGCTCGACAACATTCCTCTGCAGTGGGATGAGTACTTCCAGTCAAATGGTGCTAAGCCTCACAAGCTGGTTTACAAGATCCACCATCCGTTCGCAGATGCTGGTATCAAGCTCGAGTTCGTTGCCGGCAAGAACGAGTACTGGCCTATTCCACAGACTGTTATCGAGATTAACCCCGATATGCATCAGGTTCGTGGTTGGGCTACCGAATAAAATAGACTAGTATTAATATTATAGTTAGTATTAGACACATTGTTTTGGTATTCAGAAGGTGCTGCGTCGCGATGACGCGGTACCTTTATTTTTCTTGTTTTTAGTGAATTAGAGTTCCTTAGATGATACAAAAACTAACATATGTTACAATCTGCAAAGAACGTGATACTTTCAACTATGCTAGGTTTAAATTCATTTCAAAAGCCATTATTGGCATTGTTCCTGCTCTGTTTGTTCCCCCTGGGAGTTATGGCTCAGAGCCTTGTGAAAGGAACGGTGAAAGATGAAGCAGGTGATCCGATCATTGGTGCCAGTGTACAAGTGGAAGGCACTAGGACGGGAGGTATCACCGACTTAAGTGGTAATTTCAGTGTAGAAGCTGCCAACAATGCTACACTGGTTGTTTCCTATGTAGGCTACTCCACCGAGAGGGTTAGGGTACAAGGTCGTAGTAACATTATTGTTACGCTGAGAGAAGATGCCCAAACACTGAATGATGTGGTAGTAATCGGTTCCCCGAAGATCCTGACTGGTGCAGAAGAGTAAATTGAGAATGTGATTTTAAAATCATGTATATTTAGACACAATGTTTTGGTATTCAAAAGGTGCTGCGTCGTGATGATGCGGCACCTTTTTTCTTTTCCCAACTTGATCGAGTGTGAAACTATTACTTTACGGAGTAGTTCGGCAACTGAGTGGGCTCAGGAACTATGGGCTCACCCATCTCTGAAGCCTCTGCATTCTTGTTGTCGAGCTTGAAGAGCATGAAATCAGGCTTCTCAGCTGTGCAAGGTGTCCATCCTAAACCTTCGCCCTCGCCGTTACCGTTAGGATCGCTGTACTTGGCAAAGTTGGTCCATGCTGTCAACATCTTCTCTGAGAGATCCCAGTCGCCCTGTGTCCAGGGGCGCCAGCAGTGCTTCAGACTCTTGAATACATACCAGAGATCACTACTGTGGAAAGCGCCCTTAAGGCGTGCGGTAACTTCTGGATGGCTGCCGTCATCGGGCAATGGACGGGCAAACTCGTAAGCCCAGGCCTTGCCACCTTTTTCCTGACGAACCTTGCAGAACTCAGCGATGCCTGCACCCATCGAACCCAGGTCGTTGAGGGTGTAGCCTATCATATAGGGCACGTCGGCAATGGAACCCTCGCGAGCAGCCTCATCAAAGCTCTTCAGCGACACATAGCCGTCAACGATCGGACGCTCCATCACGTAGAGGTCGCTCTTGTTCACCATATTATAGATGTTGCACATCGGATAGAGAATCTCCGTCGATGCTTTGCGCAGCTTCTCCAGATCGGTCAGACCTGCCCAGTCCATCACCTTCTTCGTCTCTGCCTCAGCCTCTTTCAGAGTGGGGTTGTAGGTAAAGAACTTATTCATTGGGGTTGCAGGCTTGGCAGCTTCACCTTCCTTTTGGGGAATATTCAAACCACCGCCACTCATAATGACTGCCTTGTGGAACAGGCCACGTGCCAGAGGACTCTCGCAGATGGTGCGCACACTACCTGCACCGGCACTCTGACCGAAGATAGTCACGTTGTCAGGATCGCCACCAAACTGGGCTATGTTCTCCTTGATCCACTTCAGCGACTGGATCTGGTCGAGGATACCGTAGTTGCCGGAAACGCCATGGGGACTCTCTGCTGACAGCTCGCCATAAGGCATGAAGCCGAAGATACCGAGACGATAGTTGATGGTAACAAGTACCACATCCTTCGAGGCCCACTCCTGTCCATCGAACTCAGGCTCTGTGCCCCAGCCCTCTCGATAGCCACCGCCATGAATCCATAGGGCAACGGGTAGTTTCTTGTCTGTCTGACCAGCTGCTTTAGTGTAGACATTCAGATACAGACAATCCTCGCTGTAAGGAGCCTCGTCGCCATAACCCCATTCGGTGGTGTATCCACCAGGATAGTGAACAGCCTGATAACCGGGATGCCCGAAACGGTCGCAGATGCGAATGCTGTCCCATGCTACGACTGGTTGGGGCTCTTTCCATCGCAGCTCACCGATGGGAGGCGCGGCATAAGGAATGCCTTTGTAAACGAATACGCCCGGGTTCTCACACGGGATACCTTGAATCTGACCACCCTCGACGGTCAGTACAGGACACTGGGCGCTCTTCTCATCTGAAGTGCAGCCCATCAACAATGCCATCAACGGCAATAGTAAGAATAGTTTTCTCATAAGATTATTAGTTGTAAAAACAGGGTTGATTAAACAATTGATTCAACGTTGCAAAGATAGGAATAATCCGTGAGTATTCCTTTGTAATTTGTATCATGGTTTATGCGGGATGTAACATTCTAATAAAAAAGGTTGTTTGATGATTAAACCATTTGCCATTTATTGAGTCTAATTAGAAAATAATTCGTATATTTGCAGCAAATAATGTTTAATTATTCATCAACAATAACCCTAATGAAAAAATTACTAAGTTTCATTTTCGTAGGTGTGCCGCTTTTGGCAGTGGCACAAAACCCAGTCATCCGTGATCAGTTCACGGCTGACCCTACCGCGCGCGTGTTTAATAATAAGGTGTACCTCTATCCTTCGCACGACATTGTTCCGCCCGAAGGACAGCGTCAGGACTGGTTCTGCATGGAGGACTATCATGTGTTCTCCTCTGAGAATCTCACCGACTGGACTGACCACGGTGTGATTGTTACTCAGAACAAAGTGCCCTGGGTGCGTCCTGACTCTTATTCGATGTGGGCGCCCGACTGTGTGGAACGCAATGGTAAGTACTATTTCTATTTCCCGTCGGCTCCTAAAGACGGCAGAGGCTTTGGTGTTGGTGTTGCCATCGCCGACAGTCCGGAAGGACCGTTTATTCCCGAGCCGGAGCCCATCAAGGGTATCAACGGTATCGACCCGTGCGTGCTCCTGGCATCCGACGGCAATGCCTATATCTTCTGGGGTGCAGGTCGTTGTGCCAAGCTCAAAGATAACATGAAGGAGATTGCCGATGACACTCCCACCGAGACCGTGAAGTGGGGCGACCGCGAGTTCGAGATGAAAGGTGTGAACTGCCTGAAGGGTCTGCCCAGTCGTCAGGCTGAAGGCCCGTTCGCATTCGAGTACAACGGCAACTATTATCTGACTTATCCGTACGTTAGGGAAAATACCGAAGTTCTCGGTTACGCCATGAGTAAGAGCCCGATGGGGCCCTATGAGTACAAAGGTCTGATCATGCCCGAGCATGAGAACGGCTGCTGGACCAACCACCACAGCATCGTAAACTACAAGGGTCAGTGGTATCTGTTCTATCATCAGAATGCTTTCTCGCCCCGCGACGACAAGCGTCGTAGCGTACAGATCGACAAGTTGTACTTCAATCCCGATGGTACTATCCAGGAGGTGAAGAAGACCATGCGTGGTGTAGGTATCAACCAGGCTATCGAGCGCATCGAGATCGACCGCTACAGTGAGGGCAGCAGCGATGTAACCACACAGTTGATTGACACAGTGAATACTTTCCGTAGCTATGAGGCTACACTCCCTGTTAAGGGCAGTTGGATTAAATACAATGACGTAGACTTCAGTTGTCTGACCGATGGTTATGTGATTATCAGTGCCAAGGCTGCCGGCAATACCAAGTTCTTTATCCGCGAGAAGGCGGCTAACGGTAAGGTCATTGCCGAGGTAGACATGACTGTGAAGCCCGAAACGCCTGCTGGCATGCCTGCCATGTTCCGTCGTGACTTCAGTAACCAGTGGCTGTCGCTAACCGCTCCCTTGAACTACACCCCGAAGGGTGTTACTGATTTGGTTATTACCGTTGAAGGTGATGCGGGCGTCAGCGTAGACTATGTACAGTTTAAGAACCGTCCGAAGTACTTCTCGCCGGCTACAGCTCAGCCTGCTCAGCCCGATGAAGAAGGCTTCATCCGTCGTTGGTTGATCTTAGAGCCTATCGATAAGCCCAATAGTGGTAATACCGTTTTCACTGACTCTTATCTGCGTGAGCATTTTGGAATGCAGTACTTCAAGGGTCAGCAGACCATCGTACCAAAGGATGGCCAGAAGGTTAAGGTCTCATTCCAACGCGAAGAGGTCCCCGCTGGTTTCGGACGTGGTTTCGGCCAGTCTCAGGAGCCTGCAACCCCCAAAATAGTAAATGTTAATCAGACTCTCACCTGGCATGCACTCGACAGTGAGAATATGAATGTGAAGCTTTTCCGCTTTGCTGAGAAGTGGGGTCAGCAGGTATATGGCGTGCTCTTCTGGGCAGTCACCATCATTGACTGCGATGAGGATATTGAGAACGTACGTCTGGCTGTAGGTTCTAACTCGGCCTCTATGTGGTGGCTCAATGGTGAGGAGGCGCTGTTACTCTCTGGCGACCGTCGTATGGTGAAGGACGATGCCATGTCAGCTCGTCTTACCCTGAAGAAGGGACGTAACATCCTGCGTGGTGCCATCATCAATGGCCCAGGCATGAGCGACTTCTGTGTTCGTTTCCTCGACGAGAAAGGTAATCCCGTTACGGGTTACACCCTAAATGTTAAATGATAAATGATGAATGATAATTTTAAATAGGAATATAGATATGAAAACAATAACATTAAGAAATAGTAAAAGAACATCTTCTCTGTTCATTTTATCATTTATCATTTCTTCTTTATCATTCAGCCCTGCAAGGGCGCAAATCGGCGCACCTTATATCCACGATCCCTCGACCCTCGCTGAGTGCGACGGTAAATACTATACCTTTGGCACTGGTGGCGGTGGCCTGATCTCTGAAGATGGCTGGAGCTGGAACAGTGGTGCTGACCGTCCTGGTGGTGGCGCAGCCCCCGATGTCCTGAAGATTGGCGATCGTTACCTCTGTATCTATGGTGCCACCGGTGGTGGTCTTGGTGGTGGTCATGCAGGCCGCATCCTTACCATGTGGAACAAGACACTTGATCCTAAGTCGCCCGACTTTAAATGGAGTGAGGCCGTAGAGGTTTGTGCCTCTGACGGTATGGAGGATCAGGATGCCATCGACCCAGGTCTGCTGCTCGATCCTACTACTGGTCGTCTGTGGGTAAGCTATGGCACCTACTTCGGCACCATCCGACTGATTGAGCTTGATCCCAAGACAGGCTTCCGTGTGAAGGGTAACAAGGAGAAGGATATCGCCATCGACTGCGAGGCCTCCGACCTGATGTACCGCGATGGCTGGTACTATCTGCTGGGTACCCATGGCACCTGCTGCGACGGTGTCAACTCTACCTATAACATCGTAGTAGGTCGCTCACGCAGCGTTGAGGGTCCGTATCTCGATAATGTAGGTCGCGATATGTACCATGGAGGTGGAAAGATGGTGATTGCTGCAGAAGACCGCGCTTGCGGTGCCGGTCACTTCGGACGTTTCATCATCGACGAGGGTGTTGAGGTTATGTCGTTCCACTGGGAGGCCGACTTCGAACTGAGTGGTCGTTCGGTGCTTGCTGTCCGTCCGATCGTTTGGAAGAACGGCTGGCCCGTAGCCGGTGAAAACTTCAAGGGTGGCAACTTCTGGATTGAGTCAGAGCGTCGTGGCTATGCTTTGGAACTCACCGTCGACTTTGTTCGTATGCAGCAGGAGCGTCAGGGTTGGTTCAACCGCAACCAGATGGAGCAGCCTGTGAAACCCATCGCCAACCAGAAGCTGGAAGAGGTGATTGGCACATGGCCTAAGGGCGACATCCCCGCTCGCATTTGCGACTATATGAATCGTCCTCACCAGCGTTGGACCATCACTCCTGTGAATGAGGCTGGCGGCTATCTCAGCAATCCGTACTTCAAGATCACCATCGAGGGTACAGAGCGCGCACTCGCTGCCACTGCCAATAAGGAGGTGACCACCGTTCCTACCTATACTGGTGCCGATGAACAGCTCTGGCGTATTGAGCAGCTTACCGATGGCACTTACCGCATCATGCCAAAGGCCATCCCTGGTCAGGAGGGTGTTAATACCAAGTATTGCCTCTATTCCGTAGCCGACAGTACGCCGACACTGGCTGAGTATGATTTCAATAGCGACAACTCCAAGTGGAACTTCCGCAGTCGCTAAACAATAAAAAAAGTTAAATTTAGAAAGGTGTACCGACTTATGGTGCACCTTTCTTGTATCTTTGCACCCGTATGCTGACAGAAAAGACAATAGAAAAACTGCGTATCCTCGCAGAATCGGCGAAGTACGATGTGTCGTGCTCGTCGAGTGGTACGGTGCGCAAAGGCAAGCAGGGCATGGTGGGCTCGGCTGTTGGTGGCATTGGCATCTGCCATTCGTTTGCCGATGACGGGCGTTGTATCTCACTGCTGAAGGTGATGCTCACAAATTATTGTATGTACGATTGTGCCTATTGTATCAACCGTCGTTCAAACGATATCAAGCGCGCCACGCTCTCTGTCAGCGAATTGGAAGAGATTACGATGGAGTTCTACCGTCGTAACTACATTGAGGGACTTTTCCTGTCGAGTGGGGTGGTACGTAATCCCGACTATACGATGGAACGGTTGGCAGCCATTGCCCGCGACCTTCGCCTTGTCCACCGATTTAACGGCTACATTCATTTGAAGAGTATTCCCGGTGCTTCACAGGAGTTGATAAATGAGGCAGGACGCTATGCCGATCGTATGAGTGTGAACATCGAGATTCCGAAGGAGGAATCGTTGAAGCTGTTAGCCCCAGAGAAAGATCACAAGAGCGTGTTCCAGCCCATGAAACTGATACAACAGGGTGTGCTTGAGAATAAGGAAGACAGGAAGCGAATGCGCAATGTGCCCCGCTTCGTACCTGCCGGACAGTCCACTCAGATGATTGTGGGAGCCACCAAGGAGACCGATAAGGATATCCTGACCATGTCGTCTATGCTTTACGGACAGCCTACGATGCGACGTGTGTATTACTCCGGCTATGTGAGTGTGAATACCTATGACCCGCGTTTGCCACTGTTGAAACAACCTCCTTTGGTACGTGAGAATCGTCTGTATCAGGCAGACTGGCTTCTGCGGTTCTATCATTTTAAGGTAGAGGAGATTGTTGATGACCAACATACGAACCTCGATCTGGAGGTAGACCCGAAAATAGCGTGGGCCTTGCGGCATCCTGAGTATTTCCCCGTCGACATTAATACAGCCGATTACGAACAGTTGCTCCGTGTGCCTGGACTCGGCACGAAGTCGGCTTGGCTCATTGTCAACTCACGACGGTTTAACCGTCTCACATCTTACGATCTGAAGAAGATGGGCGTGGTCATGAAGAAGGCGAAGTATTTCATCACCTGTTACGAACTGTCTTCAACCTATTCCGTACCCATCGTGGGGATTAATGAACTGCATCCTGAACGGTTGCGCCCTCTGCTTATCTCGAAAGCGCAACAGAAGCGGGCTGCAGAAGAACAACAATTGGAAATAGACTTTGGCGAATGACGGTATATACGTTTGACGGTACGATGGATGGGCTCCTGACGGCAGTATTCGATGCCTTTGCCCTGCATGACCAGCCAGAACAGTTACTGGCCGAGGGAGAGACGTTGCCCCTGTTCTGTGACCATCTCTATCAGGTAACAACCGACGAAGAGAAAGCCCGCCGTGTGTGGACGGGCTTAGAGAAACTTCTGTCATGTGAAGCCCTGAAACTAATTTCCGTCAGTTGGCTGTCGGAATTACCAGAGCTTCATCAGCCATTGTTTCATTATATATGTAAGGTGTTCAGGCAGGGAGATATCTCCAGGAACTTTGCCGACAACGATGTACTGGCGGTTACTAATATTGCCCGAAAGGTGCTCCATGAGCAATTAAGAATGAAGCAGTTCGTCCGTTTCCAGAAAGCCAAGGACGGCACCTATCTCAGTATGGTCAGTCCCGATCATAATGTGCTGCCCATCGTGATTGATCATTTCCAGGATCGTTTCAATGATCAGCCTTGGCTCATCTACGATGCCAAGCGCCATTATGGATATTATTATGACGGACAACAAGTGATTCATATCACTTTTGAGGATGAATCCGCTGTTCCCTTCAGTCTTCAGAACGGCCAACTCAATGCCGATGTGCTCAGCAGCGACGACCAACTGCTTCAGAACCTCTGGCGTACCTACTTCAAGGCCATCTGCATCAAGGAGCGTATGAATCCACGTAAACAGTTGAAAGACATGCCCCGCCGCTATTGGAAGTACATGACCGAGAAGAACCTATAAGAAACAATATCATAGTTTGATGCCTACTGTGGCGAGGAACCAACGGCCTTGCTGGGGGACGAGGTTGGTGTTGATGCCGCTGCGGTTGTAATGGGTGTTGAGGAGGTTGTGGATGTTGAGTCCGATGGTGAAGCGGCCATAGGTGTATTCGCCACCGAGGTTGATGATGCAGCGGGCGGGCATCTCCTCCTTTCCATTGAATTGTTTGATCAGTTCATTAATCTTAGCCACATAGTATTCGTATGTATCCATATCCTGTACGTTGAGGGCTTCAAAAGCTTTTACGGCCATATCATACGCCTGATAGTAGTTCTTGAGATTGATAAAGTAGGATTTTTGGCGGCTCTCAAAAAGAAGGTGCGTGTGGAGTGTGAGGTGGGAGGTGGCTTTCCACGACAGTACACCGTTCGCCACAATGGCGGGCGTGCAGTTGTTCTTGTCGATTCCTGATGCCACCAGAATCTCTTCCTCATAATCAAACTGCTTCATGTCTGACTTCAGAGTATGTGTCCACGTCAGGTTCAAATCGGCCTTGAAGCGTGGCAGGTGGTAGCTACCCATCAACTCTACTCCCACAGCGTGGTTATTGTTGTCGTTCTCATAGAGTTCCAGATCGGATACAATCAGGTGGCTGGCACGGTTATAGAAGAGGTTGGCCTCCAGATTCAGACTGCGGGCACGGTTGTTGCCAGCTACAGACAACTGCCAGGAGTGAATCCGCTCTGGTTCTATAAAGTTGAAGTACTCAAACCAGTTTACATAGAAAGAGTACCATAACAGATTCTCTACAGTTAAGATGTAGGGGAAATCGACAAACGATTTCGAGTAGCTGAGCTTCATATTCCACGTGGGACGCAACAGTATGAGGGCGATACGGGGCGACCATTCATTGACGTTGGTATTGTCGATACGGTGCTTATGGTCGTAGCGCAATCCGGCATTGAGGATGAGCGAGTGCCACTGGTGTTTCAGCTGTAGGGCTACATTGGCGGAATTCTCATGGCCGAGACACCAGGTCTTCATCTCTGGTCTTTCGGCGGTTTCATAATCATAGTCGTAGCCTATCTGACTGTGCAGGCCGTAGAAATGGAGGTGGGAGTACTCTGCCCCTAACATCATCGAACCTTTATGGGCGGAACCAAGGGTATAGTCGTAGCCGCCTTTCATCTGCAAACCGATGTTCTGCTCCTGTACGTTCACGTATTTCGACAGTCCGTCGTGCAGGCCCGCTTCTTTAAGTCGTGGACCATAAAGGAAACTCATACAGGGCTGGGCATTCTCGCTGATGACCTGATAGCGGGTGATATCAGCTTTGTCGAAGGTGGCACCTATGCGAAGGTGAAAAGGTGAAGAGGTGGACAGCTGAAAAGGCGAGAAGCTCAGGTCGGCATGGTGGGTACTGGTGGCATAGCTGGGTTTGATACCATTATATTCGCGATAGCGTTCGCGATCGTACGAGGTACTTGTCGTGGAAAAGGTGTATGGCGCCACTATCTGCGAGAAACGGGTGTCGTAAAGCAGTCGCCAGCCTTTCATGCTCAGCTGGAAGCCCAGGTCGTAGGTCGGCAGGTTGCCCACGCGCCCTATCCTGATATCATCGATGGTTTCGCCAAAACTGGTTTCGCCACGATGTTCCTCGCTGACGGACCGACGTTCTCCTCGGCTTCCATAGGCACTCGCCCACGCCAGCACGTCGAGGTCGAAATAGCGTTTGCCGATGACAAGGTCGCCACGCAACTGCCCGTAATTGCCTGCTCCCGCTTTCACTTGGATGCCATCTACATCGGCACCCTGTTTGGTGATGATGTTTACCACACCCGTCAGCGCCACACCACCGTAGAGCGATGATGCAGGCCCTCGCAGTACCTCGATTTGCTTCACCTTCTCTAATGAGATGCTGAAGTCGGGGGCGGCGGTGTTGGTGAGATAGCTGTTCAGGCGGTGGCCGTTGAGCATGATGAGTAACTTCTCCTGCGTACTGCCTTGGATGCCGCGCATGGCGATGTTGATATCGTCGTTGCAATCGATGAGGTGCATGCCCGGCACATAGGCTGCCAGTACTTCCTGCAGGTTGCGCCCGCCAGAGTTCCGAATCATCTCTTCGGTGATCAGCGTGGTGGGTACTGGTACTTCGGCCAGGGTTTCCGACATGTTGGAGGCGGTGGTCACGGTGGCTGTCATACCTGCCTTAATGCTGTTCACGATGTCGATGAACTCGGGTGGGTCTTGTGGCGATACGGTGTAATAGGGATTATACTGAAGCAGCATGGTGGCGTATTGCTCTGTCTGCTGGATGTCGAAGTTCTCCAGATAGCTCAGGGCAATCAGTCGAAGTGCATTCTGGCGTAGGTTACCCTCGAAGTCTTTGAGGTTCTTCAATAGGAGTTCACGGGCCTGCTCCGTGCGACCGATCTGGTAATCGTTTTCTGCCTGGGCATAAACCTCTCGCAAACCTTGCGCCCCTGCGGGGCTGAATGATAAATGAAAAATGAGGAATAATAAACTTATCATCCACATTCTTCGTCTATTCCCTAATATGCCGTTCTGCCTCATAGTCTTTATCATTTATCCTTCATCATTTATCATTTAGCCCGAAGGCCGCAAAACAATCGTGAACTCCGTAAACTCGTCCTTGACGGAGGCTACGCTGATATCACCCTTATGATTTTGGATGATCTCATGGGTCAGGTAGAGACCTATGCCAGCAGCTTCGTCAGTAGTCTTGGTGGTAAAGAAGGGGTCGAATATCTTGTCGATGATGGCCTCTTCTATACCGACGCCGTTGTCGCGTATCTTCAATGTGTAATGTCCGTCATCGATTGTCGCAATGAGTGATACCTCAGGCGAATAGGTTAACCTCTGTGCCTTCTTAATCACAGCATAGACGGCGTTACCCAACAGACTCATGATCACTTTGTTGAGCATCTCAGGATTACCGTATATCGGCATTTCCTCGGTAGGCAGTGTAAAGACGGTCTTGATGTGATATTGCTCCTTCTCCTTGGCATAGTAGTTGTTGAGCATCTGCTCGTTCTGTTGGAGTATGGGCAGCAGATCCATATCCATATAGCCACCCGTACGATCCTTCAGCATCTCCTCCATCGCCTTGAGGGTGCGGGTGGTGTTCTGACCGTACTGATCGACATTCTGCAGATTCTCCGTCAACATACCCAGTACGTCTTCCGAATCCAGATAGTCGTCCTCGTTGATAACATCCTTGTTGTTCTCGATGTTTGTCTTAAGGTCTTTCAACAGGTCTATCGACATCTTCGAGAAGTTGATGATATAGTTCATTGGGTTCAGGATGCGGTCTATCAGTCCTTCTGTCAGTTTACCTACCGAGGCCATCTTCTCCTGACGTATCAGCTCGTGTTGCGCATTTCGGAGATCGGCGGTGCGTTCCTCTACGAGTTGCTCCAGTTTCATCTTGTCTTTCTTCAGCCGCTTCAGTCGGTAGCGCAACAATATATTGCCGAGGTAGGCGAAAGCGAAGAAATAGAGTACCACCATATACCATCGCATCAACAGCGGAAAGGCGATAGAGTAGTTGACAGATGCCACATCCGACAATTCTCCATTTGGCAATAGGGCCTGTACGAAGAGGGTGTACGAGCCGTAGGGATGTTTCAGGAACTCTAAGCTCTGCTTCTTACTCCATCCACTCCATTTGTCATTATTCAGACGGTGACGATACAGCGTTTTACCAGTCAGAGGAGCATAGTCGAGGGCAAAGAAGAAACGTAGATGACGTTCGTCACTGTCAAACTTATATGGTTCTTTAGGCATATTGCCATAGCCGCCCCAGAGAATGCTGTCGTTACCCATGACGATGGAGCGGAAACGGAGGGTGTGACAATTCGTGAGTTGGGCAAGGTCTTTCTTGCTTGTATCTACGATAGCGAGTATTCCGTCACCACCGATCCACACTTGGTCACCATGATGATATTGGGTTGTTATATGGAAATCTCTGAGTGGCATCGATATATGTTTTGCAAGGTCAGCAACAGGCTCGTGTACCTGCTTTGGAACGGTACCAGTTGTCTGGCCGTGAACATTTTTCAGACAAAGACCACCTTG
>Ga0310690_10007115_pt1 | contig 14496 bp, 12 predicted proteins | sample AusTroGonzalo_MG_2_FD_207661 | JGI IMG/M metagenome (GOLD analysis project Ga0310690, IMG submission 207661) | Bovine rumen microbial communities from tropical cattle in Woodstock, Queensland, Australia - Gonzalo_04 (v2) (version 2) | ecosystem: Host-associated > Mammals > Digestive system >...
TCCATTCTGGATTTGAGCTTTAACATTCCGCTGTACGGCAACCACGTGAGTTTATTCACCCTGCTGATGACCATTTCGACCATCGCTTACACCTACATGAACAATAAACTGATGTCCCCAGCTACGGGCAACAACGACCAGCAGAAGATGATGAAGGTGATGATGTACATTATGCCCATCATGTTCCTCTTTATGTTCAACAGCTTCGCTTCAGCATTGACCTATTACTATCTGTTAATCAACTTGATAACCTTTGCTCAGAATGGTATTTTCATGCTGACGGTGAACCAGGACAAGCTGCGTGCCCAATTGCTGGAAAACATGAAGCAGCCTGTGAAAAAGTCAAAATGGCAACTGCGCATGGAAGAGATGATGAAACAGCAACAGCAACTGGCTAAGCAGCAAGGACGTAAATAAACAGCTGAAAATAATTTCAGAAAAGTGACGTTAGTTATATAGAAAAATATTATATTTGCAGAATCATTTACCTTATATTAATATTAACGAAAAAGATTAGAGATGGAAAATTTAGAAAAAAATGAAGTTTTGTCAAGAGCAGTTAGAGCAGGGAAGCGTACCTACTTTTTCGATGTTAAGACCACCAAAAACGAAGAGAAGTATCTGACCATTACCGAGAGCAAGCGTAAATTCAACGCCGACAATGGTACTTTCTTCTATGAAAAACATAAATTGTTCCTGTACAAGGAAGATTTCACCAAATTCCAGAACGCATTGGCCGCAGTATTGGAGTTCATCGAAACGGGCAAGATTCCTGATGATGTTTTGTTCGACACCAACGAGCCCAAGGCTGATGATATTAATTTTGAAGATCTGGAGGCCTAATGGGAAAGATTATTGCTGTCGTTAACCAAAAGGGAGGGGTAGGGAAGACTACAACCGCGGTCAATCTGGCCGCCTCGTTGGCCGTGCTGGAACATAAGACCCTGCTGATTGATGCTGACCCGCAAGCCAATGCTACTTCGGGAGTGGGCATTGACCCTGAAGAGGTACAGAACAGCGTTTACGACTGTATGTTAGGCAACAAGTTTGCCCCGGAGGTCATCATCAAAACCGAAACTCCGAACCTGGACATCATGCCCGCCACCATCGACCTGGTGGGTGCCGAATTGGAGATGATATCTTTTGACCGCCGTGAATACCGTATGCGCGACGCCCTGACGGCAATAAAGGACGAATACGAGTTCATCCTCATTGACTGTGCCCCTTCGTTGGGACTGATCACACTGAACGCGCTGGTGGCCTCTGACTCGGTCATCATTCCAGTGCAGTGCGAATACTATGCTCTTGAGGGTCTGGGCAAGTTGCTCAACACCGTGCGTCTGGTGCAGGCCAACATGAACCCCTCACTCACCATTGAGGGTATTCTGCTGACCATGTACACCGCACGTCTGAAACACAATAACGCTGTGGTGGAGGATGTCAGACAACACTGCAAAGGCATTGTCTTCGACACCATTATCGTGCGTAATGTGCGTTTGAGTGAAGCCCCCAGCTATGGCAAACCCATTGTGTTGTATGATGTGCAGTCCAAAGGCAATGTCAATTATCTGAACCTTGCCAAGGAGGTGCTGGTAAACAACGGTTATACCTTTGACCAATTAGCAAATTAGCAAATTTGTAAATTAGCAAATGACATTTGTCTGTCTTTCTGATTTACTGTTTAATTAACTAATTTGCTAATTAACTAATTAACGAATTAACGAATTGATTTTCATGGAAAAAGACGCTAAAAAATTAGGCAAAGGCTTGGGAGCATTGCTGGGCGGAGGGAACCTGCCTATTGCGCCAAACTCCGCAGCCCGTATCAAACAAGATTCGGTCGGCACCATCCGCATCGAGTCTATAGAAGTCAACCCGAACCAGCCCCGTACCAAATTTGACGAGGAGGCATTGAAGGAACTTGCCGAGTCTATCAAGACCTATGGCTTGATACAGCCCATCACCGTGCGCCCCATCGCCAACGGCAAATACCAGCTGATTTCCGGCGAGCGTCGTCTGCGTGCCTGCAAACTGGCAGGTTTGCAAGATATTCCTACCTACGTGCGTACCGTCGATGACATACAGTCGATTCAGATGGCCCTGGTGGAAAATATTCAGCGTGAAGACCTTAACGCTCTTGAAATCGCCCTGTCCTATCAGCGACTGATGGACGAACTCGGTTTCACCCAGGATGAAGTGAGTTCTAAAGTGGGTAAGAACAGAAGCACGATCACCAACTACATGAGACTGCTGAAACTTTCTCTTCCCGCCCAAATCGCTGTGCGTGACAATGTGATCAGCATGGGACACGCCAGAGCTCTGGTGGCAGTAGAGGACGAAAAAATCCAGGAGAAGCTGTTGAAACAGGTGGTTGACGGTGGTTTGTCTGTCCGTCAGACCGAAACCTTGGTGAAAAAGCACACCAGCGAGTTCAAACCCGCCAAGACCAAAATTAAAATCACCCTCTCCGACGAAGTCAATCAGTTCATGTCGTCCCTCTCCAAGAAATTGAATTCCAAGGTCTCCGTCAATAAGGATTTGTCAGGGAAAGGTAAGATTACTATTCCGTTTTCCTCTGACGACGACCTAAAGCAAATTATTAGCAAACTAATGTAACTAACTTTAGTTCTGCTATTTATGAAGAAAATATTTTCAATATTAACGATCCTGCTGAGTCTGTGTGCAATAAGCGTACAGGCTCAGTCTGTTGATTCGTTGAGGGTGATGGCCACAGAGGATTCCATAGCGGTTACTCCTGCCGACACCTTGCGTTTGCAGCGAAAACCGCCTCGTGTGGTTTCCGCCGACAAAGCCAAAGGCATCAAAATCAAGAGCGATAATCCAGTGGAACATGTGTCGATGACGGATTCGGCATTGCGGAAAAAGCATAGTCCGACCATTGCAGGATGCTTGTCCATCATTCCCGGTGGTGGCCAGATTTACAATAAAAAATACTGGAAACTCCCCATTGTCTATGGTGCATTAGGCATTTCCGGATATTTTGTCTATTATTTTGCCCACCAGATGGTGTCATATAAGAAAGAATTCATCAATCGCAGGGATGGAAATACCGCATTGCTGAACCCTAAATACAGCATTGAAACCGATGCAAATATTTTGGCATTGAAAAATACCTATCGCCGAAGGATGGAGATTGCTATCGGAATCACCGCTGTGCTGTATGTGCTCAATATTGTGGATGCTATCGTGGATGCACACCTGTATTATTTCGACATTTCGGACGACCTGTCATTGCATGTCACCCCGCAAATTAATCAGAATTATAACAATTTACTGGTTCATCAGCACAATACGACGTTCAATTACGGCGTTAATCTTACATTAAATTTCAAATAATGACAAAATTCGCGATTTTAGGATATGGTAAGATGGGTAAGGAAGTGGAGAAAATCCTTCTTTCCCGTCAGGATGAGATTGTGGCCCGTATTGACAACGAGGAGGACTGGCGACAGCAATGGGATCAGTTTCTTACCGCTGATGTGGCCATTGAATTTTCTATGCCCTCGGTGGCTGTAGGGAATTTCAAGAAATGCTTCGACAACCATATCCCGCTGGTGGCCGGTACGACAGGTTGGTACGATCATCAGGAAGAGGTGCTGGACTACTGCCGTGAATGCAAGGGCTCTTTCGTTTTCGGCTCCAATTTCAGCATTGGGGTCAACATTTTTTTCAAACTGAACGAACTCTTGGCCAACATCATGAAGAACCAGGATGCTTTTCAAGTATCTATTGAGGAAACTCATCATATTACTAAAAAAGATGCTCCCAGCGGCACTGCCATTCATTTGGCTCAAATTATTGAGAAACAATACAATAACAGGATAGACGTGCCCATCGAATCATTCCGGCTGACCGATGTCCCAGGTATTCATAAAGTTACTTATCAGTCTGAAAATGAAACTGTTGAACTGACCCATACCGCCAAAAACAGGGTAGAGCTGGCCAAAGGAGCGGTCAAAGCCGCCCTCTGGCTCCTCCAACATCCTGGTATATATGACTTTAAGGAAATCGCATTGGAGATCAGTGGTCAGTGATTAGAATTCAAAATTCAAAATTCATAATTCATAATCTCGAAAATCTAACCTTCTCACCTTCTAACCTTCTAAACCAGCCAAAAAATAACCATAAACGATAAACTATATATTTAAAAAATGACATTATCAACAACCGCAGTATATATCCTCTTGCTCATCGCCTTTTTGGGGCTGCATGTGGGCTTGTGGGGAATTTTCAAGAAAGCAGGCGTCAACCCCTTGTTGTCACTCATTCCTATGGGCGACTACTGGTTTTGGGTACGCAAAGTATTGTCTCGTCCCTGGTGGTGGATGCTGCTGATTATTTTCCCCTTCATCGGCGTCTTCATGTTTTTCATGATGGTATGGAAAACCATAAGACTCTTTGGCAAAACCAGTTACATTCCATTGATTTTGGGTACGGCTTTCTTCTTCATTTATCTGCCGTACTTGGGATTCTCAAAGAAAGAACATTTTACACACCTGGAAGATCTGCCAGTATTCCAAAAGAGCAAAGCGAGAGAGTGGGGTGATGCCCTGATTTTCGCGGTAGCTGCCGCCTACATCATCCGCATGTTCCTGGTGGAGTTTTATGCCATCCCGACCTCTTCCATGGAGAGCACCTTGATGGTGGGTGATTATCTGGCTGTGGGTAAGATGGACTATGGTGCCAGAGTTCCCATGACTCCCATCGCATTCCCTTTTGTGCATCACACCATGCCCTTGACCAAAAGCACTAAATCTTACTGCGAGTGCATCAAATTGCCTTACATGAAATTCCCGGCCATCCGTCCTTTGCGCCGCAATGATGTGGTGGTGTTCAATTATCCTGACGGCGATACAGTGGCCATTGAGCGGCAGAGCGAAAGCTACTATGCTATTGTGCGCGAGTTCGAGGCCATGCTCAACCCCGAGACTCCCCACAAGACCATGGAGAATCTTTACTATCGCTATTCTCCTGAAAGAGTGATGTATTACCAGTCCAAATACAGTGGGCCCTATTATCCCGGCAAGGGTAGGGAAGCAGTGAAACAAGAATACAAGGTGGTGGCTCGCCCCGTGGACAAGCGCGAAAATTACGTGAAACGCTGTGTGGCGATGCCTGGCGATGTACTGCAAGTGGTTAATGCAGAGCTGTTTATCAATGGAAAACCGGCTTTCAAACCCGAAAAGATGCAGTATTCTTACTTCGTGAGTGACCCGGCAGGAATAGGTCTGTCCTCAAAAAAACGCAAAGCGCTGAATATTAATGAGGAAGATGTCCAGAAAATAGACCAAAACACCACGGTTTATTGGTTAAATGAGGAACAGAAAACACAAATTGAGAAGATGGGCCTGATTGTGGAAAAGATTGTGGATAAGGAAAATGCGTATGATATGAGTATCTTCCCTCATGATAGCCGTTATCTTTGGAACAAGGATAACTTCGGCCCGATTGTCATCCCGCAGAAAGGACAAACCGTGGAGATTAACGATTCAACCATCGTTTTGTATGACAAAATCATCAAGAATTATGAGTTGAATGACTTGCAGCTGAAGGATGGCAAGGTCTATATCAATGGCCAAGTGGCGGACAGTTATACTTTCCAGATGGACTATTACTTCATGATGGGTGACAACCGCCACAATTCAGCGGACTCCCGTTTCTGGGGTTTTGTGCCTGAAAATCATATTGTTGGAAGAACCTTGTTTGTATGGTTGTCCTTGGATAAATTCAAGACCATCGGTGAGGGTAAAATCCGCTGGAACAAAATGTTCAAAAAGATAAAATAAGAAGGGCATTGTATTAAACGTGTAGAATTCAAAATTCTGAATTCAGAATTCAATAATTTGAACTTTGGATTTTGAATTTTGGGTTTAATTTAAACCATGTACCTAAAATTATATCAATAACAATTTGGAACATTGAATAATTTTTGTATTTTTGCACGCTCAAAACGATAATGTATAACTTAAAATAAAAAACTATGAAAAAAGTATGTTTAGTTTTAGCAGTGGTGATGATGGGATTCATCTCTCTCGTTTCCGCTCAGAAACCTTTTGCAGGCACCATTAAAACACACACTCACATTGAGGGAACGGACGATCCAAACATTCTGTCAGAAGGCGAGAGTGACGCCAGTATCCAGATTTTCGGCAACTATACCAAGATGGTGAGAAATATTCAGGAAGGTTTTGGCATTACTTCCATTTCCAATGGTGACACCAAAAGTAACATTGTGATTCTGGACATCATGGGTATGGGAAAATTTTTTATTGAAACACCTGCCGAAAAAATCCTGGAAGCACAAAAAACGGTCAAATACGACTATGACAAAACTGGCGAGAAGAAAACCATTGCCGGTTATGAATGCGAGAAGGTTGTGGTAACTGTTACCGATTTGGAGACAGACGAAAGCAAATCTTTCGTTGAATATGTCACTACCGCTCTTAACGTTGGCGAGAATATCAATTTTGCGGAAACTCCCGGCTTGGCTGGCTACTCATTGAGAAGTGAAATCAAGCAGGATATCGAAGGTACTGAAGTTACCATCATTACTGAAGCAACAGAAATCATCCCCAACAAGAAACTCAAAGCTGTTGACTTTATGATGCCGGCAGACGCTCAAGATATCAAGACCAATCCTCAGCTGATGAAGATGTTAGGTATGGGCGGTGATGATGAGGACGAAGAATAATTGATATTTCAATTGATAATAAAAAAAGCGCTTGAAAAAGCGCTTTTTTTTTGTTTTATAAGTTTAACTTGTGACCCATCTTCTCTTGCTTGGTCTTCAGGTAATACCGATTGATATCGTTCGGCTCAATGATGATAGGAACCGTTTCCACAATATCGATGCCATAGCCGTTCAAGCCGACTCGTTTGGCAGGATTGTTGGTAATCAAGCGTATTTTCTTCGCTTTCTGATCATTCAAAATCTGTGCACCAATACCGTAGTCGCGTTCATCGGCCTTGAAACCCAGCTCAAGATTGGCTTCCACAGTGTCGCGGCCTAATTCCTGCAGGTGATAGGCTTTCAGCTTGTTGACCAGTCCAATACCACGGCCTTCCTGACTCATATACAGCACCATACCCTTGCCTTCTTTCTCCACCATCTCCATCGAACGGTGCAGCTGGGCTCCACAGTCACATTTGCAAGAGCCGAAAATATCACCGGTGGCACAAGAGGAATGCACCCTCACCAAAACAGGCTCACCTTCTTCCCAATCGCCTTTCTTCAACACCAGGTGGGTGCTGTTGTTATTGAGCTGTGTATAAGCTATGAGTTTGAAATTACCCCACTGTGTAGGCAGGTTTACTTCCTGTTCCTTGCGAATAAGTTTCTCGTTTTTAACACGATATGCTATCAAATCTTGAATAGTGATGATTTTGATGTCGTGTTTGGCGGCCACCTCCATCAATTGCGGCAGACGAGCCATGGTGCCGTCAGGATTAATGATCTCGATCAGAGCGCCTACGGGCTGGAGACCCGCCAAACGGGTGAGATCAACCGTGGCCTCGGTATGGCCGGCACGAACCAATACACCGCCGTCACGCGCACGCAGAGGGTTCACATGTCCGGGGCGACCGAAGTGCTCAGCTTTGGAGTTGGGGTCTGCCAAGGCTTTGATGGTGAAAGCTCTGTCGTGCATCGACACGCCCGTAGTGCAGCCGTTGCCCAGCAAATCCACCGTCACGGTGAAGGGGGTGCCATGCAACGAGGTGTTAAAGGCATTATCGACCTGCATTTCCAGATTTAATTTCTTGCAACGTTCTTCCGACATAGGGGCACACAAGACACCGCGCCCGTAGCTCAACATGAAATTGACTTTCTCAGGGGTAATATGTTCAGCAGCAATAATGAAATCGCCTTCATTCTCGCGGTCTTCATCATCCACCACAATAAGGAATTTCCCTTGTTTGAAATCCTCAATAGCTTCTTCAATAGTGTTCAGTTTTATCTCCATTCTGTTCTGTAAAAATTAAGTTTTCTGATAGCCCATGCATCAATTCCAGGATTTGTGGCATTAGGTTGGTGGTAACGGAATGCGATTCTGAAACTTCCCTGTGGTACAGGAGTTAACGCATTGCTTAATTCGAAATTACTTGATGGATATACCGTTACTGTATAAGGCTGCCAATCAATGGGATTGATACTTCCTCCTTGATAGGTGGTGGAATAATAAACCTCATAATCACCGACATGATCTCTTAATCTGTGTTCAATTTTCAGATGACAGTCGGCTTGGTCAATGGTAATTTCAGGAGAAATCAACCAGTCATCACATTCGGTGGCTGGATTGTGAAGCATGAATGCTCCACTATTGTTACTCTGACAAATCCATGCACCATTCTCTGATTGCGTCCATCCTCCTGAAATGAAGGAGTTCTCGTCAAATGCCAGCTGCTTAACCAAAATTTCCGTTGCCTGAGGTTCTACAGCCGATTCTATCATATCCTCTGCGGTACGCAACGTGAACTGATAATCATTCTTATAGATGGTCAGAATACCGGTCAGGTCATATTCCTTGGTGGCATCGATGATGATGTTTCTGAATTTCGCATAATTGGAGGTTCTGACCACAATAGAGAAATTGCCCAACGGACGGTCACAGGTGACATCGTCAGTGGCCAGCTGCAAACCATGGCAGGACGAGGCGAAACGGGCTTTTTTTATGGTACACAAACAGTTGACTTTCTCCTCGGATAAATCCGCGTCAGAGTTGATCTCGCAAATACCACCACAAGGTGACAATTCATTGATGTTGTCCATGCTGGGAAGACCGTCTTTGCTGAGATAGCGGCCCAACATCATGTAGTTGATACGTCCAATACTGTTCTCGTAAATCCAGCCAATCTGGTATTTGTTGCGGTAATCGCCCACCACCAAACCGTCACAATTGAGATAAACAATCTGTCCCACAGGAAATTCATTGAACAAACTGCTCTGTTCAATTTCGATTTCAATACCGCCAGTCTGATCCTGCACGGTAAGGTATTTATAGCAGTTGCCGCCTTCATCGGAGCTGACAACAACCGCTTTAACGATAAAACGTTCGCCGCTGTATCTGCAGATGGAATCCAACACATTCTGGCTGAGAACAGTATGTCTTGCCTTGATATCGGCAATGGTTTTGTTCGCCTTTTTGCCGGTATATTCCGGTGCCTGAAATTCCGGAGCCTCCCATTTCTTGCATGATGACAAGGAAACAAGGAGAGCCAACAAAATGATACTTATATTATATATTTTTTTCATTATCGGAATATTTTTACTGTTCAACAATAGATACAACTTTAAAATCTTTGATCAGCCAAGTGCTATTGGTATTGTCCTGATACCTGAATGCGAATCGCAGATTGCTTGCCGACAACAATTCAGCTGGAAGTTCTTGGCTAAATGTCACAAAAGTGGTAGCGAAATTGTTGACATTCAGCGGAATCCAGTCCGCATTCTGCACATCGCCACCGGTATAATTCGTAGAGTAATAAACATGACGATTGCCGGTGCCATTCAGGGAACGATGAGTGAAGGACACTTTCATATTGTCATAGCCACTTGCGTTGATGGAAGGAGATACCAGCCAGCTGTCGTTAGCGCCAGCACTGCCCACTATACTCATGGCATTGCCGTTCATGTATTCCCAACTGCTACCAGCTATAACCTGATTGGTCCAGCCATTGTCCAAGGGATTCTGTGACAAATCCATGGCATTCACGATGACTTCAGTATAGGTGGGCGGAACAACAGGAGTGCCTATATCATCCAAAGAACGGATCACCAACTGATTGGTGGTTCTGAAACGTGACAACAGCGCCACCATGTCGAAAACACCCGCAGGAGTCAGCTGACTGGCAAATTTGGCATACATGCTGGTATAAAGAATGATTTTAGTACCATCTTCAAAAGCTATTTCATTTTCGGTACCCGAAGAGGAAGTGTTGGCGTAAACCTGACCGGGATTGGTGAAATGGACATTTTTGAGGCGAACCAAACGATTGTACATATTTGCCTGAATCTGATTGGCGGAACTTAACTCAACAGAAGGTTGCGGTTCGGGACCCGGCACCCCGTCTTTGAAGATGTGTTTGTACAATTTGTTGGTGCTAATGCCTTGGATACCATCATTTTCCCACCATCCTAACTGGTGCAGCATGCCATAGTCACCTAAAATAAGACCATCGCATTTCACAAATAAATGTTGACCCAGAGGATAGTTGGGGTAGAGCGTGCTGCTGTTGATTTTCACCTGTACGGCTGCAGTTCCATCGTCAATAGTAATATATTTGTAACAATTGCCTTCCTTGTCGCTCGATATCACAGTTCCCTCTATGACAATGCCCTGGGGAAGGGTGTCGTAGGTAAAACCAGCAGTCAAGGGGTGGAATTCCAGCAACTGGGCGATAGTATGAGTGGCTTTGCCGTCGTAAGTGGCAACGGGAGCCACATCCAATTCGCGATGACAGGAGGCGAACAAAAACAGAGCCGCTGCCATCAGCATAACTACGTTGGATTTATTTATTCTTTTCATGATATTGTTTTTTCTAATTGGATAAAACTGAATCGATAACTAGTTGAATTGGAAGTTAAGACTAGCAAAGAAAGTGGTTCCGAATGCATAATAGTATTTGTTCGGGAACTTGTTGGGGTTGTATTCAGTATAATCATAACGTGACTGTTCCCAAGCGGTGGTGACCAGGTTTTTGTTGTTGGTGATATTGGTCACACCGATATTGAAGCCGAGGTTATAACGCTGTTTGATTCTCCATGATTTGCTGATGGAAGCGTCCAAGGTAAACTGACCTTTCATACGGGTTTGGCTGACCATGGCGATGAAGGCGGGATCGTCCACAGAAAGGCTTCCTCTGGCAAAAGTGGTTCTTCTTTCAGGATTCAAGTCGCAGTATATCTTGTCGAAATAATTGAGATTGATATTCACCCACCAGTACTTGTGGTTGAATTTCAGACCGATGGTAGCCGCAGCCTGCGGAGAACCGGCCACATGGTAGTTCTTCCAATAGACCGTACGGTTGATATCTCCTTCGAAGTCAGTGCCGTTTTCAGCATTGATAGTTACGTTGGCACGGTCAGAGTAGCGGTAGTCGCCATAATTTCCGGCCAGTACCAGTGCGAACATGCTACCCAACTTGATTTCGGCACCAAATTCCAAGCCGATATGGCGCTGGTCGATGCCTGTCATCGAATAGTTAACCATACACTGCATACCGTCATGGTAGAAACTGATCAATTTGGTCATGTCGTTCAGTTGTGCGAAATAAGCCGTCAGACGCATGGTGATAATGGGGTACTTCAAAATGTAAGACAGGTCAACAGAACCGATCTTTTCGGTAGTGAGATTGTCCACTGCTTTGTTTCTGATACGAGGAGCGACAAAGGCGTTGAGCGCACTCGGAGCATCGGCTTGATACACGCCATTCAGAACGAGATAGTTACGACCGTTGATTTTGTAGGTCAAACCGCCTTTGAAGGCATATTCGAAGAAGGACAGGGTGGCAGACTTGCCCTTGGAATCATCCTGGAAACGGCCATTTTTCATGTGGCCGACACGGCAGAATTCGGTACCGCCGATAAATGCCCCCAAGTTGAAATCCACCTTGTTGTAGTTGAACAGGAACTGTGCCCATGCTTTCTCTATCATGATATGGTAATCGTAGTCATAACCGAAAACATCGCCCTCGTGCAATTGTTTGTCCTTATTGTCCAAGTCGTTGTACTGCACATTGGCATCATCTGGAAAGTCGCCTTCCGAATATTTGTCCACATCCAACCAGTATGAGCCACCTAACATATCGCTGATAGTCTTGTAGTTACGCTGTTTAATACCACGTATTTCAACACCATAGACAAATTTCACATGCTCGTTGATGGTATATATGGCATTGGTAACACCGCCTACCAACAAATGGTCGTGCACACGGTTCTCAAGTATGTACTGGGCCCGTTTGCCCTGGATAGCTGCCAGCTGGTTCACCTCATATAATTTATCCCAATTGATCTGTCGAGTATTGGCATCGTTCTGCCAAGCGTTCAACACATCGTAATAAGTAGATAAAGTGTCCCCGTTATCAATCTGATAACTAGGCAGGTATTTGTAATAGTCCGGTCTCGGGTCCGGGGCGTCGTACCAATTGAGCGAGGTAACGCTGTTGCGTCCGAAAGAGGCGGCCAGCGTGGTGGTCATTTTCAATTTGGAGTCAGGAGTGTAATAGTGGGTCAACATGATTACCGGCTCGTGCACGGTTCTCATACGCGCATTGCGTTTTTTGCCCTGATACCAGCCCCAGTCAGGGTTATAGTAGTGAGTTCCCGTAATGTCGTATGCCTCTTGCACAGCGCCGGCCTGCATTCCGCGGACCGTGGGAGCTCCCCAGACGGTCAAGTTCAACGCATGGGTCATGTTAAATTTTTTCTCCACCGACAGGAAATAGCTGAATCCATTGTAGGTTACCCCATCCACATAATTCAATCCGCTACCGAAACGGGTTGACAGACAAGCCGCTACCGCCCAGCCGTTTTTCAACAGACCCGTAGCATAAGTGAACATGAGTCGGTTGGTGTAATTTCTGTTGTTCAGTGAATAGGTGGCACGTATCTGCTTACGGTATGAGGAAGCCCTGGTGGTGTAGTTGTGGGTTCCACCGATATTGCCGAAGTTGAATGTACTGACATTCATTCCCGTGATAATTTCCGGATAACGCATCACATGGTTCAAACCACCCCATTGTGAATAGGTGGCGCGTCCTGTGACCAGACTGTTGAACTGGAAATTGTTGATACACAGATTCTGGAAACGGCTATCGTACCCCCTTGCCTTGAAATAAGCAATGCTGAAGTTAAACGAAGTGTTATTGTCATAGACATCTCTTGACGAGTGCAGCAGTCCCGGAACGTAGGTGCCGTCACCATCCGCACCATCCATACCGTCATCTGTCTGGTCGTATGTTTCCGCATAGGAATTGTCATCCGTTACAATTACGCTATCCTGTTTTTCGCGGTGTTTTTTTTGCTTTTTTGTTCCGGACTCTTGTGAAAACACTAACAGACAAGAAGTTAGAAACAGAGCAATAAAGAATAACTGTTTTTTCATAGATGTTATTTTACTCATCAAAAATAAGCGACAAAAATATAAAAAAAGTATTTGATACAGACCAAATAATTTTAGTTTTTCTATCAAAAAATAATGTATATTTGCATTTTAAATGTATAGTAATATCTATGAAGCCTAAAACCCTGACAATAATCGCAATAGTGTTGTCCACCGTTATGATGGCCTGTGCCCAGGGCGGTAAGAAAGAGGCGGTTATAGCTTTCTATAATCTCGAAAACCTTTTCGACACCGAAGACGACCCGCTTACCAACGATGCTGACTTTCTGCCTGACGGGTCAAATCATTGGACTCAGGAAAGATACCAAAAGAAGCTCGAGAACATGTCTTCTGTTATCAGTCTGATAGGCAAGGAGAACGGTGGGGTAGTGGTCCTCGGAGTTTCAGAGATTGAGAATCGCAAGGTGCTGGAAGATTTGGTGGCCACCGAAAAACTGAAACCGCTGAACCTGGGAGTTGCCCACCACGACTCACCCGACCGTCGTGGCGTGGATGTGGCTTTCCTGTACAGCAAAGACCGCTTCAAGGTGCTGGATACCAGAGCATTCCCAGTGATTACCGACGACACGAGTTTCCGTACGCGTGACCATTTCCTGATGACTGGCATTATTGACAATACCGACACCGTCCACTGCATTGTGATGCACTGGCCCTCCAAATCCGGCGGGGAGCAACGCAGTATGCCCAAACGTATCGCCGCCGCCGAAGCAGCGCGCCGTATTGCCGATTCGCTTTTCGCCGCTGATATCGATGCTGATATCATCTTCATGGGCGACTTTAACGATAATCCAACCGCCAAGAGCGTGAAAGAATACATGCATCCCCAAGTCAAAATCAAGAATGTGCATAGGGGAGAGCTCTATAACCCGATGTGGAAGATGTTCCAGGATGGTATCGGAACTTACGCATACAGAGACAATTGGGATGTCATTGACCAGATGATTATCTCTTATAATCTGATTGACCATGTACGTGCCGACAGTTATCAATATGTGACCACCAAGGTGTTCCGCAGAAGCTTTATGATTAACCAATCGGGGTCCTATGCGGGTTATCCTTTCAGAACCTTTGCCGGCGGCGCTTTCCAAGGCGGCTACAGTGACCATTTTCCTGTGTATATTATTTTTCAAAAAAACAATTGAAATACAATAAGTTATGGATAAAAAACTGGTAATTATCCCAACCTACAACGAGAAAGAAAACATTGAAAACATCATCAATGCCGTATTCGCATTGAACAATGACTACCATGTGCTGATTATCGAGGATAATTCTCCTGACGGCACTGCCGAAATTGTGAAAAGAATGATAGGGGAGAACCCCGAAAGATTGTTTATTGAGGAAAGAAAAGGCAAAT